>Ga0335398_10007571_pt1 | contig 13219 bp, 14 predicted proteins | sample BON03_FD_205742 | JGI IMG/M metagenome (GOLD analysis project Ga0335398, IMG submission 205742) | Freshwater microbial communities from Lake Bonney liftoff mats and glacier meltwater in Antarctica - BON-03 (spades assembly) (version 2) | ecosystem: Environmental > Aquatic > Freshwater > Ice >...
TGCATACATAAAATACAAATATCTATACACAAATATATTTCCATATATGAGTACATATGTGTGTACATACATTGTAGTCTCGAGTGCGCATACGGTGGGTTTATTCTTTTTTGAACAATAAGAAACAACTTGAGGAGTCACAGGATGCGAGGGAGCTGAGAAAATCTATATATATATGTATATATAATAGATATATATATGTATATATATACATATACATATAAGTACACCACTCCCAGGCAAACAAAACAGCAATGAGAGGGGGGGGAGACACAATCGTGACTGTACAGATGGAAGTGCTGCGGGGGGGTGGATGGACCAGGAGGAGAGAGCAATGGAGGAGGAGGAGGCGGAGACTGAGGCAGAAATCAAACGCAAACCTGCACACACACACACACACACATACACACACACACACACACATACACGCACACACACACATACACACACACACATGAGGCTGAGGTAGTAGCAGGTCGAAATTCTCAAAAGTCAAAGACATGCACACACGTGCACAAACGCGCGCATGTGCGCATGCGCGCATGCGCGTGCGCACACACACACGCATTTACACACACACACACACACATGTGTGTGTGTAGGGTCAGGTGGTTTCCTGCAATAGCATTTGGTGGTGGTGCCTAATAACGATTTTTGAGTTGGTGGTCTGTAATAGGTACTTTCATGGGCGGTTCTGTGTAATAGGTGTTCATGGTGTGTAATAGTCTATTTCTCCTGGAATAGCAGGCTCTAGATCTGGGCCCCTGCGGCTGCAGCCTGCAACAATGCCAACCGTTGCGTTATATTTTGAAACTGTTGCTGTTTCACCACTTTGGTAATGAAACCAAAATACGTGTCCCGAAGCCAAATATTGCGTGAAAGTGGTCCATCATCATGCGGTGATGTCATCAATCTCTCGCACCTCGTCACATTTGTTTTCCTTCCAGTTTACTACTCTTTTATTTCTTGTTTGATACAGTCATATTTAGTCAGCAAGGTTCGTTTTTGTTTACTACTCGTGTGTTCCTATTCCAACATGACACAAAAAAATGTTCCGTGTCACGACTAATCCTATTACTCCAAAAGATTTTTGTTATTCCTGGGATCCGATTATTATTTTTCCCAACTTTTTCATGATTGTTTTTGGTGTCAATAGATCAAATTGGGTGAGTAACCAATCTTATCTACTGTTTTCACTCTTCGCGACAACATATACATGTACAATGCGACACTCCTCCTTCCATACACCCACGTGACACACACAAATTCATTCAAGCACACGCACAAAAATTCCTGGCAGTCACGACACATACACATACAAATACTCATACCCCTACACACACAAACACACATACACACTTTGATCTTCAAAATTACGTTGTGCTTCATCAGGATAGTCGTCCCTCGCAATATGTCAGTCCACTCAACAGCCAGGATTTCACGAGCAGGCCTGCAGGAAGCAAACGCCGAGCGCTAGCATTTTAATTCTGCGAACCAAATTGCTGTATGTTCTTGATATTAAAATTAAAAGTAGAGTCGGATCTAGGTTTGTGCATAATCTCAGTACTTGCCATAACAACTTTTTTTCTCTTCATTTTTGGCTGTCACAAATATGTGCATCAGAGAGACGGAGTATTTGTGCGTGTATATGCATTTCACATATGTGTGTGTATGGATATATTTCTGTGAATGTGCGTGCGTACGCGCGCGTGTATTTGCGTGTGCATGTGCGTGTCCTTGACTGGCCGCCTGCCGTGCACTGCTCCAAGATCCTGAAAGCTTGATCTGATGTAGACAACATATGAAAGCGGGTACGATCAGGCTGGTGACTTTGCGGCGTGCCCATGCCAAAATCTCGACTTCAATCAACATTCAATTGAAGATTATATTACTACACACCCTCAGTTTCTTTGAGAGTAGTGCTTTTAAAATTGACAATAGGTATACCAGCGGGGGATGCGTGTGTGTATGTTGCTTTGTTTGAAAAAGAGGGCAAGGAAGATTAGGCCACGGCTTCAAGTTGCTGGTGCCTGGGAACCGGCACCAGAATGTGTCGTTTTTACTTACAGAGCTCCGAGTCAACCACCTTGAGCAGATCCCAGACCAGTACACTGAAAAGATAAAGACCTAGACAACGCATATACAGTCAGATCACTCATGACAACATGCCATCACACATGGGCTTCCCATGGCAAGAGACTGGTAGGGGCACAGTACCTGGGGGGCACGTGCAGACAGTGTTTGGCCGCGGGTGATACTCAGTATATTAATTAGAAACATATATTAAGTTTAGGTAGAGCAGGATCACGAACACGGGTAGGGTGCTGTTTTTCTTTTTTTCTCCCTTCGGTGGTGACAACCCAACTGACCTAACCCAACTTGCTAGTGGACACTTGTGTCCGCTGAGACTTTAGGAATTCATATGAGTGAACTGTTTTGAGAATTTGCTGGCTGAGCCTGCAATTTTTTGTGTGTGTGTGCTGCTTTGTTTTATTAAACCAATATTGGGGAATCGTTATGTACGGTCCCGGGGCTTCATTGTGAGCGGAAAAGGGAAACACACCCACGATCCGAGATCGCTGACGTCCCAACCTTACCCTGTCCCCCCTTTGATAACCTGGGGTGTCCGGATCCTCACCCTCCACCTTAACTACGTCGCTGGTTACACCAATCCCCTCCTCTTCCTCTTCGTTGGACCTACAACTACTACGTTGACAACCAGGGGCTTGTGCCCTGGCGGCCCCGTCGTCTGGGCAAGTCCAAAGTTCGTTCGGCCTCATAGGTGAGGGTACTGAGTTATGGTAAGATCTCTTGAGATACAAGGTCCCAATTGTCGTGAAAAACTCCACAGCCCACTACCCAAAACAACACATGTTTGTCAAAAAAAAACACTTGAAGGAGAAGGCGTCTCTGCACCAGAGAGGTCGAGGACCCATAACGGGTCTTTCACATTTCCGCTACAGAAATGATACTACACCGGCTGATGGGCCTGTTGATCCCGCATCAGAGCAGAACCACATGGGTCCTCCTGGCCAGTATTTGACGAGTTTAGACTCGTCTGGGAGTGTTAGGCCAGTGAGTTTGAAGCCTGGTATTTTGATTTAGCCTCACCTGTCACATGAACAAGAGAATACATATGCTGACAACAGTTCCAATTATAATAGAGTTGTCAGGGAGAGGGGCAGGCAGGTGATACACCAAATTTGGAGGGTGGGACAAGAACACGATGTCATCAGAATATTCTAGAACGCGCAGGGTTGTCAATAAGAGGGGACAGGGGAAAGCACGGGGCGGGGTCGTCAACAGGAGGGGACGGCGAAAAACACGAGTCGTGAGCCGAGTTATGGGCAGAATTGGTTGTCCAGGCCGCAAGTCAGACTGTCTAAAGTCTGCAGAAACAGGGGTGGGAGTTAGCGCTCGCATACACGATTCAAATTCACTTGGAGACAGGGCAGGGGAGGGTCCCGGGAGCGAACGCAGGCACGCGGGAACAGTGGAGGGAATTAGCGTGCGCATACATTTGGCGAATTCACATGGAGACAGGGCCGAGGAAGGTCGAAGAAGTGATCGCAGGCAGAGTGCAAATTCATTGTGGGAGAGGGATGACTCCTGCATGTTGGTGGGGGCCATCATTGTGTCTCAATGGAGGAGTGGGGGGTTCAACAGAAGTTGGAAGTTGAGAGTAAGCAAGGCAAAAATGAGGCCTGAGCGTCAGCAAGAATGGGCGGCAGCCCACTCAATTGCACCCATGGTCGCTATACTCCTATGGGATTTTTGCCACGTGTAAACGAGGCGGCTTCGTGCTCCAGAGAGCGACCAAACCGGCCAAGGAACTGATTGCTCAGAACTCTCCCCAGGATTAGCTTCAAACCTGAGCGACCTTGGGCCTGTTTTTTGCACAGCAAGTAGCTGCAGCAGATGTAGCGAACAGCGGCAGCAGGTGGCAGCACACAGGCAGCAGTAGCACGCAAGCAGGGCTTGTGACACGGCAAGGTGCGTTACAAAGTGCAAAAATGGCGAGAAATGCGATATGCGCGTCTTTTGTGGCTATGTCACGGAGAGAGAAGAGTGACACTGGGGGGCTTGGTAGGTTGCTGTTGTCATATTTATCTTGTCCATCTGCCAGTGAAAGCATTGATTTCTGGGAATCCTGAGCACCCAGAAAATAGCCCCAAAATTCGCGCAAACATTCTCTTCGAGTCTATAGCTCAAATAGGTGCCAACTGCTGAACAGCCAGGATTTAGTGCATTATGATGATGTCAAGTAACTTTTTGATGTCCTCAAGAACAAGAATGTCTTGATTGGCGAGTCAAATCATGATTTTCGACTTTGACTCCGGCCCGGGCTCCGAGTCACGTCTCAGCCTGAGCCTGATTCTGAGCTTGAGGCAAACCTGCACTTGTCATATTGAACCTTGAATTTCTATTTCACTGTTGTTGAAATTGAAAAATCCTCTCACAAAATAAGATCTTTTGTATACAGAAATCACAGAAGCATATTTCATGAAATATGCTTCAGTGTGTGTGTTGCTTTGTTTTTTTGACCCGAGGGTGAGGAAGGTTAGAAACGAGGCTGTTCCTCGAGTCCTCGTTCCTCTCTTCCCATCTCCAGGCGCTCTTTCTTTCTGCACATGTCCGGGCGCGTTCGCCTGTGTATCCAAGTTTGGGCTTGTTTGTGTGTGACACGGCTGCTCAACGGCGCTTGACAGCATGGGAAGCACACGCGTGTTAACTGAAGTACACGATTCGAAGTTGACCCTGACTTGATTCACCCCGAACGACATTGGCAGAAGTCTGAGCAAGGACTCTTAAGTGCCAGCCTGAGCTGCAGCCTTGGACACGCACAGGTTAACTGGAGCTGGACTCGCAAGTTGCAGCCTTGGGGTTGAGCTAGAACTTGGCCAATGGCCAGCTGCTCACCATATTTGTTTAATTTGAGGGCATTTATGAAAGATTAACCTCAGCAAGAGGAGCAAGAAACAATGAGATCAAAAGACACAGAGTTCGCAGCTGCCAATCTCCCCAGATGCCTAGTGTGCAGGGGTGTGAAAGTGGAGTGGGGAAGGCACTAAAGCAGGTCTATGGAGGTTTGTTGCACCGGGGGCAACTTCAACGAGGGTGCTGGACACAACACTAGACAGCTCAGGGCTCATGACCTGGCATGAAGCAGCTCTACCCACAGAAGAGCGCCTGCCAGCCGCGCCAACATCAACACGTTCACGGCAGGCCGCAGCAAGTTCACTGAGACGACCAGCAACTCTGACGGCAATACCACCCGAAACACCTGCATCAAGAGCACAAACACCAGCAGAAGGAACCAAGAGGCAGAAGCAGGAGCATGTCTGAGCACAGCCTCGCGCACAACACCTTGAAGGGCAGCAGCCAAAAACGCATTAAAACAGGCAACATCAACACCACCACCCTTATTTTGCGGAGTCAAAGTTTGATCCCGGGTCAAACCTTGCGAGGATTGACCCCGCAAAATAATCCAAAACCCCGCAACACTGGAGAAACCCCGCAAAGATGGACAAAGGTCAACTCTGCTCTGTAAGGAGATTTGGCCACAGGGCTGTGAGAAGTCAGATGCCTCAAACGTGCACTTCGAGAGCCATGTGGGCCCCCCCAGCCCTGTGGCCAAATCTCCTTACAGAGCAGAGTTGACCTTTGTCCATCTTTGCGTGGTTCCTCCAGTGTTGCGGGGTTCTTTGCGGGGTTGTTTTGCGTTGTCAATCCTCGCAAGGTTTGACCCCGCAAAAGACTCCGCAAAATAGTGGTACGAACCGGATTTGATGCCAGTGTCGTGTATTTGGTCTGTTATTTGTAAAAGTGTGTCCCTGGTACAAAAATAAAAATAAATAAAAATAAACCGGAAACCATGCCGATGGCAGGTATGCACACAAGTTGTCAGTACTAGGAATTCAATTTAGAGTTGTGCCAGTGTCGTTGATGGCGTTTTCCGGGCACAAGACGATGATGTACACATTGGACATAGGGTCTACTATTTTTACCATCTTGAGACGAGATCAAGGTCTCGATTGTCATTTATTTTCAATTGTACGGTCGATATATACACTCCGTCGTCTACCGTGATGGATTGAGATTACAGAGGGGTAGAAATTAGGAAATTGAAGAGTTGTAAAAAATTCCAACCAAACTTGATTATCAGCACAATTGGTCAAAGATAGAAATCATGCGGGGAGACGCACACGACACACGCAGAGACACGAAATGTGTGTAACAACCCAACTCCTCTTGCAGTCATTTCAAGTTCAAGAAAATACATTTATTCCACATCAAATAAATGTAACTTTATAACAGAACGCCCCCTCTGAGACTAAAGGTCAAGGGAAAAAAGAGAGGCCATAAGGATGCAATAATCCATGTCGATGACCTTCTTGTCTGCGGCCCACTTACCTTGAGGACACGCGAGCGTGTGTGCACACACACAAACACACACAAACACACACACACACACATACACACACACACACACACACTCACACACACATACACACACACACACATGTTTGTCTTGGATTTCTTTTTACACACTCGGTTTCGCACACGAATATGTATGTGTAAAAAATACATACAAAAAATACCCTTAAGGTATGCCCACAGGCCTATGCTACGTGCTGTCAATGGGAACAATCAACGTCTACAGGTTGTGCGGAAGTCCATAAAAAGTTACTACATAACACAGGTAGGGTATGCTAGCGTCACAAGTTGAATAGGTCGCACGAGAAAATTGTTTCCTCCTTAAGCTGGGCGGGAGACGCCAGCCAGTTGGCACTGTTCGAACTTGCCAGCATGACTTCTGAAAATGTGGCGCCAAAATATTTGTATCAAGATATTTTAGTCAACTTGTGTCTGGTACTAATTAGTATACATAATTATCTACTCTACCCTGAAAAACTGGTATTGCTGCCGATATGCGATCTGTCAAAAATCAAGTAATTTGAGACAAATCGGACCAAAAAACCGGTGACAGAATACTTGTCCAAACGCCGGTTCGTACCACTATGAGGGTTGAGAAGCAAACCAATGATTCAAAGGATTCCGCCTGGGAAAGCATTTTTCAGACGAACGTGGACTTCCATTTTACTATGTGAAAATTGGGTTTCTGGAATATCTCTGAATATCTAGGGAGATATTGTATCCAAATGAACCCATCAGTTACAGAAAGAAGATGACGATCGGGAAAGAAGCCTATATTGTAGAGGTAGGGGCTGTCATCCACGATTATCAGGGGGAGGGAGCGATCTGATCAAGAAAGTGCCGCCACTCATGGAAAGATTGCCCAGGCGATTTAACATCGTTGAACACTGATAACATCAACTTCTGCACGCGGGGTCGCCTAAACTAGGAATTCTCGGTCCGGGCCGGATGGTCGAAGGCGTCTTCAACCATCCGGCCCGGGCCGAGAATTCCTTAGAATCCTTGGTTTGCTTCTCAACCCGCACCACTACCAGAAATAAGGCGAGCAGATTCTTCGGAAGTACTTCTTTCTATTTTGAGGATCGTTCAGAAGTCCTTCTTTTCATTTTGATTTTTTTGTTTGATTTTTTTGAGCAAAATTATTAGAATTGTTTCTTTCTCCTGTCGCGAGACACTGTACAGACTCCCCTTGAAAGAGAACATCTTCTAGTTCACGTGTTCATGAAAAGCGTGCGAGTCTTGGGATAAATCAATTTTACCTTTCGACATGCCTGCACATGCCATACACCCAGCGCGTGCAGACAATCCCCACCACTGCGCCGTCTCAGCCTCATCTTATTACACTTGGAAGTGAAGAGGGGCCTCAGGGTGGCAGAAGCGGCACAGCTTGGGTGAAGGAAACTTTTGCCCCGTTAAAGGAACTGGAGTCCTGTTTCGAAAGAAACAGGAGTAGCGCAACACTCCGAAGCGGGGCAGCTTCCAACTGGACAAAAGCGGGACCTGGCTGGAAGCAGTCAATGAACCTCAAACTTGCATATCATGTGTAAAGAAAGTTCGTCGAACGAAGGGCAAGCCGGGACCGCTGACAGGCGGACAAGCTGTCAGCCAGCGCGCCGACAAGAGACCTGCAGCGGGCCAAGGCACCTCGACTACTACAAGGCAGGCAGCTTGCAGCAGCCAGTGCGGAGGGCCTGCAGCTCGTCAAACAAGGGCCAAGCTGGGTCCGCTGACAGGCTGACAAGCCGTCAGCTGGAACGCAGACAAGATAGAGACCTGCAGCGGGCAGAGGCACCTCGACTACTGCGAGGCAAGCAATTTGCAGCGGCAGGGGAGGAGGACCTGCATCTAGGACGCACAGCATAGCAGTGGTACAGCACAAGTTGTCAGAAGAATGGGGTGAGCGCATCCAAGGCTGACAAGTAGGGATGCAACAGTGTGGGCGAGAATCACAGGCTGCAATCAGGAACGCAACGAGCTGGCAAGGGACCAACCAGGACAGAATGAGTGGCCCAGAGAGAGCGCTGGATTGTGAATTTGTGTGTAATTCATTTATATTGTGATATGATTTTGAGGGAGTTCCCGTCTTACCAAAGTATTAGGGGGGAGTTTCTGTTTGTTACGCCTGTGGCAAGCGCAACGGGTACCACGGTAGGTACCCACACACGTAGTATTACACACGCACCAACGTAAATTTGTGTTATGTGATTTTGTTGAATTTGTGTGTATTTCATTTATATTGTGATACAATTTTGAGGGAGTTCCTGTCTTACCAAAGTATTAGGGGGGAGTTTCCGTTTGTTGCGCATGTGGCGAGCGCAACAGGTACCATGGTAGGTACGCACACCCGTAGGAGTACACACACACCAACACAAATTTGTGTGATGTAATTTTGTTTTGTGTGTGTCTTGATTTGTATCACATAGTGATTTTTTATTAGTGGAGAAAACTACTTTTGACAGCGTGTGACAATTATGCGACAAAGGGTGCGGGGCACCGTGTGCGAATGTAAGTGTGAGAAAGTGTCACGAGACACTGTATAAAATCCCATTGTAAGAGAACATCTTCTAGTTCACGTGTTCATGAAAAGCGTGCGAGTCTCGGAATAAATCAGTTTTACCTTTCGACATGCCTGCACGTACCATACCCCCAGCGCGTGCAGACAATCCCCATCACTGCGCCGCCTCAGCCTCATCTTATTACATCTTCCCATCTCCGGGCGCTTTTGCCTGTGTATCCAAGTTTGGGCGTGTTTGTGTGTGACACGGCTGCTCAACGGCGCTCGACAGCATGGGAAGCACACGCGTGTTAACTGAAGTACATGATTCGAAGTTGACCCTGACTTGATTCACCCCGAACGACATTGGCAGAAGTCTGAGCAGCTAGCTTAGTTCAGTTCAGTTCAATTCTCATTTGTTTTTAAGTCCCATTGGGGCCCGGACCCTTAAGATGCCCGTCCCTTACTCGCCTCCCAGTGTGGGAGCCTATTCAGTTCAGTTCAATTCTCATTTATTTTTAAGTCCGATTGGGGCCCGGACCCTTAAAATGCCCGTCCCGTACCCGCCTCCCAATGTGGGAGCCTATACCCGGACCCCTTCTCACCAACCACTCGTGTTCGGCCGTAAGGGCACAGATCATCTCCCTTAGGTCGGATGATCTCGTCATGCCCAAACTACCTGCATGCGGACGTGAGTGATGGCAAAGACGTGTCATGCCATCAACAGGAGGTGACTGATGAGCAACTTGTCACGTTGAGTCTTGTGCCCGGTACAGTAGACTATAGCTTCAGATCTTTTTTCATTTTTTGGTTCCCATTTATTTTTACTTCTTTTTAATCTTTATTTTTTTGTTCTGATTTTTTTTAGAAAATTATTATTTAAAAAGCAGTTAACGGAAATCAACCGAAATTGAACAGTGTCGATCGTTGAGAACAAGCGACCAATCGAAGAGGTGTCAGGCAGAGCTCCACGGCCTCAGCAAGTCTCTGCTAGATGATGAACACGTCACGGTCGGCGGGCTCTGCGACAGGCTCGGTCAAGTCCAAGAACTCAGAACGTTCCGTCGGAAGGTATAAGAAAGTATCACATGCCGGTGGAGCAGACGAGTCTCTCTTTGGCTCTCAGCCCGCCGCTGTAGGCAGCCGCAAGGTGGAGCAGATGCGTCAAAAGCCGCCGCAAGCTGGTGACAAAGTCGAGTTTGATTCGGTAGTCGTCACGTCCTATGACCTTCAGCGCCTGCGTATGGCCGCCTCTTCTGAGGGAGGAGAAGAGAAGCACGCGCGCGATATGGAGATGGCGACCAAGGCTGAGGGGCAGGCTCGCGCCAAGGCCCGCAAGGAAAAAATGCTGGCCATGGAGGCAACGCGCAAGGCCAATCTACCCAAATCAGATCTGGAAAAGGAGGACGAGGAGACAATGTCGATCTTGCAGGTAAATTTGATGCTGTATCTTAGTCATTTCGACACTCACCACCCTCATGCGTCGCTCTGCTGCTTGCTCCAATGCTAGCAATCCTGCTCGATCCACGATGACATCCTCTCTGTCTGTTGCCTTTGATGCCTGGTGCCGCCCAGCCGCGGTTCAGAAGTCAATGGAAAGAATTGCGCTATGATTGGTGTGCGAGGTATCTGACTCTGCGTGGCGATCTCCTCTATGAATTCCTTGCTTCTCTTGCAGGAGGGCGCGCAACGTGCAAAGGACGAGAACCTGGACCCTGTTAAAGGAATGAACCGCATGATGCAGTACGCCAAGTGTGTCACTATCCGCGACGCTCAGCTCATGGAGAGGCAAATGATTATCAAGGATGAGCAGCGAGAGGAGGCTGAGTTTTTCCAACGCATGGAGGAGGAGCGACTCAAGTCCATAAAACTCATGGAGGAACGCGAGGAACAAAAGCACCGCGAACGTCTAAAGGGCGCGCAGATTATCCAAATGCAGATCCGGGAAAGAGAGGAGGAGAAGATCCGTGAAGCCGACAAAGTGGACCAAGAACGGCAGGCCATGCTCAAAAAGGCTGAAGAGATGAAGCAACTAGAGATGGCAAGAGAAGAGGAGCGCCGCCTCGCCGGCCAGCGCATGCTGCAGGAAGCTGCCGAGACAAACGCCGCGTCGATCTCTCGCAAAGCACAGCTAAAACAAGAGGCTGAGGAGGACAACATGCGAATCGCAGCCTATATTGCATTGCGCGATCGCAAGGAGCAAGAGCGCCAGGATCAACTAGAAGCCGAGGCGCGACAAAAAGCTGAAGACGTTGCTCGGCTGCGTGCTATGCAAGAGAAGCAGGCTGACCGCGCTGCCGAAATGGATGCTGTGCGTGCGAAACGCTCGGCTGAAGGTGTGTATCATCATCTAATGCGCACCTGTAGCATCGTCTAATCTGCATCCCCCTGCTCCGTTGCCCGGCTCCACTCCATCTTGTGCAAACGATATTCCCCCTTCCAACTAGCACCTTGGCTAGACCAGTGTAGACATGTGCATGTGACTAGTACTGCTATATCTAAACACACTCACACAAATCGGGGCATGTAAGTAGAAGGAGAGAATAGAGGGCAGAGAGTAGTACCAAACCAACCAGGCAAGAGAGTAGTAGCAAAGGAACAACAGCGTAGTATCAACACAACATGAGCGTAGCAGCAACACAAGACAGCAAGCACTGACACAGGAGTGATGGTGAGGGGAATTTCCCTGCCTCCTCACCCTCGACGTTCCTCTTGCAATGTGCAGCATTTGCTGTCTATCATTGTACTACATACACACACATATGCATGCATCGTGGCGGTAGACGCAAACATTGACGCGCCAACTTGAAGGCGCAAGTAGATAGGCACACGAAATGACATTCACACCCATACTGCAACACACCCATACCGCAACACACCCACACAAACACACTAAAACCCATACCCACACTGCAACGGCATGCAGATTACGAGCGGGCATGGCGCGCAAAGGAGCGAGCCGAGGCCGAGAAAAAGGCAGAGCAGCAGGTGGAGATATTGCGCTCACGCGACGCGATGGCCTCGCAGAAACAGCGTGTTTTGTCCCAAGCTGCCCAGATGGAAAAGGAGCAGTTTCAGCGTATTCTTCAGGTTCGCCGCGCAATATCTCTATCTACCTGTGCACCTCTCTTTTGGGGTGGCACCTCTCTTTTGGGGTGGCAGGGCTGTATCGTTGATGCTGTAGCTTGTTCCCCTAGACTGTCTCCCTCCTTCCATCTGGAGTTGCCTAGACTCTGGTGCTCCTGCATCATCACTCGACGCATCTTCTCGCATCATATCTCCACCCATCTTCCCATACATCTGTCTATCTCCACCCATCTTGCCATACATCTGTCTATCTCCATCCATCTGCATCTTGCCATACATCTGTCTATCTCCACCCATCTTCCCATGCATCTGTCAATTTTCGGCCTCCATGTATGCATGTGTATCCATGTATCGTATAATCGTGGTGCAGCCTACATAAGTATCTACATCCTCAAGACTTACCTTAAGTATGTACATGTTCAAGACCTACCATTAGTATCTACATCCTCAAGACTACCTTGTAGTGGTGCAGCCTACATAAGTATCTACATCCTCAAGACTTACCTTGAATCTAGACTGACCGAGTAAATATGTCTACATATACGCATGCACGTACATGTATACATTATATGTACATCCATATTGCACATTGCACAGGTACAACGGGAGGCGCAAGAGATGGAGGTGAGCAAGATGCATGCACGCGAGAATGAGAACCTCGCCCACAATGTTGCCCTCCGCTCCCAGATCTCAGACAACCATGAATTGCGCCAACGCAACCGCCAAGAATTCCTCGATGAGGGTGCAAAGCAACGGTCCCCCTCACCCCCTACTGAAACATGACTGGCGTCAAGAGCGTAACTCTTGATGACTCCCTCTCTTACGCTCTTGATCACTCCCTCTCGCGTAACTCTTGATGACTCCCTCTCCCGCAATCTCTCTGACGCACATTGACATCAACATTGACATCAAGACTCACTTGTATTGCCGTCTGTCTCTTCCTGCCATCTATTCCATCTATTCCAGATGTATTCCAGGCATCAATTTGTATGTGTGTCTGTCAGACGACGTGAATGTGTATGTCTGTCTGTTGTCTGTCTGTTTAACCTTGTATTGTCTGTCTGTTTAACGACCTAACCACCCACCCGCACACGTCTATTCACATTCACACCCACCACCCACACTCACACCCATACCCACACCCACACCCATACCCGCACCCACATCTACACCCACACACACAATCTCTCTCTCTCTATC
>Ga0335398_10007573_pt1 | contig 13214 bp, 11 predicted proteins | sample BON03_FD_205742 | JGI IMG/M metagenome (GOLD analysis project Ga0335398, IMG submission 205742) | Freshwater microbial communities from Lake Bonney liftoff mats and glacier meltwater in Antarctica - BON-03 (spades assembly) (version 2) | ecosystem: Environmental > Aquatic > Freshwater > Ice >...
CCGATTATCTCAATTCTTAAATTTCGAATATTCTGATTAAATAATGGAATCATTTATATTATACTAGTTTAATTTTTTAACTACCACCAAAAAATTTTTTTCACGGCCAGAAAAACACCATATCATGATAACATTAAAATTTAATTTTAATTAAAGTTTAAAAAAAAGACCACTAAATTTACTCAGATTATAACAAATTTTTAGATATTTTAAAAATACTCTATTTAAAACCTTAAAAAGATAATTTTTAGATTTCTACTGGACTTTATATCCATTTTAAAGACAACACTCACAAAACTAAATATAATTTTTTTTTTGTATAAAAAATTTTTATTTTTAAAATACATTGGTTTCACACAAAAAAAAAAGATTTATAATAGGAAAAAATATCTAACAATATAAAAAAACGATATTTTAAACATTACTATTACATATTATTGATTTGATAATATTATTATCATCTGTACTTCCAACAACCTCAGTTGTTTTATCACCTTCACCCCTTTGCAAGCACAGTTCAGTATATGCTAATTCACTAACACACTTGGCTTAAAGATGTCGGAGATCTTCTAAGGCAAGATTAGATTGCGAAAAATTGTCTTCAGCTTGGGCTAGTTTTTTTTTTTTTTACCAGCATTCCAAGCAGATCTAAAATATTTCTCACTCTTATATTTTCTTCTAATCGTGACTAATTTTCATCATGTTTTACATTATATAGCATATGCTGAAATGTACAAACTCCCAATAAAAAAAATATTACTACTCTAATGTGAGTCTTGATATACAATTTTATTTTATCTATCGATATTTTTACTTTGGCCTTGGGATTTATGACTCCAAATCGAACTAGAATATTCATCATATATATTTTAAATTCTTTGTAGAAATACAATTGTCGTTATTACCTCATAATTTATAAAAAAAAATAGAATATTTAATAATATACAAAAACTGTTTTAACATTTAATTTTTAAACATTTGAAATTACATAAATTTAAAGCAAAAACCAAAAGCCCATAAATTAAATGTTAGCCTTATATTTATTGATCCATTGCAAAAAAGTTAAAAATGAATTTATTTTCCCTCCAAAAGATACTAATAAATCAGCAACCCTCTTCGTTACACCCCAATTTGATGCAACTCATAAAGGTGTTCATTCAGTAAATCTAACTGTACCTTTTTTTTTAACAGCTAATTCTTCAAAATTTCTCTTAGGGAAAATATTTGAAAATCATTACTGTGATTTAAAATTAATTGAAAATAAAATTGATATAAATTATAATTTAACAAAGTCGATTGTTTTAATTGGAACATATCATTATAAAATTGGATGTTTAATCCTAATTAAATCATTAACAAAAATATTTTTATATGACCAAAAAAAGATTTTTATAGTTGGAACGATAAAAAACATTCCAAAAGATAAACCGAACTTGACAAAATCTTTGATAAAATCTATTTCATTTAAGGAAAATAAAAATTATCTTTTAAGATACTTTCATTTATTAATGAACTTCAAATCTAGACTAAATATTGGAATCCTAGAAAAATTGTGCAATATTAAAATAAATAATATTAAAGATACTGAACTTTTTTTCAAAAAAAAAACCCTATTTACTTTTGCACATTTCCGTTCTCTAAATAATATTAAATTAATTAAGTTACGAAGAAATAGAATTTTCAATTTCAAAATCTTTCCATTACGTTCTAGAAAAAGTCTAGTCCAAAAAAATAATAAATTCAAGAATATCTCTTCAGGATTTTTGAAATGTATAACTTCAGTGAGATTTTTTTTTAAGTCCAGATTTTTTTTATCTAGTGCTATTTTTTTTTCGAAAAAAAAATTTTTTTTCGAAATCAACAAAAATTTATTTGATTGGTTTTTTCAATTGATTAAAGAAAATTGTTTTCAATCATTAAAAATTTGCCCTTTTTCAACATATTTTCATCTAAAAACCACTATTAATACACAAGTTAATTATATATTTGATGAATTATCACATTGCATTCCCAAAAAATTTAATTCTAGAATACCCAGAGATTTAATTGGGTTTTCATGCCTAGAAAATGATTCATATTGGAATAGTACTATCGCTGTATCAGAACTTTCTTTAGACATTTTCCTACAAGTTTCTAGATCAAGCCGAAATATTGATCCAACCTCATCAAGTAGATGGTATTATTCGACTCAACTAATTTTATTGTATTTTTTCACCGTTCGATATAATTATTATTTTTTAAAGAGTGATCTTGTGCGACATATTAATAAGCAAAATTTTTTCTTGAATCTCAATCCACAAAAATTTAATTATATAGGTTGGGATAATATTATCTTTGATAATTTAACTTTTTTTAAAAAAAAAAATCCATTTTTTTTTAAAAAAGAGACTTCTGATATATATCAGAACAATAAAGTTTTTCAGTTTCTATCAATAAAAAAGTATTGGTAAATTGGTAGTGTTATTAACAACTAAATTGACTATTATACTTCGTTAATTGCTTAAAATCAAATTAAACTTTTTTCCAAAATTTTGACCCACATCCTCTCTTTTTGAAAAAAATCATTTTTATGTAAATTTTTCTTCAAAAAAGATTTGAAAATCGGCTTGTATGTACTGAAAGTTTCTTTTCTATGAAAGTTTGGGGTAAATTTTTCTGTAATCCTTGTTTTCTTAAACCATTTTTGGTCTATTTTAGGTTTTTCAATCCCATGATAAAATGGGCAGGTGGACTCTTTTGATTTTTTGATTTTGATTTTCCAATTTCTCGAACAAGTTGGGCATTTTTTATAAAAAAAATATTTAAAATTTAACCTTATTAAAAATTGATCAGACAAAATTTCTTTTCGGGTAAATTTTCTTTTATTTCCCATAATAGATAAATTAAACAGTAACTTACAACTTATATTTTTTTCCTTACGATATTGTAACCTACCCATGGTGTTTTTATCAACTATTGATCTCCTCAAATTTAAAAACTTAGATTGAATTGGAACTTTATTTTTGAAGTTTTGAATTAAAAATAACGTGCATCTATTAAATTTTAAAAAAAAGGTTATATGTACAGAGAATGTTTTTGAGTAATAAAGCAGGTTTCCTTTAAAATTATACAAATGTGTTAGATTCAATATTTTTAAAAGAAACCATTCTTTGTTTAAATTTTTTTTAATTTTAAATTTGGAAATAGTGATATTACATAATATTGTTTGGGGTAAAAGTTTTAAATTTTTTTTTCTTCCAAATTCTTTAGTTATATTTAAATTTTTTTTTAAAACAATGAAAAAATCAAATGGTTTTTTTTCGTTCCGTAAGTTAATAATAACGAAACTACAATTTATAAATTGCACCAGTGGTACTAAAATTTCATTCCATATTATAATTTTACCGTCACTAAAACTACCGATAAGATAACAATAACCACCTAAGCCCCAAGAAGTATCTGTTAAAGATAATATCAAAGAGTCTTCAATTTTACCCAAGCTTTCAAAATTTAATGGACTTTTACTCGTTTTAAATGATATTTTAAAAGTAGATAAAATTGAAAAATTAATTATTGTTAAGTACAGAGAGCATTTTGATGACATAAAGAAAATTCTAAATTTAACCAATTTGTACCCCTTTAAATTACAAATTTGAGAAAATTTGAAACCTTTCTTGTTTTGAACGTCATTTAACAATATATAGAAACCTGATATACTTGATAATAATGCTGTAAATAAGGGGTATATAATAGTATAGGAAATAAATTTTACACCCTCTAAAGCAACTATTTCTTTTTTAATATAATGAGGATATATTTTAAACAAAAAAAAATAAATTCTGTTAAACCCAGATCCAATTTCAACTTGACCATCTAACCCAGTTAATTTTCCAAATCCAGATATTTTCAAAATCGAAGTTATTAAAAAATTAGAAGGTCCAAAAAAATCTAATATTCTAGGCTCTTTTAACATATATAAAAAATTTCTCCCCGTCCTAAGTTCTAATTTAAACTCTTTGAAATCAAATTTGTATGTAAAAACTAAAATGACATTTTTACTTACTTCAAAGTTCAATGGAAAAAAAAATTTTCTTGAAATTTCTTCCCCAGTAGAAAATTTGGATTTTCTTTTACATCTGATAATGTTTGACCGAGCAATCTTCAATACATAACACGGAATATTTGAGAAAATGTAAAATCTGTTAAAAACATTTAAAAAACTTTGATAAGGTTCTCTTCCTATCAATTCAATCGCAAAATTTTTTATTGTGATGTCTCTTAAATTTTTTTTCATCACCATTAATTATTTTTTTTTGACTTTAATTGATAAATTTAGATTTTTTAATTTAATCATATAATTTTGGATATAGTATTAAAATGCTAAATAAAAATAAAGAATACAACATTGAATGTTCATTGAACCTACACAAAAGAACATTTGGGGTTAAATTTAAAAATAGAGTTTCAAAAGCGATCAAAGAAATAAGAAAATTTTCTAACAAATTGACAAAGGTAAAAACTATAAGGATTGACCCCTCACTTAATAATTTTTTGTGCAAAGGAGGTACAAAACGTGTTCCACATAAAATTCGGGTTCGATTGTCTAAAAGGAGATATCTAACTGATGGAGAAATGGAAAATTGGATGGTTTATGTTAGCTTCATTGAACAAAAGAAAAATGGTGATAGTCTAAACTATTCTTTTTCTAAATTGAGTTGAATGATCTACATAACTCAAATTTCTATTGATTCCCGATATACATCTTATCATTAAGAAATTTTTGTTTTATAAATAAATTATTTTTTATTTAATATTATTTGGTCCAACGGTTAAATAGGTAATATAAATTTATGAATCTTGAATTTTTGAATGTTTTAGGTAAAGACTTTAAAGGAGGTAAATTAAAACTTCTAAAAAGTAAAAAACTTTTTTTTTTTTCATCTGAAGAGTTTTTAATTAGTTTTGATATTCTTGAAAAAAAAATGAAATCTTTTGATCTTGGAGTGGATTCATTCATAATTACATTTGATATAAAGGAACATCGTAATTTTGCAATTATTTTTTATGAGAATGGTTGCGTTGTGCTATTTGATATTAATACAAGGAAAATAATGGGCAAGATTATTTTCAAAAACCAATGCTTACGAGTTAAATGGTCACCAGTTGGAAAGTTGTTTGCAGGATCAGTAGCAAATCTAATTCAAATATGGACTACACCTTTTTATTTTTCAAAAAAAAAATCAAACTTTTTTTTAACATATACTCTTATATCTAAATGTAATGAAATATGGGATTTTGATTGGAATCATGATGGAAAGATTTTAATTATAGGAGGAAATGATGATAAAATTCGAATTTTTTATTTAAGAAATAGAAAAAGAGTAGGTATAAATACCTTTATTAAAAATAGCAAGGAAATCCATTCAATAAAATTTTGTTTAGAGGGTGGAGAATTTTGGATTTTAACTAGAAAGAATATTTTAAGAAAATATAAATTGCCTATGAAAAATCGAAGTTCAAAAATCAAAAATAATTTAGTTGGTGGTATATTATCAAGCCAATTTTCTTATAAATTAAAAAAAGAAATTGGTTTACTAGCTGTGTCTAAGCTTAAAACAATCTCATCATCTATTATTCAAGGCTATACAAGCGGTATTTTAGTTATATTTGAAATTCCACCGATTCCAAAAAGAGAAGAAAATTTAAGCATAATGAATAAACTTTCGATTTTTTTAATTCCATACAAGAGATTCGATTTTTTCAAAATTGAAATTTCAGCATTATCAGTATCTGATGATCTAGAATTTATCCTAATAGGATCTCATACACAACGAAAAATAGTGGTTTTAAACAAATCAAAACCTTTAACCCTGATATCCCACAAAAATGAGCATGAAAATTTTACTTGTATAAGTATCTCTTATAATGATAAATTGGTTTGTACGGGTAGTTCTAATGGTATTCTTAAAATATGGTCGGTCAAATTAGGATTTGTTCTTTTGTTTTTTCGAAACTTTTTTAAAAAGATATCAAAAACTATTTTTTTAAATAAAACCTCAAGATTTGTTCTGTCATGCTGTACAGATGGGACTATCAAATTAATTGATCTGCAGAAATTAATAGTTGTTAGAATAATGGAATGTTTAAAGAAGTTTAATTCATTCGAATTTTTAGATATTAATCATTCGAATAAATTGGTGATTAGTTCATGTACGGTTACATTTAAGATTTTTATCTGGTCTTTAAAAAATGGAAAATTGAAGGAAATCTTAGACAACACTAATTTTATGATCTATGGTTTAAGATTTATTAAAAAAAGAAACAAAATTGTTTCAAATAATAAAACTGGTGTCCTTAAAATATGGACTTTAAACATATCCTGGAATAATCCTTTGAAGATCACCTGTAATACTATTTTTATAAACACAAATATCTCGGTAATAGCATTTAATCCTTATTTTAACGAGGTAGCTGTGTTTTCAAATCTTGGACAGCTAGTTATTTTAAATAGTAATACATTTAAGGCTATAGGAAAACTAACATGTTATTCAAAAGAAATTTTAAGAAACTGTGATACAGGTTTTAATTTGTTTGAAAAAACCTTTTTGGAATATTCAGGAGATGGAAGATTTATTTTACTAAAGAATAATAAACAAAACATAATTGTTTCAAGAAATAATATAAAACAAACATATTTCACTAAAATCATCAAAAAAATTGACATAGTGGAAAAAGTAATAGTAAATTATTTCCCAAATTATTTGCAGACTAGATCTTTTATTGAAAAAAAGGGTAAAAAAAATATTACTGTTAATATTCATAGTTTTCATATCAGTGAGAAATGGATTTTTCAATTGAATAACCATATGACTATTTTGGGATTAAGTAAAAATATAGAAAGATTCGATAAAGTTTTATATGTAAATGTATTAAAAAAAAAAGAAAAATTTTTATTAAGAATAATCCAACAATTCTTTTTATATAAAGAATATCATTTGTTAAAATTTTTATTCCTTTATTTTCCAAGTAAAATAAAATTTATAATAATATCCTCATTATTGTCAAATACAATGGTCAAATAATGGTTTAAAAATCATATTTAAAATTGAGATAGTAGATAACATAATATATAACATTTTTTCAATTTCATTCTTCTTTTGATGTACTGATTTTATTTTACCATCGATTCCAAATAGAATAAAAGAGATGGTTGAAAAATTCCAAACCTTGTTACCTCAGTTTAAAGGTAAATTGGGTTATTATATTCCTCACACAATAAATTTCATTTACCATTTTTGAGAATTTGTTTAATTAAAAACCTAACAATTATGATAAGTACAGTTGAAATTGTAAATTTTTTTTAATTTAATTTTAGATTTCACCAAATAATATTTTTATATAGAGAAAAATTCTAATCTACTTACGGAAATAAAAATGATATTAATATTTATTTTTGTTGTAAAGATATTTTATTTTGATATATTTAGTACTAATTTCTGTATGACAAAAAATTGCAATTAAATATATTCTAAGAATTTATTAATATTTCTATTTAAGATTTTTCAAGAATTTATAAAATTTTGAAAATTATAAGAACTATACATAATATAAAAAATTGAAATTATTGTTTAAACGATATTAGGATTCAATTTCTGATTTGATTGGTTTATAACAATTTCGTACATTATAATATATACTTAATCAAATAAATGGCAAACAAAAGAATACAAAAAGAACTCAGAGACCTTATGAGAGATCCTCCCTCAAATTGTTCCGCAGGACCAAATGATGAGAATTTATTTAGATGGACAGCATCAATAATTGGCCCAGGAGATTCCCCTTATTCAGGAGGTGTATTTTTTCTTACCATAAACTTTCCACCTGATTATCCGTTTAAACCCCCTAAAGTACAATTCATCACTCGAATATATCACCCAAACATTAATTCTAATGGAAATATATGTTTAGATATTTTGCGTGATCAATGGAGCCCCGCTTTAACCGTATCAAAGGTTCTTCTTTCAGTTAGTTCCTTATTAACTGATCCTAATCCAGATGACCCTCTTGTACCTGAAATTGCAAGAGTCTTCAAAGAGAACCGTTCTCGTTATGAAGCAACAGCTCGAGAATGGTCTCAACGATATGCTACATAAGGATTATAATATTCAAAACATTTTTATACTAAAAAAAAAATTTGATCTTCGAAATTTGCCTAATCGTTTCGTGTTTTAAGTCAATACAAATAAAAACCCTATAGTTTAGGTAGTCTTATAAATGTGACTTAAATATAAAAATCCGGAATTTGAATAGGAAATCCTACATTTAACTTGTATGAAATTAAAAAATCATCTTGGGTTATTATGTAACGATTTTTTCTAATTGCTTGAATTCCAGCTTCTTGACAAATAGCAGCTATAACTGCACCAGAAAGCTTTTCTTTTTTAGAAATAAAATATTCCATGTCTACTTCTCTACTTAAATTCATCGAGCTTGTAAGAGTTTGAAACATAAAACGTTTTTCTTGAATAGTTGGCAAAGGAAATTCTATTTTTCTATCAATTCGACCTGGCCTTAGAATAGCAGGATCTAATGTATCAATTCTATTTGTGCACATGATAATTTTAACATTGAGATTTTTTTCAAAACCATCCATTTGACTTAAGAATTCTATCAAAATCCGCTGAACTTCTCTATCGGCACCAGTTTGTGCATCAAATCTTCTTGTTGCAATTGCGTCAATTTCATCAATAAATATTATCGAAGGGGCATATTTTTTAGCAGTTTTGAAAAGATCTCTTACTAATTTTGGACCATCTCCTAAATATTTTTGAACAAATTCTGATCCTACAGCCTTAATAAATGCAGCAGCTGTTTTTGCTGCGATAGCTTTCACCAACATTGTTTTTCCTGTTCCTGGTGGTCCATATAAAAGAACACCATTTGGTGGATCAATACCGATTTCTTCGTATAATTTTTGATTTATTAGCGGTAATTCGATTGTTTCTCGAATTTCTTCTTTCTGTTTTTCTAATCCTCCTATCTCAGTATATTTTACTTTAGGTTTTTCTATTGGAAGAATTATATTTATACCAGAGTCACCTTCATCATCTAAAAAATTTACGAGAGCATTAGAATTTCTATGTAAAGCTACAGGCGAATTTAATTTTAATTTATCATAATCAATTGTTGATATAATTCTAACCAAATAATTGTTTCCGGTAGTTGACCCGATTATACAAAAATTTTTATCTAGTTTTTCAACTAATTGACCTATTATTAATGGTACTGATTGAAATCTTGAAATTTCGTTTTGAAAGATTACAAGTTGTTTTTTTAACGATTCTATTTCTTCTTCAAAAAAAATTCTTAAAATTTCAACCACATTTTTAGATGATTTTAATTTTATTATCGAAGTCAAGTTTTTTTGATAAATTTTCGATATGATTACATTCATAAAATTAAGACAATATTATTAGTTTAAAAATATACATAAATTAATATATTTAAATATAAATCAAATGTTTAGAGAAACTATTAAATTTATTTATTAAAATTCAAGAATAACTTTGCCCATTGGAGTAATAAATCTATTTTTAAGTTGGTCTTGATTTCAACAAAATACTCTATTTCTTTACATGATAAGGTTTTAGAAAATAAACTTATACCAAAAATGGTTTCGTATTCGTCTTCTATTTTAAATGATTTTTCTTTCAAAGAATTCTTACTAGGTGATTTCCTAATTAAATTTAAAATTTTTTTTTCAAATTCGTTTTTTTCAAATTCGTTTTTTTCAAATTCGTTTTTTTCAAATTCGTTTTTTTCAAATTCGTTTTTTGGGTTTTTAATTGTTTTCATCTCAGAAAAACTAAAAATATAATCAGATGAGAAAAAAAAAGGATCAAATTTTCCAATAGTTTTAAATTTTTTGCAAATTAGGTAAATTTCAGTGGAAGAATTTCTCGAAGCAGAAGGTTTGAACAACAAAACTTTTTCGAAGAAACACCGAGATATGTAAAGAATCCCATGAAGGAACTCGGAACGAAAAACTTTACTAATAAAATTTCCTCCTTTTTCTAAACTATAAACGCCAATCTTTAATGCTGATAAGGCAAGCTCGTTTTGATTTAAAACGTCCTTTAACCAAGAGGCTCCGATTTTTGGGGCTCCATCGTGTAAAATTACACTTATTTGACGCCCGTCAAGCCTTTTTATTTTATGTATCGTCTTTATTATGCTAGGAGCAGTTATATCACCTCTTAAAAAATAACAATTTTTAATTGGGCGTATTTTTTGTGCATCAACACCAAGAACAAGAGAACCATTAGGAGAAATTTTATTTGCAACTTGGGTCCAACTCCCGGGTGCTGCACACAAATCTAATATTCCATTAGATTTCTCCAGAATTTTATATTTTCTATTAATTTCTATTAATTTAAAAGCAGCTCTTGAGCGAAATCCATGCTTCTTTGCCAAAAAATAAAATGAGTCACATTTATTTTTTGCCATTTAAATATTTGTTAAATCTATTAATACCAAATCTATATTTAAAATAAGTTAATTTTTAAAATAAATACATTTTTGAAAATTTTATTCGAATTATTGTGTAAGCACTGTAAAATAATTTTTTATGAAAGTTTAAAAAAAAATCCAAATCAGTTTTTTTATACTTAATAGAGTTTTGATTTAGTACCTTAATAAATTAATTTTGATTTCAAAAAATAAATGATTGATTTTTTGAAATCATTGAATCATTAATCGCATTTTAATACATTATTCTCAACCAATATTCCTTTTCTAGTAAATAAAAAAATTTGAACACCATCCCCGATTTCTATATTTCTTTTTGATATTTTTAAAAACAAATGCTTGATCATTATCAACTTTTTCAGAATTTTCTGTTTCTTAGATTCAGGTTTTAGGGAGTACCAATTTATATTACTGTCTAAAATAGGCTGAATAAATAGTTGACCAGATCCGGAACTGGCTCCGGAACAAAATTCAAAACTGCCTACCGCATCGAAAGAAAAGCTCTTAATTCTCCCATCGAGTTCTTTTCCTGACAAAATATTAAATGTATAATATGGAAAAAATCTTCTTGAATACAGGATAGATGATAGAAAGTATGCACCACCAGAAACCGAAATATTTTTTTTGTTTTCACTCTCCCATAGACTTACACTTTTTTTTAATTCTTCTTGTAAAATTAACATATCAACTTGCATCCCAGATGTAGATAGTAATATATTTTCTGAGATTTTTACAATTCTTATCGCATTTCTTACTGGAATAGAAAATCCTGATGTTATCCTTGTGTCTGAAGCAATAATTGAAAAGTCTTCTAAACTAATTGATATTATTGTTCCCCCGTTATTTTGGTATGGCTCAAATGAATTGTTAATGAATTTTTGGTTATAGTTTATCAGAAAAGGACGTACAGGGAATTCTTGGAATAAAATAATTTTCCAAAAATGGGGCTTCATAAAAAAAAATTTTAAATATTAAATTTAAAAAGAATTAAGATTAGTTTAAATTTTATATATTAAAACAATATTTTTTCATTAAATGCTTCTAAAACGAAATATTTTGAAATTTCAAAATCTTTTTTTTCCAAAAAGATCTTGTTTAACCTGGATTAACCTAGTAAAAAAATTTTATGATAATATAAAATATGGAAAAAAATTTATTAAAACTAGTACAATGAATGAGGAATTTCTTGTGTCAAAAAATTTTAAAGAAATCGGAAATCACCTTTTTAAACAAAATAGATATGAATTGGCTAAAAATTTATATACTATTTCTTTAGTTCTTATTCCGAAAAACAGGATTTTAGAGCGATCCTTGAATTTTTCGAATAGAGCACAGTGTCTTATTTTTTTGGATTACAAGCATCTTAGCCTTGTAGAATGTATAAGCGCTTTGAAACTACAAGCTAAACACGATAAATCTTGGTATAGAAAAATATTTGCGAGTAAACGATTTAAAGATTACATAAGTTGTTTGAAAATTATCACTACTGTCCATTCATTATCGGTAAGGTTTTCAAGAAATCATGTTTGTATACAAAATGAGTTTTATGGAAGAAACATCATGCGCTTGGGAAATGTATCATTTAAAAGAAAACGTAGGAGCATTAATTTCTATTTTGAAAAAAAAGATTTTGTCGAAGAATCTCAAATCAAAATTAAATTTAAAAAAAAAATTCTCAATATTTTAGTTCTAATAAAGGAAATTTACGTTGTAACAAGATGGAGTTCTTTTTATTTCTATGACTGGAGTATTTTTTATATTATATTTTTTTTTAGCCACAAGTACGAAGAGAATTTTATATTTAACGTGATTTTAGAGTTTAGAAATAAATCGAATTTTTTTAAAAGCAGGGTTTTACCTTTACCTTTGTTTTCTAAATCATTGATAAACAAATTAAACTTATTTAAAATAAATACTTTGTGACTTTAATAATCAATTATTATTTCAATCTATTTACAATTGATGCAATGTGTTGTAAATTTCATTCAGAAATAATATTTAACAACCTTCCTTTAATCTTAATATATATTTTTTTTAGTTTGGAAATAGTTAAAAACAGTTTTAAAGAAAAATCAAAAAAATGATTTATTTTTAACAAATATTCAGTTGATTTTTCTGAACACTTATTATATATTAGTAGAATGATTTTATTAATAGTTTCAATAGAATTTAAACTTATTTGAGATTTCTTAGATAAAATTTTTATTTTTCTATTTTCTAAAAAACCTTTAAATGACTTAATACAATTGGATGGCTTCAAAAAAATTTTACTTTTAGAAATATTTATTACTTTAATAATTTTTTTTGATTCTGAAAGATGATTATTAATAATTAATAAAAAATTGGATAATTCTAATATGGTATTTTTTTTAAATGCTTTCATATATAGTGTTGTAATCATTAAAACATAAAAGTTTAATACTATTTTTCGAACATTACAGAATAATTCATCATCACCTTTAATTTCAGTAAATTTGTATGATAAATGCTTTTTGTAAGATTTTAGTTTTTTTACTTTCAAATAGAGAGTTTTTTTTTTTAATCTAAAAGAATTCATTAAGAGATAAAATTTTTATATTTAATAATATTCATATTCTTTAATCAGTATGTTTAATGTTAACTTTGGGAGTATGAAAACTAGTATTCTATTTTATGGGAATCTCACGAGATACTATACATAAAAAACGTTTAACCGGTGGGAAAAAAAG
>Ga0335398_10007575_pt1 | contig 13212 bp, 9 predicted proteins | sample BON03_FD_205742 | JGI IMG/M metagenome (GOLD analysis project Ga0335398, IMG submission 205742) | Freshwater microbial communities from Lake Bonney liftoff mats and glacier meltwater in Antarctica - BON-03 (spades assembly) (version 2) | ecosystem: Environmental > Aquatic > Freshwater > Ice >...
ATATATATATATATATATATATATATATATATATATGTATATATATATATGTGTATATATATGTATATATATATGTATATATATATATATACAAGAAGAAGTCTTCCGACCACGTCGCCGTCTTGGGTTAACCCGACCAAGGATACAGATATTACTACAACTACTATTTCTATTACTTCTACTGCTACTACTACTGCTGCTGCCGCTACTACTACTACTAATACTACTGCTGCTACTACTACTACTGCTTCTACTACTACTACTACTACTACTACTTCTACTACTACTACTACTACTACTACTACTACTACTACTACTACTACTACTACTACTACTACTACTACTAGTACCACTACTACTACTAGTATTACTACTACTACGTCTACTACTACTGCTGCTGCTGCTGCTGCTACTAATACTAATACTAATACTAATACTACTACTACTACAACTTCTTCTTCTACTACTACTACTACTACTACTACTACTTCTACTACTACTACTACTGCTACTACTGCTGCTGCTGCTGCTGCTGCTGCTGCTACTACTACTACTTGTAGTACTACTACTACTATTTCTAATGCTGCTGCTGCTACTACTTCTACTACTACTAGTGCTAGTACCACTAGTACTACTAGGACTTCTACTAGTACTAGTACTAGTGCTACTACTACTACTGCTGCTGCTGCTGCTACTACTACCGCTACTACTAATACTGCTGCTGCTACTACTACTACTACTACTACACTACTACTACTACTATGATGCTGCTAGTTATGCGTACGGGTGACCAGAATTCCTTTGAGGATGCTCAGCTCGGAAAGCAGAAGCACGACGGTGACATTTAATAACAGTGGTGCTACTGCTACTGCTGCTGCTGGTGCAATTACCACTACTGCTGCTGCTGCTGGTAACACTTTGTATGTTACGCACCGGCGACCAGAATTCCTTCGAGCAGACTCAGCTCGAAGAGTCGGAGCACGACGACGACGTTTAACAACAACGGTGCTACTGCTGCTGCTGCTGCAGGTACTACTTCTACTACTACTACTACTACTTCTTCTATTACTTCTACTACTACTCTTACTACTGCTGCTGCTGCTGTCATTACAACTGCTGCTGCTGCTGCTGCTGCTGCTGCTAACACTTGGTATGTTACGCACCGGTGACCAGAATTCCTTCGAGGAGACTGAGCTCAAAAAATAGAAGCACGACGGCGACATTTAATAACAATGGTACTACTGCTGCTGCTGCTGCTGCTATTACCACTGCTACTACTGCTGCTGCTGCTACTTTGTATGAAACGCACCGGTGACCAGAATTCCTTCGAGGAGACTGAGCTCGAAGAGCAGAAGCACAACGGCGACGTTCAATAACAATGGTACTACCGCTACTACTACTACTACTACTACTACTACTACTACCACCACCACTACTACTGCTGCTGCTGCTGCTGTTACTACTACTACTACTTTTGCTGCTGACAATGATGCGCACCAGTGACCAGAATTCCTTCGAGCAGACTGAGCTCGAAGAGCAAAAGGACGACGGCGACGATGGCGACGCCGTACTTTTCCAGCCCGCAAACAAGTCCAATGTACCAGCACTGCTGTGTGCACGGCCAAGAGGCGCGGCAGCCCAGCCACCCAAAGAAACCACCACCGTCCACCTATGGATAATGAATCACGAGAAAAGGCGGTGTCATTGTGTATATATAAATATATGAACATGTGCATGCATATATATTTGACCGGCACTGCTGTGTGCATGGCTACCAAACACCGCAAATAAACCACCACCGTCCACCTATGAATAAAGAATAACGAGAACAGGCGGTGTCATGGTGTATATATAAATATATGAATATTTGTGTATACCAACTAGAGCGCGGAAGGCCAACCATCCCCAAAAATCACCGCCGTCCACCTATGAATAACGAATCACGAGGAAAGGCGGTGTCATGGTTTATATATAAATATATAAATGTGTGTGTACATATATGTAACCCAGCTCTGCTGCGTGCACGGCTAAGAGGCGCGGAAGCCGAACCATCACCTATGAATAAAGAATATAACGAAGAAAGGCGGTGTCATTGTTTATATATACATATATGAATATGTGTGTATATATATGTAACCAGCACTGCTGTGTGCAGGGCGAAGAGGCGTAGGAGTCTGACCACCCTAAAGAAACTACCGCCGTCCACCTATGAATAAAGAATAACGAGGAAAGGCGGTGTCATGGTTTATGTATAAATATATGAACATGTGTGTATACATATACGTGACCATCACTGCTGTGTGCAGGGCTGAGAGGCGCGGAAGTTTAAATTGCAAATCTACTCGCCTAGTTATGTGGCGGGTTAACCAATTTGGGCTAGTAAGCATGCATCGGCTAGTAACTGAGCAAGTAACGCATGTTACTAGCCGCGTCACTAGGCTGGTATCGAGGTTACTTGCCTAGTCATCAGCCAAGTAAACGATTTTACTGGCCTAGCAAGATGCTCAATAGCCCAAATGGGTTAACCAGCCAAGTAACTAGGCTAGTAGATTCGCAGTGCAAGTGTGCGGGAATAGCTCATGTAGTGAGAGTGTGCGACATGGGAAACTGTATGTATATATATATATAGATAGATAGATAGATAGATAGATAGACAGATAGATAGATAGATAGATAGATAGATAGATAGATAGATAGATATACATATACATATACATACATATATATACATATATATACATATATGTATACATACATATGTGTAAGTGTGTGCGTGCGTGTGTACATATATTTATGTATATACATATACATGTATAAATCGGGTTAGCCCTTGCCTGCGTCGGGTAAGGCGAGTTTTGCTCGCGGTCGAGAAAGCCGGTGTTTCCCTCAATCGCGGCGAACTGCATTCCCTCGGTGCCCAGCTCGATAGAACCGGAGACCTGGATCGAGGCCGCCTTCTCAAAGTATGCCGAGAGGTTGACCCAGACGCCGAGCCACATCACGTTCTGGATCTCCCATGCCAGGTAAGGAGGGTAGAGCGGTGCGAAGCTGTTGAAGGCGCCTGGCACCGCTGGGATTGGCGCCGCCGCGCCCACGCCATGGACCCCCGCGACGGGTGTGTCGCCGATCGCGAGCGAGTCGTACCAGGCCTTGTTTGCGTTGAAGATGATCGGGTTGCCAGGCACCGGCTGCAGCCGCGAGCCCAACGGCCCGAGCGGGCCGGGGAAGATGAGGCGCGTTGGCAAGATCTCTGTGGGCCGCGGCGCCGGGTATAGCGGGAGCGGTTCGCCGTTGGTCTGAAACATCAGGCCATACTCGCTGTTGCCCGTCCCGGGGTAGGCGGCTGTCGAGTCGCCACCGCCCTGGATGAAGGGGTTGAGCAGACTCTGGTAGTCGTGGCCGGGGTCCACAAAGCCCTGGAGCGCCTGCTGCTCCGCCGGAACCGCCTTTGGGTCGGGCCGCGCTGCAGGCGGCCGCGGATTGAGCCGCTGCCCACCCAGGAAGCCAGGGAAATTGCCCGCCGGACTGGGAGGCGCGAAACCAGGGATGGCTCCGTCTCGTCGCCCAGCGCCGACATAGTTGTACCACGCCGGGTAGGCCTGCACACAAGGAGAGGTTCAGTACTGGGCATGCTGGCCGCCAGGATCTACGCTGCTGCTATAAGTATGGAGGCCGCGCCTGCGCCGGCTGGATCTCGGCGGCATTGCTGCCGCCCGGGTTGTTGAGCTGGTCCGCCGTGGGTGTCGCCGCCATTGTGCAATGGGCTCGAGCAGTTCGCAGCGAGATCTGACCGAAAAGCAGCGCCTTGACGCAGAGCGCTCCTAGGAACGCCAACGCGCTGACGAAACACTTGCCGATCCCCGGACGGAATTAGAAACTCAATTAACCTGAGCTGCAGCTTTCCCCGATGGGGCTCCGGTCGTTTGTGGTGCTGGTCGCGCTACCGGCCGCGGCTGCGTTGTCGCTCGGAGCCAGCCCGGATGCCTTCCACGTGCGCGCGCGCCCGATTCTCGCGCAGGCTGCGGCAGCGGCGACGCTCTCCTCCGACGTCTACACTGCGCCGGCCGCTGCTCCAGGCGCGGCCCGCCTGGCTATGCTCCGCGCGGAGGGCGAGGCGGTGGTCGCTGCCCGTCGGATTCGGAATCTCGCTACCGAGTGCCTTGGAGACCAGAAGGAGCGCGCCCGCAAGGAGAAGCTTTGCGCGCTCAGGCTCGACGGCAAGGCCGCGGTCGGAGCCCGCAAGCAAGCTGGCCTCGCTGCGGAGTGCCTTGCGGACCAGCAGGAGTGCGGTCGCAAGGAGGCGCTTTGCACGCTCAGGCTCGAGGGCCTTGCGGACCAGAAGGAGCGCGCCCGCAAGGCGAAGCTCTGCACGCTGAGGCTCGAGGGTAAGGCCGCGGTCCAGGCACGGAAGCAAGCCTGCCTTGCTGCGGACTGTCTGGCGGATCAGAAGGAGCGCGCCCGTAAAGAAAAGCTCTGCACGCTGCGGCTCGAGGGCAAGGCCGCGGTCCAGGCCCGCAAGCAAGCAAGCCTTGCTGCGCAGTGCTTAGCGGACCAGAAGGAGCGCGCCCGCAAAGCGAAGCTCTGCACGCTGAGGCTCGAGGGCAAGGCCGCGGTCCAGGCACGGAAGCAAGCCTGCCTTGCTGCGGACTGTCTGGCGGACCAGCAGGAGCGCGCCCGTAAAGAGAAGCTCTGTACGCTGCGGCTCGAGGGCGAGGCCGCGGTCCAGGCCCGCAAGCAAGCTAGCGTCGCTGCGCAGTGCTTAGCGGACCAGAAGGAGCGTGCCCGCAAAGAGAAGCTTTGCACGCTGAGGCTCGAGGGCAAGGCTGCGGTCCAGGCCCGCAAGCAAGCAAGCCTTGCTGCGCAGTGCCTCTCGGATCTGGCAGAGCGCACGTACAAGCAGAGGCTCTGCACGCTCAAGCTTGAGGGCAAGGCTCAGCACGAGTGGCTGCGGGCCCGCAGCTCGGGAGGGCTAGGGTCCGCGGGGGCTTCTGCCATGGCGGTGGGGGCTCTGGCTATGGACACGCCGCCCCCAACCGGCTTCGAGTGGGGCTCGGTGCACTGAGTTCCCCAACCAAGGATATTGGCGAGGCGCGAGCGCGATGACCCTATTGCCTGCCATGCATGATCCATTAGAGGGACACGACGGCCGAGAACGGGCGGGCGACCTCGCTAGAACACTGATGCACAGCACTATGCATAGACTATGCCGCTGACCACCGGCCACCGGTGTCTCCGTCTCGCAACCCTCTGCCTCTGTGGCCTCTAGCTATAGATGCAGTAGACGCACAGAGCACAGACGAGCGTGTTTTGTTTATATTTATATATTTGCCTCTCTCCCAGACCTCTGCTGTCACAGCTGTGTGCTGTGTGGCTGATGAGTTATGAGTGTGGCGTGTGTGAGAGGATTGGGGGGTGGGGGCTGTGCTGTCCGTCTTTTCCGTGTGAGTGGGGATAGGGATAGGATAGAGGTAGAGGGATGCAGTGTGTGGGTGACTGTGTGGGCGCGTGTGATGTGTGACGCGTGACACGTGTACGCCGAGGGTGGCTATTTGTATATGCATATGTGTTGTATACGACTAGCCGACTAGCAGATATATATATAAATATACTATAAAATATACTAAATACTAAAATAATTCTAAAAATAATAAATACCAAATAGATTTAAAATAGACTATAAAATATAGACATAGACAAGTATCCATCACATAATATCAATATCAAAACATATTATATACAAATAATATACACACACAAACACAAACGCAGGGCCACAGCAATAGCCTATTGAATAGCGGCTTTGGCTTTCTGAACATGACACATGTTACATGGTAGAGCAAGAGCAAGTACAAAAACAAGCACACAGCAATTATGGATAGAGTACAGCTGACAAACGCGTGGACAACACAGGCTACGGCACACGGCACATGTAGCGCGCGTTCGTCCGAAAAAATATACAACCGATATGGACGGAACTGGCCGTCCATGTATGGGAAAACAATATAACGGTAAGCCCGGTTCGAGCCTCGTTCAAGCCTCAGGCTGAAAAGTGATGGCGTTAGAGCACGTCTAGCCGTGCACGTAGGCGGCGCCGCCGTGCTTGGACACGTCCATGCCGGCCATCTCGATCTCCTCCGAGACGCGCAGGATCTTGCCGATGCGCAGGCTCCAGAAGAGGATGCTCGAGAGGCCGGCGACCCACGCCACTTCGATGAGCAGCGCGACGAACTGCGCGGCGAGCAGCATGCCGCAGCCGTAGAAGAGGCCGCAGTAGCTGCCCGCCTCGGAGCCGTCGTCCCATGCCATGGCGGTGTAGTCCGGGTAGGCGAACAGGCCGACGGCGAGCACTCCCCAGAAGCCGCAGGCGCCGTGGACGGCGAAGGCGTCGAGCGGGTCGTCGATCTGAAGCAGGAGGTGGGGTGGGGTTTGAAGTTAGAAGCGGGCTAGTAGTGAAAGCGGGATAGCAAGAGGTGGGGTGGGATTAGTAGTTAGAAGCGGGGTAGTAGTTAGCGAGGGGTGGGTGGGGAAGGACGTGAGTGAGTCAGAGGAGCCTGGTGAATAGAGAAGAGGGACGGCTGGGTGGGGTGGTCAAGGAGTGCTAGGCGGGGGGCTTTGTGTCTGGTCGCGCACCTGGAGCTTGAGCATCAGCGTGTGCGCGCCATAGTAGACAAAGGCGCCGATGATGCCGATCACGAGGGCGGCCCAGGGCAGCGTGGCCGCGCAGCCGGCGGTGATGGAGACGAGGCCGGCGAGGATACCGTTGCAGACCATGCCGACGTCGAACGTCTTGGAGAAGATCCGGTCGAAGAAGACGCAGGTGAGGCCGCCCCCCGCCGCCGAGAGGGTGGTGCACATGGCGGCGCGCGCCATGATGGTGCCGTAGCCGTCGGTGGTGATGCCGAGCGTCGAGCCCGGGTTGAAGCCGTACCAGCCCATCCACAGGATGAGGGTGCCGAGCACAACGAAGGGCGACGAGTGGCCGGGCATCGGCACGGGCTTGCCGTTCTCGTCGAAGCGGCCGATGCGCGGCTTGATGATGGCGGCGGCGCAGAGCGCGGCCACGCCGCCCGTCATGTGGACGACGCCCGAGCCGGCGAAGTCCAGGCAGCCGCCAAGCACGGTCAGGCTCTTGTCGCCGGTGAAGCCACCCGAGAGGAAGCCGTTGTTGCACCAGACCCAGTGCACGACGATCGGGTAGATGAAGCCAGTGATGATGCACGTGTAGATGAGGTAGGCGCTGAGCTGCGCGCGCTCGGCCACGGCGCCGGAGACGATCGTGGCGGCGGCGGCGGCGAAGACGTACTGGAAGAACCAGAGCGCCATGGTGAAGCCGTTGCTCTGGGCCGACGACGAGCCCCAGCCCGCCGCGAAGAAGGCGCCCGCGCCGTCGTTGGCGGTGCCGATGAATACATTGCCGCTGGACGAGCCCGAGTCGCCGTACGCGACGCCCATGCCGAAGGCCCACCAAATAATTGCGCCGATGCAGGCGTCGAGCAGGTTCTTCAACAGGATGTTCTTGGTGTTCTTGGAGCGCACGCTGCCGGCCTCGAGGAGCGCGAAGCCGGCCTGGAGGGGGAGGAGGCGGGGGGGGGGGGTCAGCGCAGGTTCGTAGGCAGAGCTCGGTGGGCTGCGTGCGCGGAGCCGCGATGCGCGAGCGAGCGCAGTTACGAGCGCGTGCGCCAGGCGGGAGAGGCTCCGTGCGCGCGCGGATGGAGCGCGCACGCGCGCTGTGGGGTGGTGTGTATGTGCGCTGGCGCTGCGCGCTGCGCAAGGGCGCGGTTGGGGTTGGGGCCTCGCCTGCATGAAGAACACAAAGACTCCTACCACCAGCAGGTAGAAGGCATCCAGCTGGGCGATCGACGCCGTGGCGGCGTCAATCGTGGCCTGGGTGTCTGAAGTGAAAGTGGCCATTGAAGCAATAAGCGCGGCGCGTTCAAAAGCCGGCGTTAGATGTGATTGAAAATCGATTTAGCAAAGCCTGATTATGGACCCTATATTTGCGAATCCGCCTGAATTTTTTATACTGGCTGAATATAGAGGGGTTAGTCTGAAAATAGAGGGGGGGTATAGTGCTAAAGAATCAGAATCTACAGCAAAACGTATACCCCTCACTCGACCAAAAGGAATTATTCCTATAGTACCCCCCCCCCCCTCGGTCAGGCGACCGGAGGAGGGACCTGTCGGAGGGAGGGGGTCACAAATACACAGGCCTGTGTTTAACACACACCCGTAAAACCGATGTGCCAACAACCTAACCGATCGTCTGAAGCGGCGCCTGTCCTGCTGCCTGTCGTCCACTTTTGTGATCAAGACATGCAGGCATGTAGGGAGGGGCAGGGTCAGGAGGGGGGCTGCTAAGGCAGAGGCTTGGCTGTACCCCACCAGCCTTGGATGTTCCACATACCCATACCCTCATCCTCATACCCTCAAACCCTCCCGGGCACAGGGTATGGGGTACGCAAAAGGGTATGTACCCAGGTATGGTGTAAAGCATACCCTCCATTATAGTTTTGTTTTAGTTTTAGTGTTTTATGAGTGTACATTTCACCATACCCTGGGTCCAGGGTATGGAGAGCATACGTACGCGAGCATACCCTCTGGCGTCTGGCGGAGGTTGGCCTTTACAAGATATTGTTTCACTTCGAGGCTTTATTGCACAACAATATTTTTTGCAAACACCCCGTTTATTGTGCAATATATTGCACAATATTACCAGTTATTGCACCCCCCCGCCCGATTTTGAGATGTTTTTCAGGTGTTTTTGGAGGTGTTTGGAGGTATTTTTTTGTTAGAGCTCTAGTGGTCGGATTTTGGATGGGTGGAGGTGTTTAAAAAAAATTGTTCTCGACACGGAAAAAAGGGGGGGGGCATTATTGCACATTATTGTGCAATACCCCCCTCCCAGCCCCCCTTTATTGCCTGCTACAATTACAATATTGCGCAATTATATATATATATTCCCCATGACCCCGCCTTTATTTATTGACTGCAATAAAATATTATTGTGGCAATATCGTGTAAGGGTAAGGGCCAAGGCGGAGGGTAGATAACCTGCTCATACGTACCCGGGTACACACATACCCGGGTATGGAACACCTTAGCCACAAGCTGCAAGCTGGACGTGGCGAGTGCTTGTGCTTGGATCTTGGATGATGTTCTGTAGCATGCTACATATACATAGCATGCTACAATGCTTTGCAGCCTCCCTCAGCCTCAGATGCTATACAGATACAGTGCTATATAGCACACCCCCACGTACATGTTCCTATATTTAGACTACTTTAGCCCTAAAACGAAACTGATCCGCAGCAGAGGCCGGAGGCGGCAAAGCCCGGCGCGAGGCCGGGAGCTTAGGCTTAGGGAGGGGGTGTGGGGTGTGACGCGGGTGTGGTAGGTGGTGGTAGGGTGGAGGGTGACGAGGGTGGTGTGTGAGTGTGACGGACTCTCGCGTGTTTGACGGGTACGCGTACAGTATTCAGTATGTATGTATGTATGCTCCTCTGGCTGTGCTGTCGTGCTGTCGTGGGAGGTAGCACTGCTGCTGCTGGTTGGTCTTCTCGCCCCGGCCTCGGCGGCCGGACCAAAGGCTGAAATGATGTGTTAAATACCAGAGATGCCAGATGCACCCATGCACCCTAGGTTTTGTAGCTTTGTAGCATATAGCAATAGCAGTGCAGCATATGGATATGGTGGCTAGCATGTAGCATGTAGCATCCCCCGATGCTACATAGGCTATGTACTACAGAACATCCAAGTTGCGATGTGGCGATTATGTGTGTGCTGGTGCCGGTGCTAGTGTGTGTGCCGAGAAAAAAGCCCTCACTCAGCAGCGACGAGCGATTCGCCCGCTCGCTTGCCTGTTGCCTGTTGTCGCTGTGCGCTGTGCGCACCCCTGCGCTTGGGCTTTGGCCTTTACAAGATATTGCTTCTCACTTCGAGGCTTTATTGCACAATAATAATATTACTATTCTTTGCAAACACCCCCTTATTGTGCAATATATTTTTTTGCACAATGCACAATATTATTCCCCACTTATTGCACCCCCCCGCCCAGTTCCAGTTTTGAGATGTTTTTGAGGAGGAAGAGTTTGGAGAGTTTTTTTGTTTTTTATAGGGGCCGGATTTCGGATGGGGGTCTGAGGTGTCTATGTCTGTGTCTGAAAAAAAATCCGATAAATTTCGAGCACGGAAAAGGGAACAGTATAGGGGCATTATTGCACATATATTATTGTGCAATACCCCCCTCCCCAGCCCCCCTTTATTGCCTGCAATATTGCGCAATACATTTTCCCCACGACCCTCTTTATTGCAATAAAACATTGACAATATCCTGTACAAGGTCCAACCTGCGATGAAGCGGAGCCTGCTGGCTTTCTGCATGGCGTGTGTGTGTGTGTGTGTGGCTTGTGGTCAACGTTCAACGTGCACACATACAATGTGCGATACAGAAGAAAGGGCGCACAAGCAGCGAGGCAAGCACTTTTACTCTTGGCTCTCGGCTCTCGGGGCCCTGCCTCGACTCGAACTCGAACTCAAGACTGGGCAGGTGGGCAGGCAGTAGCCGAGCCGAGCCTCTATAATAAAGTTAAAAAGTTAAAAAGTGAGTATACGAGTACCACGTTTTATGGAGTGCTGAGTGCTAGTGCCAGTGCACTACTAGTGCTAGTGATAGTGCCTGGTGCTAGTGCTAGTGCTAAGTGCTACTCATATGTATATGACGTATCATGTGAGTCATCATGAGTGTGAGTAGCGAGTACTGGTACTGGTACTACGGTACTGAATACGTATACGTATGATTCATGTATGATGATGATGCTGTATGATCTATGATCTATGTCTATGGCTCTATTCCTATTCATGATCATGAGGTGCGTACTGCAGATTTATCACTACTCACATTCAATATATACATGTGGAGTATTCTCCATCCACACGCCGACTGTGTTGCGTGTGTTGTGACAAGTTGCGTGCAGCTGTCGTAGCTGTAGCCAACGCAGCGGGCGCGCGGACACACGCACACACACGTGGGCACCCACACATCACCACCGGGCGGGTCGCCGGACCGGCGGCTGGCCGGCCGTCGGTGGGCACCGCCGCCACACAATCTGGTCGATGGCAACCAAGCGCGCACGCCACGTACACGCCCTCACCTTCACGCCGCCGCAACAGTAGCGCAGCAACGCACACCCTAAAAGTCCTGCACGTGCAGCCCGATCTGCAGCAGGCGCATCTGCTCGATCAGGAGCGCGGCGGCAGCGTTTGAGTCGGCGGGGGGCGCGTACGCTTGGTGCGGCGACACGGAGATGTTGTCGCCGCTCACAAACGACGGCGTGCCGTCGAGCTCCAGCAGTGCGCGCAAGGCGCTCTCCCGGTCAGGCAAGCTGACGGTGCCGACGCCAGAGTCCCAGTTGCCCCTCCCCAGCCGCGGTACATGCATAGAAACCAACCGGCCATACGAACCGAAGCGCTCGTCGAGAAACGCCTCGGCGTCCTCGAGCCGCCCCGTGCCCGTCGCGAGCGAGCATGTGGCCACTGCCGCAACGCCGTCAAACGCGCTCGCCTCCCGCTCGAAGACCAGGCGGCCACCAAAGCTGCCGCAGTCGCTGGTGAATGGATGGCCGCGGAGCACCTCGGCCGCCGCGGCGTACGCCTCCTCGCTCTCGAACCCCATGTGCCAGAAGCCGTACCGCGGCCGGCGTGGCAGCGCCAGCGTAGGCAGCGCGTGACCCACTGCATCGCCGCCACCAGCGTAGGACCCGGTCCGCAGCAGCGCACGCGCGTGCTGCGCCACGTGCACCAGCCGGCTGCGCATCGTCGCCGCGTCGGCGTAGACCACTGCGAGAGCGCAGGCCATCTTGAGTTCGTGGCCACTGAATTCGGCAAATCGGCGCGAGAAGTTATTTGTTATTTACACTGCGTCAATTGTTCCCCAAAATAGAAATGTCGGCGGGCGATTGGAAATCAAGGCCGTCTTTTCGCTATGGTCGCGCACTCGGAGGATGTCTGGGTGCCGGTGACGCTGCACCTGCCGATTGGGTTCGCCAAGGCGTGGAACCCGGGCCACTGCGCCCCCGTCTCCTTCATGTGCGGGCCGTACGCCATCATCCTGCTCGCGCAGGTTCGTCGGCCGTCTAAAACTAGAGGATGTAGCACATACTCTGACCCAGGGAGGCCGCAGCTGAGGACGCACGCCGGCCCGCCCTCGGATGCAGCCTCGCTGCACCCGCCGCGCTCGCTCGGAGCCGCAGTGCTGCTGTGATTCTGCCTGGCGCGGGCTGAAGCGCGGCCTGCCCGAGGCTGACCCATTCCCACCCCCACCGGCCCTCTCCCTGCACAGCTCGGCAACACGGTGCTGGTCCCGGTGCTCCCGTTCCTGGTGCGCGAGATGGGTTACTCCCGTTTCGCGTACGGCGTGCTGCAGTCTAGCATGTGGATGTCTCAGACCATCCTCTCGCCGCTGCTCGGCGCCCTCTCCGACTCCATCGGCCGGCGCACGGTCATCTTCGTCTCGCTCCTCATCTCGGCGAGCGGCTGCCTGCTGCTCGGCCTCTCGAGCTCCTTTCCCCTGATGCTCCTCGCGAGGATTATCACCGGCTCCGGGTTCCAGATCGCGCTCTTCCGAGCCTACTTTGCAGACACCACTGTCAAGGAAAAGGTGCGTCCTTGCGATTGTACACGGTTGGTTTCATCACCGGCTCCGGATTCCTTCCGAGCTTTTACTTCGCAGACACCACAGCCATGGAAAACGCTGCTTTCTTGGGTCGGTTTACCGAGAGTCTTATCACCGGGCCCGGCTACCAGATTGCTGTCGAGCCTCCTTCGCAGCCACCCGTTGGAAACCGACTCACGTGGACGCACCGTCGCCGAAGGCAACGCCTCGGACGGCGTACGGTATGTGGGCGCACGGAGCGGCGTCGCCATCGGGGTTCGGAGCGTAACGAAACTAAGGCTAGACCGGTCTTGGAGAGTTTTCTTATCCCTGCAGGAGCGATCAGAAACACGCACGAGAAATGGGTTCACGCCCAAGGCGTCAACCTAAAGTTTCAGCCACCACACTCGGAACCATTTTTGTGCAAGCTCACCGGGCGCTCCCACACCCCTCGAGGAAACAGTGAGGGCGCGCCCTTACCTGTATACATATACATACTTATATATGCACGTATAGATACATATACATACATTTATATATGTATATATGTGTGTATATATATA
>Ga0335398_10007578_pt1 | contig 13209 bp, 7 predicted proteins | sample BON03_FD_205742 | JGI IMG/M metagenome (GOLD analysis project Ga0335398, IMG submission 205742) | Freshwater microbial communities from Lake Bonney liftoff mats and glacier meltwater in Antarctica - BON-03 (spades assembly) (version 2) | ecosystem: Environmental > Aquatic > Freshwater > Ice >...
CACGCTTGGCGGCAACAACCGCTCGCTTGGCGCCACCGTCGTACACGCTGCGTACGGCAACAGACTCGGCGGCAACAACCGCTCGCTCGGTGCCACCGTCGCGCACGCTGCGGTCGGCAATAGGCTCAGCGGCAACAACCGCTCGCTCGGCGCCGCCGTCGCGCACGCTGCGTACGGCAACAGGCTCGGTGGCAATATCCGCTCGCTCGGTGCCACCGTCGCGCGCGCTGCGTACGGCGACACGCTTGACGGCAACAACCTTTCGCTCGGCGCCGCCGTCGCGTACGCTGCGTACGGCAACAGGCTCGGCGGCAACAACCTCTCGCTCGGCGCCACTGTCGCGCACGCTGCGTACGGCGACACGCTCGGCAACGCATGGCCAGTCGATCAGTCGCTCGGCGCCGCCGTCGCGCGCGCTGCGTACAGCAACACGCTCGGCAACGCTTGGCCAGTCGATCACTCGCTCGGCGCCACCGTCGCGCGCGCTGCGTACGGCGACACGCTCGGCAATGCGTGGCCAGTCGATCACTCGCTCGGCGCCACCGTCGCGCGCGCTGCGTACGGCAACACGCTCGGCAACGCGTGGCCAGTCGATCAGTCGCTCGGCGCGGCCGTCGCGCGCGCTGCGTACGGCAACACGCTCGGCAACGCGTGGCCAGTCGATCAGTTGCTCGGCGCCGCCGTCGCGCGCGCTGCGTACGGCAACACCCTCGGCAACGCGTGGCCAGTCGATCAGTCGCTCGGCGCCGCCGTCGCGCGCGCTGCGTACGGCGACACGCTCTTCAACGCGTGGCCAGTCGATCACTCGCTCGGCGCCACCGTCGCCCGCGCTGCGTACGGCTACACGCTCGGCAACGCGTGGCCAGTCAATCAGTCGCTCGGCGCCGCCGTCGCGCGCGCTGCGTACGGCTACACGCTCGGCAACGCGTGGCCAGTCGATCACTCGCACGGCGCCACCGTCGCGCGCACTGCGTACGGCGACACGCTTGGCGGCAACAACCGCTCGCTCGGCGCCACCGTCGCGCACGCTGCGTACGGCGACACGCTTGGCGGCAACAACCGCTCGCTCGGTGCCACCGTCGCGCACGCTCCGGTCGGCAATAGGCTCGGCGGCAACAACCGCTCGCTCGGCGCCGCCGTCGCGCACGCTGCGCGCGCTGCGTACGGCAACACGCTCGGCAATGCTTGGCCAGTCGATCACTCGCTCGGCGCCACCGTCGCGCGCGCTGCGTACGGCGACACGCTCGGCAACGCGTGGCCAGCCGATCAGTCGCTCGGCGCCGCCGTCGCGCGCGCTGCGTACGGCAACACGCTCGGCAACGCGTGGCCAGTCAATCACTCGCTCGGCGCCACCGTCGCGCGCGCTGCGTACGGCAACACGCTCGGCAATGCGTGGCCAGTCGATCACTCGCTCGGCGCGGCCGTCGCGCGCGCTGCGTACGGCAACACGCTCGGCAACGCGTGGCCAGTCAATCACTCGCACGGCGCCACCGTCACGCGCGCTGCGTACGGCAACACGCTCGGCAACGCGTGGCCAGTCGATCAGTCGCTCGGCGCCGCAGTCGCGCGCGCTGCGTACGGCGACACGCTTGACGGCAACAACCGCTTGCTCAGCGTCACCGTCGCGCACGCTGCGTACGGCGACACGCTCGGCAACGCGATACCAGTCGATCACTCGCTAGGCGCCACCGTCGCGCGCGCTGCGTACGGCGACACGCTTGGCGGCAACAACCGCTCGTTCGGCGCCACTGTCGCGCAAGCTGCGTACGGCGACACGCTCGGCAACGCGTGGCCAGTCGATCAGTCGCTCGGCGCCGCCGTCGCGTACTCTGCGTACTGCGACACGCTTGGCGATAACAACCGCTCGTTCGGCGCCACCGGCGCGCACGCTGCGGTCGGCAATAGGCTCGGCGGCAACAACCGCTCGCTTGGCGCCGCCGTCACGCACGATGCGTACGTCGACACGCTCGGCGGCAATAACCGCTTGCTCGGCGCCGCCGTTGCGCGCGCTGTGTACGGCAGCAAGCTCGGCGGTGCGTGGCCAGTCGATCAGTCGCTCGGCGCCGCCGTCGCGCGCGCTGCGTACGGTGACACGCTCGGCGGCAACAACCGCTCGCTCGGTGCTATCATCGCGCGCGCTGCGTACGGCAACGGACTCGGCGGCAACAACCGTTCGCTCGGCGCCGCCGTCGCGCGCGCTGCGTACGGCGACACGCTTGGCGGCAACAACCGCTCGCTCGGCGCCGCCGTCGCGCGCGCTGCGTACGGCAACACGCTCGGCAACGCGTGGCCAGTCGATCAGTCGCTCGGCGCCGCCGTCGCTCGCGCTGCGTACGGCAACACGCTCGGCAACGAGTGGCCAGTCGAGTGGCCAGTCCATCGCTCGCTCGGCGCCGTCGTCGCTCGGGTTAACCCGGACAGCACCAAGCATGGCACTGAGCTCGCGTTTCCAAGCTTTTGGCCCCTGCAGCTGACGAAGCGCGGCTATCTCGAGTGCGGCTCTCGGCAGAACACGGAGGTATGGAGCGGCTCTCGCCGACAGGCCGCCGCCGGTGCCGCTTCGTTTAAGCGGCGGCTCCAAGCTTGCGGGCGAACACCACCGCCCGCTCGGCGCCGGCCCCGATGCCGGTACTTATATATATAGAGACACGCATGCCTTATATATATATATGTAAGTAGCCGTCCGCAACGCCTTCTTTCGGCGGGGCACGGCATATGATAGTCGTCCGCAACGCCTGCTTCAGGCGGGGCACGACTATCTGTATAGGGATACGCCGTCCGCAACGCCTGCTTTAGGCGGAGCACTGCTGTCTCGGATTAGGACGACACAGATCCGCTCCTAATTCTACCTGTCTATTCCCATAGCATAAGTCGACACCTTCACCGATCACTGCTGAGCACACTGCTGTTAGTACACAGCTGACGCTGTTCCCCTGGTTTATTTCTTGTTTGTATACATTACGCCTCGGGAGGACGACGCCAGTTGCCTACGCAAAATGGGAGGGCGACAACCGCGTTTGAAGCTATTCCCAAGCATAAGGACGACACTGTTCCGTTCCTTATTGGACATAACTGACGCTATGTCCTGGCTGTCCACGCCCAGGGAGGCCAGTTACCTACGCCACTGGGATGGCGATGACAACATGTCTGAATCTATTATATATATATATATATATTTAGCCGTCCGCAACGCCTTCTTCAGGCGTGGCACGGCATATGATAGAAGGCGACAACTGCGTTCGAATCTATTCCCAAGCATAAGGACGACACTGCTCCGTTCCTTATTGGACACAACTGACGCTATGCCCTGGCTGTCCACGCCCAGGGAGGCCGGTTACCTACGCCACTGGGATGGCGATGACAACATGTTTGAATCTAGTTCCTTCGCATACACAACTCACGCTAGTTGCATATGCGGTTGGGATGGCGACGATAACAAATCTGACTCTATTCCCAGGCATAAGGAGGACCGTATTGTTCCGTTCCTTATTGGACACAACTGCCGAGTTGCCTACGCCGTCGGAAGACGACGATAACCCACTTTACCTTATCCCCTCGAATACATACGCCAAGGGAGGCCGGTATAGTAATAAGTCTAGCTACTTCGTTTGAGGCCCAAAATGGACGAGCCCTGATAAGCACACACACTCATCATTCGTCCTTCCCAAACGCCGAGCTGGTTGGACGTCCGTTAACAACAGTCTAACTACTCGGTTACAGGCCCAGAGGAAGCGAGATCTCTCACGCTCATCGCTCTCCCCTCCCGACGCCTAAAGTAGAGACTGCCCAACTGCGTGCGACCCATTTTAATTTTCAATAGCTCAGGTCGAGCGAGTAAGAGGACGACGATGACCCACTTGACCCTTCCTCTCCAAGGGAAGCCGGAATAATAATTGTTTACCTACTCCGTTTGAGGCCCACAGAGACGAGCCCCAGTGAGAACACACACTCATCATTCTTCCTTCCTAAATGCCGAGTTTATCAGATAACCGTTAATAACAGTCTTCCTACTTGGTTACAGGACCAGAGGGGGCGAGCCCGCTACACGCTCACCACTCTTATCTCCCAACGTCTATAGTAGAGACTGACATCTGCGCGCGACCCAATTTCAAGTTTCAATAGCTCAGGTCGCGTGAGTAAACCCATGCATGCGCGTTAACTAATTTCGCCCACCCACCCGCCACAACAACAGGGTTGTACAGGGTTTCTTTTCTCTCTCGCGGAATCAAATGGCTGCGGAAGCTCACCTAGGGTGACCTAGAGTGAGCCAAGACGAGCCTTTCGCTCGCGCGTGACGGAATCGAATTGGCTGCGCAAGCTCACCTAGTCGTAGAATGAGCCACTGCGAGCCGGTCTCTCTTCCTCCCTGTGTGGTTTTAGTTTTCCGTGAGTCTGGGGGCTCGTGTGCACTGCCTGGCTATGCCACTGGTCCGGTGTGGCTAGCAGTGCCGCTTGTCCCCTCCGGTGTCTCTCTTCTGTCATGAGAATATCTTAATACATTGTCGGTATCGTGTGCACTGCTTGTCGACGACGCTAGCCCGGTTTGGCTAGCAGTACCGCGTGTCCCCTCTGGTGTCTCTCTTCTGCTATGAGAATATATTACTATATTGTACCGTTAGTCGCGAGACTATAGCTCAACGCTGTAGGGGTTGTAGCTTGTCTCGTGTTTGTGTCAATGGGGTAATAATTTACCTGCGCCCGGGCGCCCGCCCGGGCATAGTTATCTTATAACTAGGTCAACTAACTTCACGGCCAATTCGTTTATCTGTAACGTATTCACAGCCGTTGGTTACACTGACAAAGCGCGCGCCTTGCAGCCGTCCGCCCCGCCTTCCACAGGCAGAGCACGGCTGTCTCGAGCGCGGCGCTTGCTCTCTTTGGGCCCTCCCACCCGTCCCGTTTCTTCCTGCACGACATCGTGCTCGCTGGTCGAAGCTCACAAGAGAGCCGTACATGATTGATGCGCAGATGTAGCTTAGTGCCGATCCATCATGCCGCAAGACCTTGGTTTCTTTTCTCTCTCGCGGAATCGAATGGCTGCGGAAGCTCACCTAGGGTGACCTAGAGTGAGCCAAGATGAGCCTTTCGCTCGCGCGTGACGGAATCGAATAGGCTGCGCAAGCTCACCTAGTCGTAGAGTGAGCCACTGCGAGCCGGTCTCTCTTCCTAAAAAATCCCCTTTGATTCGGCCACTCGCAGACTTTCATAAGTCAGTTTTTTAATTTAGTGCCCAGTCATTGGTCGGTCAGGCAGGGTCACTTGGCAGGGTCACTTATATTACCGTGTGATGACCAAGGGCCAAGGTTGATGATATTCGCTAGGCGCTCATCGTCGTGACGTCGAAACGGTGACGCGGCGACCCCGTCACCCGAAGGCCACGTCGTCGAATATGACAAAAGCTCGGCCCCCTTTTATTATCAAACAAAGGTGCAGCAGGCAGAGAAGTTCCGCATTATGGCTCCGATATACAAGTTACTACTATGTGTCACGATGTTACGATGAGCAAAAGCAAGCAGCATTCAAGCGTCAAAACGTCAAGAGTCAGCACCCATCCCCATTATATCACAAAATACAAAATGAAAATGCAAGCTTGCACGCATCTTAGCCAGAGTCACAGAGTGCTCCAGGTCAGAGTGCGGAACCTCTCGCCTCTCGCTCGTTGTGTGTGCAACCTGAAACTACGAACTACCTGTAAAAGTGCCGACCCCCCCCACCCCCCCCTACCCGCTCCGTACATCTACATCTACATACGGCATATGTGTATATATTATAATATATGTATATGTATATTGTATGTGCTATATACTTTATTTTCTATTACATAATTTTTTGAAAGTCGAATAACTGTCTGGCTGTGCCTGGGGCTTGTCGCCTTGCTCTTGCTTGTGCGACGACATCAACGTTATTTTCATCTATCCTTTGGGTTTTAGGGGCAAGCTCTTGTAGCTTGTACGTCGTTCGCTCTAGTCCGAGATAACAGTACCCCCGAAATGTGCGCTCTCTCCGCTCTCGCTCTCAGGCTCACGCTCACGCATCACCACGCAGCCGCCACCACACGCACGCGGCAACAGCACCATCAGCAATGCGCGGGCCCCGGTTCGCCAAGAGCGTCGCGCACCACAGCCATCCAAGGAGAAACGGGCGCAAGCGCACACCGCCGTCGCTCTGGCGACAATGCAAAGGAACAATGCCTATACAGTGAACCAGGGCCGCGCGCCTGCCTGCTGATGACAACGCCGCCAACCCCCCGTTCAGTCCACCCGCTCACGGGAAGGGCCAGTAGTCGTCCGGCGTGAAGTCGGCCGTCGCTGCGATGCGGGCTTGGAGGGCGGCCTGATGCCTAGGGACGGCCGGCTGGGGCGGCGGCGGCGGCGCGCTCAGCGCCAGGTTGGCCAGCCGTTCCGCGAACCGGTAATGTAAGGCCATGTTTTCCTGCCGCGGCGCCGGGTGGAGCACCGTGACGATGACGCCGACGCCATGGCTCAGAACCGCCTCGCGCAGCCGGTCGACGGTGGTGATGTGGTGGAGGGTGAGTCGCTGGGAGATGGCGTCCCTCAGCTCCAGCCAGGCGGTATCGGTGGAGTGGGGGAGGGCTCGGTGGACAAGGCGCGCCAGGTCATCGTCGATGACGTCCTTCGGCTGGAGCGCTGCACCGGGTGGCCACTGGTGAATTTGGTCAGGTAGCGGAAGAGCGCACTGCAAGAGGTGGGCTCGCTCGGCGATCGTCGTCGGCGCGACCGCCTCCAGGAGGAGCGCAGCCTCGCTCTTGGCAGCTTTGCATCCAATGGCCAGTCCGTGATGGTAGGCCTGTGTAAGGCCGGCTGCCGGGTGAGCCCACTCATTGTCTGCCTGCAGCGTGGTGTGCGCGGGGGGATGCGACCAGCCCCACGTCGAGATGTGGGCGCCCGGCTTGCAGGCTGGCGGCGAGTCGACGTCAGGGCAGACTTCGGCTGCGGGCATCTTGCCCTTCGCGCGCCAAGCACTGGACGTTGCTAGGCAAAGCGTTGGACGGTGCGCCGAAGAACTGGCGGAGGACAGCACGGTCCGCCGGTGCGCACAGCCGGAGGTCACGTTCGCTGCATCCGGCGTGCATGCCCAGCTTTTCTCACCCGACGTGAAACCGCGCGGCATGGGCCTATCCTTGTCATCCTTGCTACACGCCCGGCTGGCTGAGCTCATCCCCCTGCTGGTCCCCGCACCCGGCGCGAAACCGAGCGGCATCGCAGTGGACTGGCTAACTTTTGCGGGTGAATTATGGGGCCGGGGCTATTTTTTTATCATATAAATGGTTCATAGAAGCACTAACACCGTGCTCTTGGCCGGGCTTGTGTGGGTCGCGATCGGAATTCCGACGACATGCCCACACCATTCCTTCTGGCACTCCTCGCACTGCTGCCCACGTCTTTGCGGCCACCTTACAGCTACGCTTTGCGACCACCTTACCGCACCACGGCGCTTCGGTCGTCGGCGCAGACGGCGCAGTTTGAGCAGCCACAACGCGGAGTCCTAGGGCGCAGCAGCGATGCGGATATAGCGCAGACTGTGCTGCAGCCGCAGCCTGCGGCTATAGCGCAGACTGTGCTGCAGCCGCAGCTGGCGCTGGATCACGCGCAGATCGTGGTGCGCGAGCTCGGCGCGCTGCGGGACGACCAGCTCAGCAAAGAGGACTTCGAGCGCGTGATCCGCGCGCACGCGGACGCCGGGCTGGTCGAGGGCTGCCTCGCGTGGCTCCGCCGCATGCGCCGCGCGCGCAAGCCGCCGCCGCTGGCGTGCTACGCGCTGGTGGTCGCGGCGCTCACCGCCGCGGGCCGCCGCCGCGAGGCGGCGCGCTGGCTGCGGCGCGTGGTCCAGCCGGAGGTGACCCAGCTTCTGCTGCAGCGCAGCTCCGCCTCTGCTGGAGATCGTCCCAGCCTGGCCCAGTTCAACCAGGCGATGATTGCGTACGGCGCGGCGGGGCAGCCCAAGGAGGCGATGGAGGTGATGCGGCGGATGGTAGGCGAGCGAGGCAAGGGCGGCGGGGGCAGCAAGGCCGAGGGCGCAAAGCGCGCCGTCGTCGGCGGCAGCACAGCCATCAGAGGCTCCGGCGCCGGCCGTGCAGGTCGTGGCGGCGTCTCTCCCAATGTCATCTCGTTCAACTCTCTGATCGCAGCGCACGCAAACGGCGGCGCGCCCGAGCGCGCCCACGCCTGGATCGACCGGATGCGCGGCTGGGGCATCGAGCCCGACTCGTGCTCCTTCACCACGGCCATCGCTGGCTTCGCCAAGGCCGGCCAGCCCGACCGGGCGCGCTCCGTCATGGAAGAGATGCAAGCAGAGACGCAGCGCTCGCCATCCGTGAGGCCGGACGTGCGCGCCTACTCTGCGCTGGTCGAGGCGTACGCGCGCGTCGGACGCTTGGACGAGGCGCAGCAGTGGCTCGAGGACGCGCGCGCAGCGGGCGTGAGTCCCAACGTGAGTACAAACGAATCTATCGCTCCTTTCAATATATAGATCTAAATATCCATCTCTAAAGTAAGTATATGACTGTATATCTGATTGTTTATATGTAAATGTATCCATCCGTACATGCATATATATAGATACATATTCAAATGTGTTACCACAACCGCGTCGCTAACGCAAACAGGCCCCTTTCCACGGCCCTTCCCATGGCTGCTATCCGGTGAGGACAAACCACAACCCCGTCTCGCACGCAATCACCCTCATCTCCAACCTTCTCCCGTGCCTGCTACAAGTCGAGATCAAGCCACAACCGTTTCTCGAACGCAAACACGCCCGTCTCTCACGCAATCATGCCCGTCTTTGTCGCTTCTCTCCCCTCTCTAACGCAAACCCTCCCGTCTTTAACGTAAACACGGCCGTATCTGACGCAAACACGCCCGTGTCTAACGCAACCACGCCCGTCTATAACGCAAACACGGCCCTCTCTAACGCATCCCTCCCGTCTCTAACGCAAATGCGTCTGTCTTTAAACGCAACCACGCTCGTGTCTAACGCAAACGCGTCCGTCTCTAACGCAACCACGCCCGTTCTGACGCATACCCTCCGGTCTTTAAACGCAACCACGCCCGTCGCTAACGCAAACATGTCCGTATTTAACGCAACCACGCCCCTCTCTGACGCAACCCTCCAGCCTGGAGAGGAGAGAGAAACAATCATAATCGCCAAGGACGAATAACTGCCCGCGCGCTTAGCAATAAAAAGGTATTTCCGCAGAACGAACCTGGAAACGGGATTCTGACTACCATACCTTGCCCCCTCCCGTATATAGATACATACATATAGCTACATATATATATAAGGATATATGGATATATATGGATATATATATATATATATCGGGTTAATCCGCTGCGTATCCCTCTTAGCTCACGCATCTCCGGAAGCGCAACTCTTCAGTCGACGGCCATATCTATATGTGCTTCCAGGTGGTGACGTACGCCTCTGTCGCCAAGGGCCACGCGCTCGTCGGCGACTTCGAAGCGGCGCGCGGCGTGCTCGAAGAGATGGAGCGCGTGGGCATCCGACCGAACGCGGGCACCTACCAGGTGCTCCAAAAGTGTCCACTCCTCGACGAATTCTCACGAAAAAACACACAATCGGGTCCGAGCCTTGCAAACTGGCACAATTCGTCACGTTCGAAACCCTCAAATGAAACGATTTCCGTCTCTCTGAGCTCAAAATCGGTTCGAACCTCGCATCGAGCGTGTGGGCATTCGACCAAACGCCGGTACCCCCCAAGTGCTCCCCCGTCGTTTTTTTTTAAATATCATATCCTCGATTAATTCTAACCAACCCCAAAAAGGTGGGTCGAGCAGATAAAAACACTCAAAATAGACCCCTAGTCCGCATCGGGCAATTCACTATAGGTAAAGACGATCTACTTGGGTACCTACCAGGTGCTCCCCCGTAGTCTGTTTTGGACGGACGAACGTCTATTTGTGGATTCGGTGCTATTCTCTGCGGGTTGGCCTTTACACGATATTGCCATTACCAATATTGTATGGTGTATGGCATACAAAAGGGGGGGTCGGGGGGGCGTCGTATATTGCGCAATATACGTGCAATAGTATTGCAACAGTGCGGGCAATGCAGGTGAGAGGGGGCAATAAACGGATGATTGATTCGTGCACGAAAGCCTCGAAGTAAAACAATATCTTGTAACGGCCACTCTGCGGGCCGCGCCGAGATCTGTTTCTGCACTGACGCCATTCTGTCTGCGGATCAGCTGCTCCACTCTGGATTTGACCTGTACAAGATCTTCTTTCACGTCTACACTTTTGTGCACGAATCAAGTATCCTTTTATTGCCCCCCCCCCGCCTGCATTGCCTACACTGTCGCAACACTATTGCGATACTATTGCACAATATACGACACCCCCCTCCGACCCCCCGTTTGTGTGCCATCCACCATACAATACTGGCAGTGACAATATCTGGTAAAGGCCAACTCTGGATCAACGCCCCGTGATCCATTCTGGACTCGGTTTCTCTCACGCAGGACTCTGTTGCAGCAACGTCTTGTTGTGGGGGAGTCTGAGTCCTGTGTGTGGGTCGCCCCTTTGAAGAACCTCCCTGTATGTTGAATACACGGAAGAGGAAAAGAATACGGTATTCTATTCATAGTTAGCCTGTTTTGTGAAACCATTTACCTTGAATATGTACGTATCCATGTCATATACAGGGTTAGCCAGGCGGAATATGTTATTCATATTCTTGTGGTTGCGCCACAGGAATACGTGCATATCTATTCAACACGTAGGTGGGCCTCCCCCTGAGCCCCCACCGGTATCTTCGCGCCGGTAGGCCGGTTTCCTCAACCGACTTGTTGGGTTCCCTGCACATGGCTGACAACGCTCCTATTTGTGTACCAGGCGGGTTAACCCTTAACCCTATTTGTGTACACGCGCTCCTTTCCGGGTCACTAATCTATTCCTGGCTGACACCTCTCCTATTTGTTCGGGTTAGGGTTAGGGGTGTTAACCTTTAACCCCCGTTAACTCCGGGTCACTAATCTATTCGTGTCTGACACCGCTCCTATTTGTGTATAGGCGCTCCTCTCCTGCTGCGCGCGGCTCGGAAACTGCGACGAGGCGCTCCGGCTCCTCCGGCAGATGGGGCGCGGCCCCACTGAGGTATATATATATATATATATATATATATATATATATAATATATATATATATATATATGTGTGTGGGTGTGTGTGTGTGTGTGTGTGTATATGTATATACATATGTGTATGTGTGTGTGTGTGTATGTACATATATGTATATACATTTATATATATATATGAATATATACATATATACATATATATACATATACATACACACACACATATACATATACATCTCTCTCTATATATATATATATATATATTTATTTATATTTATGTATTTATGTATATATATATATATATATATATATATATATATATATATATATATATATATATGTAGATCTGAATCTAAATATCTATGTATACATATATACACACACAGAGGAGCGGCGGGCCGCGGCCGCCGTGGGCGACGGCGACAGGACAGACGGGTAAAACGAGAGGACAGAAGGATAAATAGAGTACCGAACGCATGCTTCGCCGCATAGATTCTGTATGTGTGCCAAACGGAACTGGAACGGTTCTAAATCTTGGTGTGTCAAGTATTCATCATGCACGGTGTCGTGTTGACCCTACGTGGGCAATCCGCGCAGCGAAAACAAAATTCTGAATCTAGATTCTTTCTGGCCAATGTTATGAATCCCTGTACGTGCATCCAAAGGAATCCAAGGGGTTTACCAGTGGCGCTCGCCAAAGGAATCCCGCATTCACTGAATCCAGGGGGTGGCAATGAATCCCGAATCCGGGATTGCCCACGTAGGGTGTTGACGTCTTGCTGCGGCTGATTGCCTGTCTGACAGTGCCATATGCCACAAGCAAATGTGCGTAGCCCACTCCTTCGGTCAACGTCTGGGTATGAGCAGGCCCTAGTTTGCCTTTCTAATAGAGAAATTGTCGACGTGAGCAGAGGACGACCATTTCATTGCAAAACGGCGAATACCCGTTTTTTTTCTAATTGGTTTGGTCAAATTTATTGAGCCATTTAGCCGCCTTCAATTATAACGGCCACTGGTTTCCCTCCCTCCACGTTAGCGGTTGAGTTTTTTTACAGTGAAACTAGGGCTTGCTCATCGCCACCCGATACAATCCGATGCTCTACTGAGGTACTGGCTTCACCCGTTCAGGCGAGGGGGTGCTTCTTCGTGTGGTCGTTTGTGGTGTTGTTCTTGTCGTGTGTTATGTATACATATAAAGGAAAATGAGGAATATTGGCCTTGACTAGATATTGTCAAAATTTTACTGCAATAAAGGGGGTCGTGGCTGGTCGTGGGGGGAATATATTGCGCAATATTGTGGGCAATAGAGTTCCTGTCGTGTGTTTGTGTGTGTGTGACCTGTTTCTTTTGTTACCCGTTCAGTCGACAGTCCAAGATGGCGACGGAGGCGGCGGCGCGCCACCGGGAGTCCTCGTGTGTTGTGTGGTGTTGTTCTTGTCGTGTGTTTGTGTGTGTGTGACCTGTTTCTCTTCTTACCCGTTGTGTGGTGTTGTTCTGGTCGTGTGTTTGTGTATGTGTGACCTGTTTCCTCTTCTCACCTGTTCAGACCTGTTTCTCTTCTTACCCGTAGACTACAGTCGACGGCGACGAAGGCAGCGGCGCGCCACCGGGAGTCGCTACTGGCGGCGCGGCGACCACTTTGGCGTACAACCTGGTGATCGGCTGCCTCACGCGCTGCGGACGGCAGCAGGAAGCAGAGGCACTGCTACACGGGATGCACGCGGCGGGGGTGCGCCCGGACGCAATTACTTTCTCCTCGATGATCTCACTGAGCCCGGTGAGATACAGTTATGCATAGTATAGGTATATGTTATAGATATAGATGTATATAGATATATAGATATATAGATACATATATCTATATCTGAGGCAGAGGCACTGCTGCACGGAATGCACGCGGCGGGGGTGCGGTCAGACGCAATCACCTTTTCGTCGATGATCTCTCTAAGCCCGGTGAGTGTATGCGTGTGTGTGTGTGTGTGTGTGTGTGTGTGTGTGTGTGTGTGTGTGTGTGTGTGTGTGGGGGTGTGTGTGTGTGTGTGTGTGTGTGTGTGTGTGTGTGTGTGTGTGTGTGTGTGTGTGTGTGTGTGT
>Ga0335398_10007591_pt1 | contig 13196 bp, 9 predicted proteins | sample BON03_FD_205742 | JGI IMG/M metagenome (GOLD analysis project Ga0335398, IMG submission 205742) | Freshwater microbial communities from Lake Bonney liftoff mats and glacier meltwater in Antarctica - BON-03 (spades assembly) (version 2) | ecosystem: Environmental > Aquatic > Freshwater > Ice >...
TCTTGAAATCCTAAGAGCCGAAAACATGTATCTGGAAATACATTGTTTACTGCGTGCTCACATCGCAAGCAGTACAACGTAAAATTGTTGCTTGGTAAGAGGGAAGAGAAGAACACGACGAAATAGACCAGGCGACAAGTACTCACAGAGCAAGACATCGAGAGGAAGAAGAAGACGAGAACTCAAGGTGCAGAGCGAAAGGGCAGGAGGAGGGAGGGGAATCAGAAGTACCGGCAACAGCAGCAGTAGTAGAAGCTGGTAAGTCATGTCAGCGCAGGATGGCCGACTCCCACACCCCCGGCTGCGTGTGCCTGCGGACTGATATTTTTTTGCCTGATTGTCCGTGCAATGAGCTGGAGAACAGGAATTAGCAGGAGAAGAGACGCTTTGATTCGAACAACTGCACCGCAGTCTCACGCATTAAAGTGTCTGCAGTTTGCCCTTTTCAACAAACGCAAACTAAGTGCTCTTGGGATTACTTGAGTATGGCATAACTGCTTATGACTGTGCAGTCCCACTCGGCAACGTCGTGTGTGCTTGTGTTGGAAATGACGCAAATTACCGTCTCTACATGTAGTGGAGACAATTTGTATGAGTTCAAACTTGCAGCCTCAAAACATGAAACGAGCACAAGTACTACACCAGACTTCCGCCTACGCCACCTATCTCTCGCAAGACGCAGGCTTGGATATAGTGGCATGTTATTTCAACACACAGGGTGGTTGAATCACGCTCAAGCGCCGTGGAGGTTGCAAGTATGCAGACGTAGTGGCAAAGAATATGCACGTGGTCCGCTCGCACGTTGGACTGATGTCTAGTCTAAGATATTGAACACGAGTAGCAACGCAAGCAGTGATGACATGCCGATAATAGATGTGACTCGAGGGACTTACACTTTTGTCTCAATCAATCTGTGGTATGGGAGAAAACAACTGTTTACAACAAACAATAGAAGGAACGTTGGACGTTCTATGCGTGCAGAGAGCGCACAAGTTCGAGATGCACAAGGTAACAGTATTTAACCCAAAATAAAATGCCAAAGTGCGTAAGGGAGCACGCACCGGACAGCACAAGTTGAAGACACAGGAAAGCACGCAGGGCTGTACGCATTTTAAAAGAATATTTAGCATGGCGCAAGGTAGAACGCAGGGGAGCGCAAGTTGTAGACGCACACATGCCAGTAGAAGCCTGGCCAAAGTTAGAAGCAACGATTCGCAAGACAGAAAGGGACTGCAAGGGAAAGCAGCACGCGCGACTTTGCGAGGAGAACCTCCAACCGTTGAACCTCCACATCAACAGATGCAAAGCAACGCGGTGTTTGGGGAAATACATGCACATCTCATTGAGATGCCTGTTGAAGGCTGTTCACAGCGGGTCGGGAGCCACGTGGGAGTAGTTTTTTAAGCGACTTCTGCTGGATATGACGGTGTTTTGCAGCGGCAGGAGCAGCGCATGTGGGACAATACAGAAAGGAACACAGTTTGCCCAACAGTCACACACAGTTTGCCCAACGGTCACACACAGGGTGCATCAGATTGGGGCATCACATGGAAGGCGCTAAGGGTTGGTTTTGTGTGTCTCCTCCTCCTCCTCCCACCCACCTCATGATAGATAGAACTGCCATCAAAAGGCCTCCCTCCCGCCAAATCTACTGCCTGGGCAATGCACGTCAAAAGCGCACAGGCACGTGTGTGACATGAATCATTTCATGGCAGGTCGTCGGGGGACAGAAGGATCCCTCCTTCCTATGTTAACAACCACGGTGTCCGTGCCAGCTATGTTCATGGAGTGTATGTCACAAGAGTCCAGTACTATGATATACACTGAATAGAGTACTTTACACATCATATTGCCCTTTTTGCTGTTCTGGCTACTTGCTGTCACAAACAGAAAATCACCAGCACGTCAAAAGGGTTCTGGTGGCCATTGTCTGTGACAAACAGAAAATAGCCAGCACGGAAAACAGTCTTTTTCATTTTCAAATTTCACCGTGGCACCGTGACCCGGGCTGTTGCTTTAGCCCACCCGCTCTCCTATCGAATCAGACCGGTGCAATACGGATGTTTCATACCTAGTTTTGTGTTTTTCCTCTTTATAAAATGGCATACAAATCTGGTCATATAGTTGCACTACAGGGTCATCCCGGGACATAGAAACCACAGAAATGACCCCGCCAGCGTGTTTCTAAGCACACACTGATGAAGCCAGCACCCAGCCTGCCAGTCTTGTTTCTATAAACCATTAAGAAACTGCCACCCCAGCCAGCGAGTTTCTACACCCCCCGGGGCGTGTGGCAAGCGGAGGGGCCCCGGAGCCGCCGCGCGCCACTCGCAATCAGCTGGAGCTCATACGGACATTTCCCCCAAAACCCCTTTATTCACAATTTTTTGAGTTGAGCCAGTCCAGGTTCAAAAATCAGAGAAACTCTTATTTTTCATTACAAATACCATTTTTTCCATCCCAATTTTTAATAAGGAAGACCTATTTTTTACTCTTTTTTTTGATAAGGAAGAACGATTTTTGAGACCGATTTTTGATAAGAAAGACCGATTTTTGATAAGAAAGACCGAAACCCAGTTGCTATAAATCATGAAGAAACTGTCCAAATCGCTGTCAACTGGTTTCTAAAGCACAGTGAAGAAACCGGCCCAATTTCAGAATGCACTTTCTATCTGGCAGTTTCTATGTCCTTGGATGCTACTGTACCTCTGACCTTGATATTTCACATTTTAAATATAGTTTCAATTTTTTCAAATAGACTACCTTTGGATAAAAGATTGGCATTCTGCCTTAACAACTGTGTTACACTACGTTCATTCGTGCATAAAAGATTCGCATTCGTACAACACGCTGCAACACACTGCAACATACTGCGATGTCTCTCTCTATCTTCATTTCCCCTCGCCCTTCAAGTTGCTTTGCCTTTCTACATATGTCTGTCTTCAAAGCGCGCTGAGAGACTCGCTGGCGCGTCGGCGAAGGTGTTTGCGAGATGTTCTGGTCATTCTTTAAGTTTTTGCGCGTTCCGAGTCTACATTGTGTAACATCAGTGTTTTCGGATTGGACAAGACGGGAAAAATGAAGGAGAAAAAACCCCAAACAACATCTTTTTCACGGTACAAACCCCTTTGACGTGTATTCACCCTTCCTAACCTCCGACCCTCGCTCGTACCCTATCCACGAAGTCTCCCAATTTGAGTACCTTGGCCTTATATTGGACCTGGTCCGACACAGGAGTCGGACCAGAGTCGCCTCGCTAATCTGGGGATTTTTCATTTTTGCAAGTTTACATCCCATTTTCCCGATTTTTTTTGAGATCGGACATCCCATTTTTTCTATTTTTTTCCACTTCTTTTCAGATCGGACAAAGTTTTCCGCGTCTCCACGGCAACGCGATCCCGAATATTGCAGTTTTAAGCTCATATTCACACCCGATCTGAGATCGGACAATGAATGCAGTCCGATCTCAGAAACGGAAAAAAATGAAGGGGAAAAAGAGACAGACTCGAGTAAAAGAGGCCAGAAAAGGACAAATTCCGAGGAACTCTGGTCCGACTCCTGTGGCGCGCGGCGGCTCTGGGGCTAAAGCCCCTCCGCTTGCCGTGCGCCCAACTCACTATGCACCTCACTACTGTTGAAGCCATACGACGTGCTTCCCAGGGTCAAGCCCTTGGTCTAGTTGTCTCTTATTCGATCTGATATGACAAGAACTCTTCTCAGCTTACCCCCACACCAAACTTAGGTCTCTGGAAAGTAAGAGTATTACCCCACTTGCTCCAGAACCTGCGTTACGTCCACAGCGAAACAGACATCAAAAAAATTCAAACTAGCCTCCACCTGTCCTTGGCCCGAGTCCTACATGTACACGGCGACCACACCAGACTTTTGGCAGCTACAGGAATCCCCACTCTCCAATTAACGAAACACGTTCACCTCGCCCAACTACACTTTAGACTCACCATAACCAGACCAGACACTCTCCCTGCACTCCTCTTCACAAAACTTAACTCGTCCTTTCTCCTTTCCAACCTGTACACCTCAACCCTGGATTATCACAAAAGACACGCAACCCATACTTTCAAGATAGACCTACAAACTGACCCTCTCCCCCACATGGCCTCACAACCCCCCAAAAATTGTGAACGCGCCTTAAGAAATATGATGAGAAAATTTATTAGCGATCTTTGGAAAGGGCAACTCTACAACGCTGCTCGCACACATGCAGGACAACCCCCTCGGAGAAAAACTTCATACATTCAAATGGCCAACGACGACCTGCAACCCTTAGACCTTTTTCAACCAGCCCAGTTTTTACGTATCTCCCACAACCAGCTCCCATTTCTTGGACTTCGAACCCAAGCCACCAGTTACATCTCTACTCACCTCCACCTGAGAAACACTCACAATTATACAATGTATGCCGAACGATATTGCCTCTCGTGTCTTCTCCTACAAATCCTTGGAAATGAGACTCATACCCTCCTCCACTGTTCTCATTCCTCTCCACTCGCCTAACCAGCAATCCATAGCCTCATGTTCAACCTTCGACAATTCGATCTTTGGGCATGGGCAACTTACACAGACACCCAAAAAGTAGCTATGCTATTCGGATCTATCCCACCGAAACTTGATAGACAACATGAGAAGGCATGGGTTCTCCTAACCTTTCTCACGTGCACACAACGTATCTACTCACTTCAATCTCACTCTCGCCTTACCCAACTCCCTCTCCTCCCCTCTACCTCCCTCCCCGCAACTATCTCATTTTCGCCTCCACCGGACTATATCCATTACCAAGTATGTCAGAGTCCGTTTGACGAACATCAAATGCTCCTCTGTGACATATGTAGCGCAGGATGGCATATGGACTGCTTTCTCCCACCCCTCACTGCCATCCCACATGGAACCTGGGAATGCCCCCTATGCACCCCGCGCCACCTCCTACCTCGATAGCAACACGACACCTTCGCCTTCCTTCCCCCATTCTCGATTTCAACTCTGATTAAAATATTAAACCAAAAAATACTCGCTACCATTAATATGCGCTCCCGGACTACCCACTACCATTTACCCAAAAAAAATAACATATACTTCCAACACTCCCACCCGAATTCCGGCTCCGCGCCCACATGCACGCCTATCACGAAGGGTCAGTGTCTACCAATCTTAGTATGTGGCTCGAGCGCAGCTCGCCATGGGTGGATGTGGGACCTCGACCGTGACTCAGACGGATTTCTCCTTCGGGTTTTTTTCTTGGATTTTTTTTTGTGGGGATTGTTCCGTGCGGATCGGTCCCTGCCGGAATTCCTTCCCGCCTCTAGTTATGCTGTGTTAATTACACCCAAAGGTGCCGAGTCACCAGGCAGTCGTCGTATGGGAGTAATATGTGCGCTGGTTTTTTTCCTTCCATCCTTGACCGACAAACTTTTCTCTCCCTAGCCGGCCCGGTAGCGCACTGAGACATTGAGAAGTAGACGATTGCCCTGAGGTAGCGGACTCCGTAGATGCCAGAGCCTGCCCACAAAAGACAGCTGACATCGACAGTTTACGCTACTCCCCTGATGACACCCACTACGGCCTTGGGCCTGTCCATAAGTCTCTCTATGTTTGAGTTATGTGAAACTGGTGACTGGGACATCTTCCCAGGTCCCCCGGAACGGGCGAGGGCGGAGACTGGTGGAGCTGACCAACGGGTAATAAAGCGAAGGGAACTCCCAGGGTTTGCCAGGGTGAATAAAGTAACTTCCGCATCCTTGAGATACCCACTATCAGTTTTCAATAAAAAAATCTACTCTCAAACAGTCACGAACATTCTACTCACAGGGACAACAGAGTTAATTAAACATGGAAATGAAGAGGCAGGAGCACACAGTTAATAGTCACAGACATGTCTCGCCTCACGAACTGTTTACAGATGTTGTGGAGAATCCAGCAACGCCGCAGCAACACTGCCAAGTCGAAGTCTGGCCTCTCGTTGTGGAGAACATCGCAAAAAAATTCCAAGAACTTTCTTTTTTGGATGCTTTGCCGCCACAAAGCTAGCGCCAGACAGCTTGCGCATGTGCTTTTAAGGGGGTTACCTTTAAAGTTGACTTGACAAGTTGACTTGACAAGCTGTCACTTGTCAAGTGATTTGAAGAGAGGCCGGAGGCGAGGGTGACAAGTCAACTTGACAAGCGCAACTTGTCAAGTTCCACTTGTGCGCAAAGCAGAAGTGTAGGACCCTGAGAATTCTGAATTTGAGATTTGGGATCATCTTTTGATTTTTCTGGGAATCCAAAAACAAATAAAAAAGCCGGGGCCTCGTTGACTTGGCAATATTCTTTCTTTCTTGCGTGGCGAAGACGCAAAATAATCACTGGACTAAGCGGGTGGAAAGCACCCGATTAATCACGTAGGACTCAAGAAACTGTCCTAGACTGTTGCCGACCTCAATTCGACCTGAAGTAGGCTCATCTTTTTTTCTTGCTTTCTTGGATGGCGAAACCCCAACTTACTAATAACTGGACTAGGTGGGTGGTGCGGCCCCAATTAATCACTTAGGACCCAAGAGACTGTCCAGGACCGTTGCCGATCTAGTTTATGGCCGACCCACCAGTGGGTAAAAAAATCTACAATGTTTGTGGGCTGGCATCATTTTTGGGCTACCAAATTCCAAGAATCAAGTCTCCTTAAGTGCCAAGGAACGTAGCACTCTATCTAATGGTGCCCCCCCAGCAGGGCGTTCGGCGGCGAAGGGGCTTTAGCTCCGAGCTGCCACATAAAACATGGGTTACATCTGCAAAGTTTTCCCCAAAAACCTGCACCATCAAATAGGAAATCTTGTATGTCGGTGCAGAAATCTAGAAATAGAAATCTTTGTCGATGCAGATGTGTACAGAGTGCATCGCCACTCGACTCTGGTGCGCAAAGATAACTCGAGTGGCGTGCGGCAGCGTCGGGACTAATGTCCCTCTGCCGCCGTGCGCCCGACCCAAGGTGACCTGCATGCAGAGCACGTTCAGACTGTGAAGCGTCTTTCTCTTCTTGCAATGCGCTTTTGGGTAAATCCCACTAAAACAACCGCCTTGGCAGCAGATTTAAGACCAGCCCACCAAAAGGACAGAGACCACTTACGCACAGACCAAATATTCAAAACAACATTTACAAACAGCAAACATCTGCCCAAAATTTCTGTTCGCTTTCAGTGCCGTAGGTCGAAAATGTGGGCGGTTTTTTTTCCAGATTTGGTCGACTGCATATTTTTTTTTCGACCTGCGACACCGCTAATCACCAATCTTTATGTATTTCGATCTGCGGCGTCGCAGGTCGATGTTGTCCAGACTTTTTCCTGCAGATTTCCCCGCCGCCTGGCGCATTTTTGTCTATTTTGTTTTCATTTTTTGTTTTGTTTTTTCCCCCCGACCTGAACTTTGAAAGTTAAAAAAAATCGTCGGGTAGTGACCCTGTGGCGCACGGCAGCTCGGGGCCCCTTCGCCGCCGCGCACCCGGGCACCGCACTTGGGAAGCGCGGACAGAGAGTGTCTGGATGTGGGCATGTCTCAATATATGTGCAGCTGTTCATGACACGGTCAAGGCAGGGCTCGAACACGATAGACTCGGAAGAAAGAAGAAGGAATGACTCGGAAAGAAAGAAATAAAGGAAAAGAAAGAACGAAACGAAAACAGACAATGGGTAGGGAAGAGAGTCCTTAGACGCTAAGATATTGTCTAAAGTTTTGATTGAGAGGAGGGGGGATAATTTGTAGGAATTGAACAATTTGAAGATCCGACAAAATCTATTTCGAAATTGTTGGTTACATTCAATAGAAAGGTCTCCTTTAAGCCTCAAGGGTTGCCAGAAATCTACAAGTTCAAGATCTAAGGTCAGCAATGTACGTCGACTGATTCCTCTGACTCTTTTTTGGGCTCGCCTCGGACATTAAGGCTTCGCCCTCGCTATTATACATCGACAGTACACTGCTTGAGTTGAGTGAACATGTCGCATGTCGCCTTGTGGATCAATACTCTACTATTATATCACTGACAGCTCTTCTATCACTGGCAGCTCTACTGTCTACAGGGTTGCAAGGATGCATTGGATGCCTTATCTTGCAGGTCTTTTCCTACAAAATACCGACTAATTATAGGACTCTTTTGCGGAGAGAGACTTGCAAACATACAGCATCTTATGGGTCTTGGCAACCCTGATACCTGCAGCAAGGCATCGGCCACACAATAGATTTCCTAAAGTCTTTCGATATATCTGACACGTACTTATTTCTGTGTGTAGAGAGAGGAAGAGAGAGAGAGAGAGGGAGAAAGAGAGAGAGAGTGTGTGCGTGTGCGTGTGTGTGCGTGCGTGTGTGTGTTTGTGTGTGTGTGTGTGTGTGTGTGTACAAATATTCCCAAGCCAGGCACATACTCAAGTACCTCGTTTGAGAAAGAACGTCTGAGCACCCATCCTCTAATATACCGTCCTTTAGCGCACACTCCTTTACATAACGGTGCAAGCTGTGGAAATGTCGTAAACAGGCACGTCCTCCACCATCTGACCCTCTTCTTCATTTGCGCAATACTCAAAGCCCTTAGCGATGTTGGCTGCAAAGTGTGGCAAGTTAGACAACGTCTCCAAAGTGCCGTCGCTTCTACTTTTTCTCCCAATGGGTCCGATTGAAACATAAACTTGAGGCGCCCCTCTTTCGAGTTGCGACACGCTGTAATCAAACACCTACACACAACACCTATACACAAATACGCCCGCGCGCACAAGCGCGTTTACGTACCTTCCTTGGCAGTGATGGCCTCGTGCTCAGCTGGGGTCTTCTTAATCTGAGACCTTCCAAGACTGTCGACAATGTCCATTTCGTACACTGGCAAGTCCTCTACCATCTGTCCCTCCTCATGGTCGTTGCTGTACATAAAGCCCTGCAGAGCACACACGCTGGAGCATCAGGTGCTGTGTGTTTTGTAAAGTTGCTAGAGTAGGGTGCACGCGACTAGGAGCAACGCGCCGAAGATTTTCGTGTCCACAAAAAGACTTGGCGTGAGAAGTGTGGACAGCATCATACACATCTATGCATGTGTGTACTATGAGGACATTTTTGAAGTGTTGATTTCGGCGTTCTGGTATGTTTGACAGTTCACATGAAAGGACACTCTTGATAAACTCACGCGCATGCGCGTGAAACGATTGTCACCAATTTGTGTTTACCTCGTCAACGTTCTTTTTGGGGCCTTCCGTAGTCTCGTAAATTGGCACACCTTCCACCATCATGCCTTCGTCGAGATCGTTTGTCACCTCCAAACCCCTTGTGGTGTTGGGAAAGCGTGACTCTGGCTCGGATTGGCGCTCAAGCTCGTGCAATCGTGTCTCCTGTAATTGCAAATATGCATGCTTAGCCAATCCGAGAGACCAAAACAAAATACAGATTAATACACAAAACAGATTCAATAGAATGCAGTGCAGCAAGCCGGTGGTAGGGAGTGGCAGTTGACATTGGGCATTTTTGCCAAATGCCAAATGCCAAATGCCAAATGCTATCGTCTGTTGAGCAGTAGTATCTTATATATATATATGTTGATCAGTATTATCTTGCACATCCATCTTCTCACCAGCATCTTGACCTCGGCGTCGACTTCATGCAACATAACAACAGCAGGGTCCACCATCCTATCGCGCAGGGAAGCAGCAGCGGGCTGAGGCCACGAGAAATGGGAAAGAGTTAGCACAACAGCCATCACTCTCAGCGAATACTACAAGCGCATGCAGACGCCACTTTTCCCGTATAGTGCAGACGAAGTACAACCATCGGTAGACACCAGAATAATCTCGAGCGCTCGACATCTTGCTGAACTCCCGCAAAGTCAATGACCTTTGGTACCCTGCAGACACGATATTGCACACACTACTGTTGTTTGTATACAGGCAAGAATAAACAAATGCGCCCCGCCACTTGGTGAGCTGTGCAGGGGAAATGCGGAACTGCACCATCATCGCAGCTGAGGCCATGTCTCTTTCAGCGACTTGTGTGGCGTCAATGGCCAAAACGACCGGGTGCGTGCACGGAGATATGTTCAGAGACTACGCAGACAACCTCAAACAACGTGCTGTAATGTATTGTCAAGTAAACTTTTAAACGCAATGTGTGACAACAAAGGTACTCTTTGAGCGTTTGATACTAGTTTGAGGACTGCATAGTTCTGTGCACCCCGTCACTATGCCCTTTGCTCCACTCCCCCACCGCTTACACGGCAGCTATTTCTCAATATTCCTGTCGGATGTGGCCTCTCAACAATTCAATTTACTTGGAGCATGCAGTAATCTTCAACTTGGTACCCTTCTTGTGTACAATAATATAGAGAAGCGTGTAGTAAAGATGTATATAAATCAGGTCGAGTGTCACGCAGGATTGCAACCCCCAGGGCGCTGAATCCGCCCAAGAATGGAGTAATCGCACTGTGGCCGAACACGCGTGTGGTAAAATGTAAATATTATGTTTCACAAAAACAAAATGGGTTCAATGATAAGATTCACTGGTACAGTATTTTACTCACTCTTGTATTTAAATCACGGCGAAGCTTTGATGGACTAAAATATATGTACTCAGTAATCTCAGTAATTGTGGATTCACTACCGGGCAATACTAAAAAACGGGAATCGACCCGTTCGTGGACGGCAAGAGTGCGATTAGTCATTTCTTGGGCGGATATATATATGTATATCAATGAAGAAATAAGATTAAAATACAAATTCCCCTAATAAATGAGATGAATACAAAATTAGTCACTGTTTCGGGTGTTTGTTGTCTATCCCTGTTGCGTGTTTATGCATGTGTGTCTTGTTCTATTTTTATTTTGTTTGTCTACATGTATGTGCGTATGCCTTCAAGTCCAGGGTCCATTGCGGGAGTGCCTTCGAGCCAGGCGCTTCCAGGCTACCGTATTACTATATTTCCATCTGTGTGTATTCTTGATGTAATGGGCGCGCTAGCTGTGTGGATTCAAAACCCAAAAAAAAAAAAAAACTGCTTAAGGGGTTCCGTTAATTGATCGGTTTCCATTATCATCATCGTTTTCGGGTTTTGTAACAAAAAACAAAAAAGTTAAACAAGACTCTCAAAACAATCATCGGATTTTATTTACAAACTCTGCTCCACTACTTTAAACAAACCAAGTTTACGTCGCGCCATGTACTGCCAGGCTGTGACCTGTTTTAATCTGGGCTCGAGGTCCCACAGCCTAGCACAGGGTGCCAATTTTTTTGTCAGAAATTGGAGGTTGCAGTTGATGATTGCCAGTGAGCCGCCACAGTATTGATTTTATTGGATTCTATTACCGGAAACAGCAGTTTAGAACCCTTGCTTGAGGGTCTATTTGCTCAAATCCATATTAATTTGAATTCAATTGTCTCGCCAATCATGTACCCGCCCAAGAATCGCACTCCAAACGCCACGAACTTGTTGATTTTCCACTTTTTAGTACTGCCAGGTAGTTAATCGACAATTACTGAGATTACTGAGTACACATATTTTAGTCTACTATGAAGTGCTCGTAAATTATAATATAAAATTGAGTAAAATATTGTACCACTGATTCTTATTTTTTTTTACTCATTCCATTTTTGTGAAACATATTTCCCACACATCAAGCTGTTCGTGGGCAACCAAAGTGCGATTTCTCCATTCTTGGGCGGATCCACGCATCGAATGGAATAAAACTTGAACAACGCACTGTGACACAACCCCGGCAGCCAGCATCGGCGATTCTAAACCAACTCAACACACACTGGCTATGCTGGTGTAGTGCAAGCGTTAGTTCGTAGACCTCGAACATCTCAAAAACCTTTGAACCGAGAATACTACGCATTCAGCATTTCCGTCTTGTCGAAGACAGCCACAGGGCTCATAACCAGCGGTTCCGTCTTATCAAAGACAGCCATCTTCCCTGGAATGAGGCAAGTTAATGTGCACAGTTTCAATGAATCTGCACGGGGTTGGTCGCTCCGCGAGGTCTGCACGGGGTTGGTCGCTCCGCGAGGCCAACGTCTAAGTGAGCACCAAAGGCGCACCGCATAATGAACAAGACACAGAAAAGACGCTGCGAACGATCATTTGGTACAAACGTGCTTGTATTCGGCAAACGACGCAACAACCCTCTTGACTTCGTCCCAACCTCTTAAAAAGGACGTCAAGAAAAATGTCGTTATAGAACAAGTTCCGAGCTAGAAAACTCTGTTCTAGAAATCAACCATGTCACGAACGTGACCACAGTTCTTAGTAAGACTACAGCCTCAGACAGGGTATCTCACGCATTCTCATTGCTACGCATTCTCATTGTAACACGGACTCGAGCAATTACTCAGAGCACACGCACAAATCCGGGACCTTGACAGTAGAGCCTGCCATATATATATATATATATATATATATACATGTATGCGTACACATACATATTCATATATATACACATATATAGTATATATATGGTGTGTCTCAGTCACACCCATCATCGCTTACTACCATTGCGACACCACAATACGTCGAAGGATCCAGAGCCCCTTCGAATTGATTACAGTACCGTGACACCGACACTTTTAATGTTTTTTTTGAGTCTCGCGATGGCTTACATGTATATACGTATAAGTATATGTACATTACATTTAAGTATATCTATATACATCAAAATGTGCAATTGTATCCGAGTCTGGGGCTATATATATATATACTCATATATATACTACCACTATGATACATATATACACATACGAATATGTGTCATGTAAATATATGCTATTATATACATGTACACAAATATATTTTACACATGTGTATTTCTATATTTACACATGCATGTTTCCAAATGCCCTCATTTCCACCGAACCCCCTTCTCTTACTCTGTTCAACGTGGCGCACGTGGCAATTATACGGGCAGGGGGCCATGGCATGAAGAGCAGATCCCTACAAAAACAGAGGTCTTTTGCGGAAACGACACAGGAATTCAGGGCATTTTCTAATCAGCGCCAACCCATAGGACACACATTGCCCTTATACGAGGGCGAGCACTTGAGGACATCGAAATGAACAGGTCTTGTGCGAAAACTTTGGAAGACGTGACAATTTCAAGAGTTTTTGAATTGTTGCCAACCCATGTGCAATGCATTGCCCACACATGAGTGTGTGTGTGTGTGTGTGTGTGTGTGTTTGTGTGTGTGTGTG
>Ga0335398_10007595_pt1 | contig 13193 bp, 8 predicted proteins | sample BON03_FD_205742 | JGI IMG/M metagenome (GOLD analysis project Ga0335398, IMG submission 205742) | Freshwater microbial communities from Lake Bonney liftoff mats and glacier meltwater in Antarctica - BON-03 (spades assembly) (version 2) | ecosystem: Environmental > Aquatic > Freshwater > Ice >...
TCCTTGGATCATGCCGTAGCGGATGGCAGGATCGAGTGGTCTTTCTAAGTTGATTTGTATGACTTGGCCACTAGCTTTTACTTTCAACACCTTCGGAATATCAATAATTGATGGAGTTTTAGGTTGGAAGGCAGGAGGCAGGGTAGGCTCATTATAGAGTTCCGATTTCAAGAGCTGCGCTATGTCCTGATTTTTCATCATCATGGACTTGGCAGAGAAAAAAGCATTGCCCTGAATCTGAGGAAGTGTCCGCGTGTACGAAACTTGCGTGTTGATCTCTCTTGGGTTTTGCCATGCCTTATCCGAATCTTCACGGATTTTATACGGCCCATTTCCTACATATACATTGGTGCGATTGGCATTATTGGACCACCAATCATTCAGCTTACGATGAGAGGCCAGTGGGTGCTCCATGCTCCAGTAGATTTGTGGAATCAGGTAATCGATCCAGCCGTTTTTCATCCAAAGAATCACATCTGCATAGAGATCATCGTAATTGGTCTGTCCAGCGCGGGTTGGAGATCCTTTCGGGTCTTTATCTTGATTTCGCCAAACCCCAAAAGGTGAAATACCGAATTGCACCCATGGTTTGCTAGTCTTTATAGTCTGATTCAGTGCGAAAATCAACTCGTTGACATTCTGTCTTCGCCAGTCATCTTGGCTTTGCCCAGCCTTTTTGTATTTGTCGTAGGTGGCTTTGTCAGGAAATACCGTTTTGGCCACTTTATAAGGGTAAAAATAATCGTCAAAGTGAATCGCGTCGATGTCGTAATTGTCAACAACTTCCTTGATCACTGACAGCAGATGTGCTTTTACTTCGGGTAAACCTGGGTTGTAATACCACTTTGTATCGTATTTGAGCATCCAGTTGCGATGGGCATTGAAGTCATGCGCTGGACTGAGCTCATCTGTTTTCAAGGTCATAGTCGCTCGGTAGGGATTGAGCCAGGCATGAAATTCCAATCCTCGTGCATGAGATTCGTTGATCATCCAGGTCAGTGGATTGTCACTGGTACCCGGCGCTTTTCCTTGCTTACCAGTCAGGTATTTTGACCAGGGAGCAAAGTTGCTCGGATAAAAGGCATCACCGGCAGTTCGGATCTGTACGATAACTGCATTGAAATTTAGCCCTTTGTAATAATCCAAAATGGCTAAGAAATCCCGTTTTTGCTTTTCGTAAGAATCAGTCCCGGAGATCGGCCAATCGATATTTGCCACAGTCGCAATCCAAACTCCGCGAAATTCTCTGGGCATCTCCGGCATTTGGTAATTCATCGGCTGGAGCGCCACGGGGACTTTAGGCACTACCATTTCTGGAGCGCTGCTGTTTCCTTTTGGACCTTGGGTGGAAGGGGCAGTAGGTCTTTTTGAAGGAGTTATTGGTTTTTTGGTTTTACAGGCAGAAAAAAGAAGTCCGAATACAAGGAGATAAGCGCAGTAATGGGTGATTCGTTTCATATAGGGACGATGCCAGCTCAAAGCTTGGGAATTGGTTTTAGGCCAAGGTCAGAAAGATTTTTACGAAGTTTTTCCATGAATTTGTCTCCCGGGTCAGTTTTTACAGTTCGGTAATCGGGATCTTCCTCTTTCCAAAGTGGGGTAGTTTGAAAGTTTTGATATTCATGATGCCCGATCACATAGTCAATTGGATAGTTCCGCTTGAGGTATCGAATCAGTTCTTCATTGGCTTTCAATTGAGCTTTTGTCAATGGATCATCTGCACCACCAATATTTTCAATTCCGATAGCCAAGTAATTCAAACCGATGGTATGACGGGCAAAGGTTCGATCTGGCAATAGACGGAAAATCGTGCCATCTCTGTCAATCAGGAATTGAGAAGACACATTTAAATTACTTGCACTGGTCAAGTCTGCTCTTCCTCCAATTGTCGGGGAATCGAACAGATCAAAAGTCACCTCGATGTTATCAATCGCAGTCCAATGGACTACAACCATTTGAGGATTGATACTGGCCTCTTTTTGATCCAAACCATGTCGTTCTTTTAAATACTGTAGGGAGAGCGCCTCCCGTTCGGCATTCCAAGTGATTGGTTTTTCAAAGATTCGGAAACTTGCTTTTGGACTGCAGCTCAATTGAACCAACAGTAAAATAAAAACTGGGCGAGAAAAAATTCCGATTTTAGATTTGTGCAAAGTCATAGGAGCAACAGGTTGAATATTGAAATAGCTAGTGATTATGTGGCTAATCTTTAGCTAAACTAGCCAGAATTTCACAAGGTAGCTTCCGGTTTTTCGCACTTTTTTGCAAGCAATTTTTAATTACTTCTATTTTTTGCATGTTCTTGCTGTTTTCAATAGCTTAACTGCTCAAAGCTTTTCCTTATGCTCAAAGAAGAAAGACATAAATACATTTTAGATCAAGTACATCTACATCATCGGGTCCTGTTGAATGATCTTTCCGAATCGCTGAATGTGTCCATCGATACCGTTAGGCGCGATGTCAAAGAACTCCATCAGGACAAAAAATTGAAAAAGGTCCATGGAGGAGCCACCTCTTTTGGGTTTATGACTTTCTCCAAAGATGATGGGAATATCTACCTCCAATCAAAGAAAATTCAAATTGCTGAAAAGACTGTTGGTCTGCTTTCTGAAGGACAGGTGATCTTGATGAGCGGCGGTACGACCAATATGGAAGTGGCGAAATCGATTCCCAAAAAGTTATCCCTGACGGTATTTACGCCTAGCCTTCATGTGGCGATGGTACTGCTTGAACATAAGGATGTGGAGGTGATTTTCTTGGGCGGAAAGTTACTTCATGAGGCCAAATTTGCTGTAGGAGGGACGGTGGTCAATATGCTGGCTCAGTTGCGAGTAGATATGTGCATTTTGGGCACTGGCTATTTAGATCCTGTTTATGGCTTGACGGAATTTGACTGGGAGGTAATTCAGGTGAAGCAGGCGATGATTCGTGCAGCGAAAAAAACGGTGATTCTCTCGGTTTCAGATAAACTTCATTCAGTCCAGAAGTACAAAACCTGCGATCTGACAGCGGTGCATACGCTGGTTACAGAATTGGATCCCAAAGACCCTTTATTGGATAGCTTCCGTCCTTATGAATTGAACTTGGTTTAAGCCTGGTTTTTAGAAATATTTATATTCGCAATTGCAGTAGGAGCTTTATTTCTTCGTTTTTAAGGCGGCATACAGAGATGCCCAATTCGCCCCCCCATGCCTCCTAGATAGATCACAGTTAACTTTTTTTTCTGCTTGCAGTTGAGAAAGCCGATAATCACATTTTTAAATTCGGATTTAATTTTTAGGCAACACCCACCGCTGGCGCTCTGGCTAGTTCTAAATCTATTATGTGTATCCGCAAAGTTTCATATAGCCAGATTAGTTGCTGACTTGATTTGAAAAATCCCTCCCGATATTCGGGACAAGCTCTTGCCCGCTTTGATTCCGATGGTTATCGGGAGGGGAATTTGATCCGACCCCAATCAATATTTTGTTTTAATTCCGTACGTGCACTTGTGAGTATGCGCATATAATCTTTAATCAAATTGCGTCTCTGGCACTTTTCTTTTAGCAATTTATAATCCCCTCATGCCTCAGCTTACGGGATAATATCAACTTGCCTAGAAATATCTATAGTCTTATTTTTTTGCTCTTTTGGCCCGAATTTAGGACTGGCTAGTTCGGATTTTTATTCCTGGAACAGGACTAATCTTTTACCTCCAGAAAAGTAGCTGTTCATTTCGGTTTGTATCAGCTTCAGAGAAGCTTTCTGATTGCAGATAGAATTAGTATTGTTGACCAGAGCTTCAGAGAAGCGATTTTATGTCTGATTATATTTCAAAATATGAAGAATTTTTGATACCGGAAATAAGAGGCATCATGATAAGTAGCAGTCTGTTTTATTATCAGCCTACTTCGGTCTTCGGTCATCTGTCTTCCAGGTAACTCACTTTTTTACTCCCGGATTGTAAATGCGCTTGGCATTTTTCATCACTTCGTCTTTGTCCAAACTCATTGGTTTCAACTTTTGTGCAAGAAAAAGTTCCATCTGATCATCGTAATGCGAACTTTCAGGATCATTACTTGCGCCATAAACATTGATGGTCTCGATCTGTGGCAAACCCTCACCAAAGCGAACCATCATAATGTAAGACTCACCTTGGGTGCCTTTTCGCATGCCATTTTCCCAAGGAAGCGAACGCATGGCCGTGATCACGTCGTCTATTCCGGGAAGTGGAAGCGATTTTTTGCCACGTACCAGTTTTTGATATTCTCCTAGCTCGACGAGCTGTTTCCCAAAGTGAGTTTCAAAATGGAGCTTAGCGGCTTGAAGACTTTCTACTGCTTCTTCTTCGGTGAGTGTGGTTTCCCAGCTTTTGCCAGCAGCGGTAAACTTATCCCACCAATAATAGTAGACAAAGGCAAATATTGCCGCTCCTTTACTCTCGATTCCTGAACCTTTATCCCAATTTCTAAGCGTCTCTATTTGCAAAGAAATAACTGGGTATTTGCTTGGGTCCAAGCTGAAAAGCGATTCCATATTAGTGCGGAAAGCCAGTTTTTCCGGCAATTTTCCATCGTATTTTATGGCCTTGAATCGTTCGTAAGAAATTCTTCCTGTATCCAGCATCAACTCCCGGAATCGTGTAGATCGGTTATTGTCCCGAAGTGAATAATTCATCGTTTTGGGATAATCGTCAGGGTTTAGATTATCTGCCAATCCGCTCGCCCTGAAGGGTGAATGATTGGTATTGAATAGATATCCTGATGTGGGATTGAGTTGCTGCGGAAGGTTTTTAAAATCATAATATTCTGTCCACAAGGTCTCATTTGTATTCCCTGCGACAGTTCCAGTATAGTCATAGGAAGAATTTCGAATGGGAACCAGCCCATTACTCACATAATAAATCGTATCATATCGATCTGCATAAACCGTATTGAAACTCGTCAATTCCATCCGATTCATTGCTGCTCGAAATTCCGTGAAATTCTTTGCTTTATTCATTCTCCACCATTCCTCAGTTGCGCCGATACGGTCAAGTACGCCCAAACGAATCGAAAATGCCCCTTGCTCAGTAACCAAAGTAGGTCCATAAATACTTTTCCAGATTTTCTTTGGATAAGGGATAGTGATCAGATCCCAAAGCTTTACCCGAAGCCAAACGGTCTCTTCTTCCAGCTCCAGCCATTCGCCATCTACGCGGTATTGCCCATCATCCTCAGGATTTATTTCCAATTGATAGGTATCCAGCAAATCCGGAAAATTCACGGTATGTGCCCATCCCAGATGTTCATTTACCCCATGAAAAATCATGGCCCCGCCCGGAAATAATCCTCCAACAATATTCCAACCTTCCTCTGAGTGCAAATGTGCTTCATACCAAGCCACCGGGCCATCGAGCGGTTGATGCGAATTAATCGCCAAGAAATTTCCCTCAGAATCAGTTCGAGAAGAATGAACGGCTATTGCATTGGAACCTTTGGGGTTGGAATCAATGGGGATGGTTTCCACTTTACCGGAAACGATCTGCTGTATCGCTCGGTCTGCGCCTGACATTTGCGCCAGCGAAAGAATATAGGCGGCAGTAATCTCTTTGGGAGTAACCGGAAAAGCAGCTGTAAACAAAACTTCTTCAGGATGTGCTAGCGCAAAGTCATTCATACCAGCAGCATAGCCTTCCAGGACGGCTTTGAATTCAGCCGAATAGGTTGATTCATATTTAGCTTCCGCGATTTCGGTGGTTTTGAGCAAGTGGCCGAAAAAATCTACTGCCGCACCATCTTGTCCGTAGACTCGACCGACCATTCGTTTTCCAGCGAGTAGTGTTTTTTGAATCGTTTCGAAATCATCTTCCGCATGGGCCCAAGCTAAGCCATACGCGACATCCGCATCAGTTTTCCCGAAAATATGAGGTACGCCAAATTCATCTCTGGCAATTTCTACTTTGCTGGTATCCCAATCAGACGCTGGATAAGTGGAATTGCAACTGAAAATAAAGAGGGGGATGACTACAAATAGTAGCAGCAGGAGGTTCTTTTGGGTGATCATGAATCGAATATAAATCTGAATTTCGAATAACATTGATTATCCATCGGTAATCCTTGAAGGAATAAAAAAATAATTCTCCCTTTCAGAGCTAGCCAAGTTTAGCAAAAAGTCCCAATCATACAGTTTATAGTTGGCATGCCGGCGCTGGTCCAGACCTGAAGCAATTTATGTGGGCAAATTTCTTCGCATCCTCAATGGTTAAAAAAAAATTCCGAAAAAAATCTCAAGTCCAAGCTAGTCAACACCCTCTGTGCGCTCCCTGTCTTCTTTGTGACCTTAGTGGTTAACCCGTTTTATAAAAAGCTCAAGTCTGAATCAGTCAAGCCAATTGATCTCTTCGCGTCCTCCGTCAAACCTTTGCGCACTTGGTGGTTAAAAAAAAACTCAAAAAAAGCCACCCAATTTAATGGATGACCTTTTTCTTCTTCGGAGGATCGTTGTCATGTGCACCATCCTTGCAGCATTCGTCCAACTTGGCATAGGCTTTAGGATCACGTTTTAAACTGTCAGCATGATAGCCCACCATCGTCACGCGTTTTCTCAACACATCTGGACTGGTTTTCGAATCCAGGTAAGCAATATTGAGCACCTTGGTTTCCAAATCTAAATTGACAGATTTCACTCCTTTTTCGAAGGTCAAATCCTTCTCAAGTGTCGCTTTGCACATCCCGCAGATCGCGGAAGTTTTAATGGCGACTGTTTTTACCTGAGCCTGTACGGCTAGTACTCCAAGGAGCATTACGAGCATTAATGTTAGTTTTTTCATGGTTTTATTGTTGTTTGTAAGTTTTGAGGCGTTTCAATTTCAATAACTTTAGTCCTTATAAATTGAGAAAATTTCTTGTTCTAGAAATATCGATCTAGTATAGATCACCCGTCTTCGGTGTCCTGTTTATCGTCCTTAGTTTATCTTATATCTGATTCCTGTGTAAATCACTCTTCCTGCGATGGGTCCCCAAGTCATAGAAGCATCGAAATTTGTTCCAAAAGGATTCTCTGCATCTACTATTGGATTGTTCTGCCTGAAGTTTAATATATTTTCCCCACCTATATAAATACTTCCCCATCTGAATCCACGAGAAACCTGGGCATTGACCAGAAAGAAATCAGGCGACTCGGCTGGCAGGCGAAAGTCCATCGGACTATCGCTGGTATCAGGCAAACGCATTGCTCCGTTCCAGTTTACAGTCATATCTGCTTTCCATTTGTCAAAATTGGTAGCATAGGCCAAATTCATAAAGAAACGGTTTTGACTCTGGTAAGGCACTTGCTGAAGAATACCATTGGTGGTCATCAGATTCTGGTAGTTTTTATAAGCAGCTTTCATTTCAAAGTTTTGAGCAATCGGGTAGCTGATCTCAAACTGAAAACTCTTGGCAAATGACTCCCCTTGAAGATTGTCAATTACCAGTAACTCAGAGCTCACATCTTGATCATAGACAAGTTGGCTTTGGAAGTTGGTGTAGAAATAATCTATCACCACAGAAAGCGGTTTCTCAGCGACAGTATAATTTCCAACCAGACTCAAACCGCTATTCCACGAGATCTCAGGCTGCAAGGCTGCATTGAATTGAATAGCTCTCGAAGAAACCCAAATCATGCTATTTTCCATCAGTGCATTTGGTGTGCGGTAGCCTTTTCCCACAGATCCTCGTAAAGTCAAATTGGGTGAAAAAGCCCATCTCGCATGAAGTCTGGGAGTGAAATAGGTGCCAAAAAGATTGTGAAAATCTGTTCGCGCACCAGCTACAAGTGTGATGTTTTCATTTGGAATGAAATTGTATTCGAAGAAAAGTCCCGGGACTTTCTCTGTTCTCAAGAAAGTAGAATCCAAGCCATTTGGCGTATTGGTATCGAAGCTTTCTTCAAAATCGTCGTAAAGGAAACTTGCGCCTGTTTTGTATTGGTGGAAACTGCTTCCAATGATATTTTGATAAATGAAATTGGTATACGCTGTTTTTTCTGTTCCTGAATACAATCTACGCCCCGCTCCGCCTTTGAAGTCTTGGTAAGAAACTGTGTATTGAAGACCCCAACTCTGAGTTGGCTTATCGGGATAGATCATCCCGACTTTCCCAAATATTTCCACTTTTCTAGTATCCAGTTCATAACCAAATTGAGTGCTGGAAGCGAGGTCATCCTGAAAGCCAAATCCAAGTTGGCCACCGGCATTATCTGCCACGAACAGGTTAATTCCAATTTGAGCTATCAATCGATCGCCTTCATATTTGTATCGATTTAGGAAATTGATCTGCCGACTCTTTGGCAGATCCATAAAGCCATCATCGTTTCCATCGATTTCAGAATTGAGCTGGGACGCATGAAAAAGTACACCACTGCTCCATTTTTCTGAGATGGGGATCTGATGATTGGCATTGAGCTCAAGCCTGCCAAAGGAATTTAGATAGGCATTGAGGTACCATTTATCCATGGATTCTGGTTTGAACAAATCCACGTTGATCTGGCCTGTCATGGACTCATAGCCATTGATCACCGTGCCGGCACCTTTGCCTACGTCTATGGATTGGATCCAAGTGCCGGGCACATAAGTCAAACCCTGACGGGAATTTAAACCTCGGATATTCGGGATTCCTTCGCGACTGATCAGTACATAGCGTCCATCGAGTCCCATCATTTGGAGCATTTTTGTGCCCGTGACGGCATCTGCGTAAGAGACATCGACCGAAGCGTTGGTTTCAAAGCTTTCTGATAGATTGCAGCAGGCCGCTTTTTGCAGTTCAGATTCTGTGATTAATATACTTAAGAAAGGAGCCTCATCTACTACGCTTTCAGATCTCCCCCGAATTAGGACCTCTTTCATTGCTTCGTCTGATTCAAAGAGGATTATTTCCATTTCAGAATCAAAAACAGGCGAAATAGTATCTGTTTTGTAGCCAAGGTAGGAGACGATTAGCAATTCATTTGCAGCCACGTTTTCTAATTGAAATACCCCATTAGTGTCAGTGACGGCTCCATTAGATTGGCCGGCAACCTGAATAGTTGCCCCGATTAAGGCCTCCTTCGTGTTGGATTTTATTGTTCCTTTTACAGTTTTTTGCCCCATAGCAAAGAATGGGGATACCAGTATAACTAGTGTGAATAGGGTTTTCATAAGGTATGCTTGGTGAAAAATAGATTTTCATTTCCTCACATAATAGGAGGGTGAAAACAAGCAATCTTAAATCAAAAAGGATTGGTGAAGGAGTTGGAAATCGGGGATCGGAAGATTCTGGTGGTCAATTTGACAGGAACTATCCGCAGTCTTTGGTATAAGAATGCTGAAGAAAGAAAATGTATAGGCTAACCTGAAATCCGGCGAAACAGAAACTTGGAACTCAGATTTGCTAAAATGATCATCTGAGTTTGCTGTAGTGATTTGATCTTCACAGCATTCTATGATTTTCTCAGATTCATCTTCGCAGCAATCACCTTTCTCTGGAGCAACACTTACTTTACTTGTAATCAATATGTCTTCACAATAATGCTTCGCCCAAGACAAATTGACCTGTCCGAGGAAGAAAAATAAAAGCATTGTAATGGAAAATAGTTGCTTCATGACCAATTCAAAGGTCAGTGTTTTGGACTGAAATTAAAAACTTAACGTGTGAAACGTTGCTATAGCACTGCAGTTTTTCAGCGGATGCCTTTTATCCATTTAATAACTCGGTTTCTCAAATTCTTAGGCTCAATGCTGAATACATTCGCTATTTTTCAACATTCAAATCTCAAAAAATCATGAAGAAAATTTACTTATTGGTACTTGCCCTTTTGCCTTTTCTGGCTTTGGCTCAAGAAAATAAGGTTTTGTCCAAGCTTGACACCAAGGCAGATTTCTACGGCGATCTCGCTATGAAAATCTGGTCAAATCCAGAGTTGGGATACCGCGAAACTGAGAGTTCGGCTTTGCTTCAGAAGACGCTGAAAGATGCTGGATTCGATGTAAAGGCTGGAGTAGCGGATATTCCTACAGCTTTCGTAGCTGAATATGGATCGGGCAAGCCAGTGATCGGAATCATGGCAGAATTCGATGCATTACCTGGAGTGTCGCAGAAAGCAGTTCCTTTCCGTGATCCTGTAGTTGAAGGTGGAGCAGGTCATGCTTGCGGACACCATTTGTTTGGCACAGCATCGGTTGCATCAGGCATCGCTAGCATGGAATGGATGAAAGAAAATAACATCAAAGGAACACTCAGAGTATATGGTACTCCAGCCGAAGAGGGTGGAGGAGGAAAAGTATATATGGCAAAAGCAGGCATAATGGATGATGTAGATGCAATGCTGCATTGGCATCCAGGATCAGATAATGAGGCTGGCGCCACGTCCTCACTTGCAAATATTTCTACCAAATTCCGATTCTATGGTGTAGCTTCTCATGCTGCTGCTGCTCCTGAGCGAGGCAAATCTGCATTGGATGGAGTGGAGGCGATGAATTTCATGGTGAACATGATGCGTGAGCACGTGCCAATGGAGACTCGGATGCACTATGTGATTACCCGTGGTGGTGAAGCTCCAAATGTGGTTCCTGCCTTTGCAGAATCCTATCATTATGTAAGACATCCTGATGCAAGAGTTGTAAAAGAGATTTTTCAGCGAATGATCCAAACTGCCGAGGGTGCAGCTTTAGGGACGCAGACACGAATGGAATATGAGATTATCAATGGCGTATATAATCTGATGCCAAATGAAACATTATCTCGAATCATGTTTAAAAACCTGGAGAAAGTAGGGGGGATAAACTATTCCGCCGACGAGCGTACGTTTGCAGAGGGAATTATCAAAACTTATCCTGAGGGTGTCATCGCTTCACCGGATGAAGCTTCAGTAATTACTCCTTTCGAAGTGAATGAAAAAGGCTCTGGCGGATCCACGGATGTTGGCGATGTAAGTTGGTTGGTTCCGACTGCTGGTTTGGGAACTGCAACTTGGGTACCTGGAACCTCTGCCCACACTTGGCAGGCAGTAGCTGCTGGAGGTACTAGTATTGGAAAAAAAGGAATGATGGTGGCTGCAAAAACTTTGACGCTAACGGCGATGGATATTTTCAAAGATCCATCTGTAACCCTAAAAGCAAAAGCCGAACTTGACCGAAGAAGAGGAGCTGGATTCAAGTATGAAGCTTTGACCGGAGATCGAAAGCCGCCTTTGGACTATAGAAAATAAGTATTTTAAAAGTAGCGTCTTTTGACTAGTATTTTTAAACCCACTTGTGTTCTGCCGCAAGTGAGTTTTTTTTTACCCTAGCCTTCTACTGACTCAAGCCTAAGATAGGTTTATTGTTGAATGAGGAGAAAGAGGGATGGGGAAAAGTCATTCCGATCGTTATAGCGATTTTAGTCTTTGATCAAATCATATTTCTGCCATCTTAGAAATCAGCTTTTAGAAGGATTTATGAAATCCAAAAGCTTAACTTGACACCATAATTTTTTCAAAATTTAACTTATGAACAGAAGAAAATCATTGCAGCTTATCGGAGGTCCTGCTGTAGAAATAGTCGGTCTGGTATTCGCCGATTGGAAATGGCAGATCTTTGCTCAACTCAGCCATAAAGGGTTTCTTACCATTCAAGAGGAGCAGACGATCAGTGTAATTGATGATACAATCATTCTCGAAGGTCTGCCCCCAATCCTTCCAAACCCTATTGAAATGTGGAATTGTTGAAGTGTGGAACTGGGGAATTGTGGAAATGTCGAACTGTATTTCTATTAAAATCTAAAAATGTAATCATGAAGAAAATAAATGTAGTGCTGGTGCTGTTGTTGAGCTTTGGCTTGACAGAAATGAGTTTTGCACAGAAAAAGGGCGACCCGCTAATGCAAGCTCCCTTGGGAATTGCAGCCTACACCTTTCGGGATCAATGGAAAAATGGTATTCCCGAGACGCTCGACATCATTCAGGAGCTAGGCTTTAAGGAATATGAAGGTGGGGTACCAAAAGGATCTACTCCAGTTGAGTTTAAACAAATGCTAAATGATCGAGGGATCACTATCCCCGCCACTGGAACTGGTTTCGAGGACTTAGAAAAAGACCCACAAGCAGTGGCGGACCGAGCCAAAGCCTTGGGTGTGTCTTACGTGATGTGTGCATGGATTCCTCATAAGAGCGGTGAGTTTTCAAAAGCTGATGCAGATCGAGCAATTAAGGTTTTCAATGCAGGTGGTAAAGTCTTAAAGCAAAATGGAATCACTTTCAAGTACCATGTGCATGGCTACGAATTTCAACCGTATGGGAAGGGAACGCTTTTTAATTATTTGGTGGAGAATACCAATCCTGAATATGTGAAACTTCAAATGGATGTGATGTGGACCTATTTTGGAGGCGGAGATCCAGTCGCATTGTTGAAAAAGTATGGAAATCGTTGGGTTTCGCTACATCTGAAAGATTTCCGAAAAGGAGCACCTCAAGACATGACCGGGCTGACTGGGCCTGAGAATGATGTGCCTTTGGGAACTGGCCAATTGGATATTTCTGGAATCCTTCGTGAGTCCAATAAGATCGGAATCAAGCACATGTTTATTGAAGATGAAAGCGATAATGAGCTGGAAAATCTTCCAAAAAGCATCGCTTATTTGAAGAGTTTGAAGTATTGATCCAGAGTCCGGTTTTCCGGACTTTTTTTTATATCTAAGGAAAACGGGTTTTTCTTTTTATTTCTCTTTGAGCTAATCTATTCAGCTATTTCTCAGGAAGGGGAAATCCTCTAAATCAGTATTATTGATGCAGAAGATTTGGGTGGTTTTGATTGTTTAAGTTTAAAGTTGGTTGATGTCAAATCAAGCCACAGCCAGATAAAAAAAAATTGGAATTTGCAACTATATCCAGTTACTTTGAATTATGTCTAAGAAAGAAAAACTGATTGCAAGGTTTTTAAATATGCCATCCGATTTTCTTTACGATGAGATGGTAAAGCTTCTTGGACACTTTGGCTTTGAGGAGGTGAAGAAAGGGAAAACCTCCGGTTCAAGGGTGAAATTCGAAGACAGGGGCAGAGTTCCCATTATGCTTCATAAAACAGCACCCAAGTGGGATTATGAAGATGTATCAGATGCGACAGATCAAAGAAATATTGGCATTATGAAATATTTAGAACACAAAGGATATACAGGAAGCATAGAGTATAGTGCGGAGGATGGACTACTTTATGGAAAGGTATTGGGTTTGCAGGGATTGAT
>Ga0335398_10007598_pt1 | contig 13188 bp, 9 predicted proteins | sample BON03_FD_205742 | JGI IMG/M metagenome (GOLD analysis project Ga0335398, IMG submission 205742) | Freshwater microbial communities from Lake Bonney liftoff mats and glacier meltwater in Antarctica - BON-03 (spades assembly) (version 2) | ecosystem: Environmental > Aquatic > Freshwater > Ice >...
CGGTCGGGCTACGCCCTCCCTGCATGACACCCCATATCGGAATAATGAGGAAACAACCGGCAGACGATCCACTTATCTTTTGCCAATCACTGTGCAGACAAACCGAGCCACCTCTATCGTCCGACCAAATTGCATATCAGGCAGTTGTACAGCCTCTACGTTCTGTTCTGGGACGTTCTTCAAATAGGTAATGCAATGTGTGTCGCCGGGCACATGTACCCAGCACCAGCCGCCATTGACGCGGCGCGTCCGACCGATGCCATTTTCCGCTTGATTCCAAGCCAAACGACGACTTGTATCTCCCTGACCAGTCTCGGCATCGGCCCAGTCCAGCACCGCGCCGCCTGACGTGGCCCCGAAACCGGCCACTACGATCAGTGGACGTGACACGCTTCGGATCGCGCAATCGACTGCCGTCCAGTCGCAGGAGGACAAAGCAAATTCGGGAAGCACAATTAAGATAGCTTCATTGCCCGGTACCATTTCCACCAAGGCCGGCTCGGCATGGCCGTTACCCCCGACTAGTAATTGCGTCAGCGCTTTAACCGCCAACGGCCGTGAGGCATCGGCATCTATTGCATCTCCCTGCGGGATTGGCAGCTGAGCGAGGCAAATATGGAGCTTGCCTTCAACGGTAAGTTCCAAGTCGATATTTATGGTCGTCACGCGTTCGCCAAAAAGATTCGTTAGATTGACCATGCGCGCGCCAAAATCCTTTCTCTAAACACTGCCATCGATGCCGAATCTATCTGTCAGTCGTTTGTCAGGTCCTTTCTGGCCAATCTAGTCGCTTGTTGCCAGAGATTTTCTTGGGGAGCGGTAATGGGAGTGTCCGCAAGGCGGGGAATTTGCCATCCCGGTATCAGATGGTTTCGACATTGGGCAGATAAAGATTGACGGAGAAGGGTCGCCGGGGACACTGGAATGATGACTGGGAAGCAATGTTGGCGTTCTCGCCGGCTTATGTTGCTGCCTATCTGGAATTTTCAGCCTATGTCGCGGATCGAGACACTCTAAGCCCGAAGTTCCGCGAGCTGCTCTATGTCGCGACCAATTGCACGCCCACGCACATGTTCGAAAAGGGCTTTCGCAACCATGCGCGTCAAGCGCTGGCTCTTGGCGCAACTCGGGGCGAGCTCATGGCGGTAGTCGCCACGGTGAGCGCGATGGGTTTCTACTCCTATGTTATCACCGCCGGAGCGGTTGCCGAAGTGGCTCCCGAGGCGGCCGACGAAGGTTCCGGCTCCGTCGGTGATCAGGTACGCGCCGACCATGCTGCGATGTTCGGTGACGTGCAACCCGAGTTTGAGACCGGAATCGCGCTGGACTCTGACTTTCACGCCCGCTGGCTCGATTTTGCGGCGGCTCCTCTGCAGGGGCCGCAGGCGGAGCTGACGCCTACCCGGTGCCTGCCTTGCGCAGTCTTTCGATCAGACTGCGGTTGCTGCTGCCGGAGTTCGATAATCTTCCTGTTTTGTTAGCATGGCCCAAATTGCCCGGGCCATCTTGTTGGCCAGCGCAATTGCCACCAGCATCCTGGGCTTTCTAGCCTGCATGCGCGCCAGCCAAGAGCCCTCGGTGATTGTCTTGCGCCCTATCCAGTTCAATCGCGACATGGCCCCGATAATCAGCAATCGCCGGATATCAGCCTGCCCAGCCTTAGAAGTGCGCCCGAGCCGCTCCTTGCCGCCAGACGAGAACCCTCGTCCTCAACCCCAAGCATCGGCATCCGATCAGGCAAGCCAAACGCGATGAAACAGACGCCACCAACCACCGCGCCATATGCTATCGAAAAATACGGATATGAGCCTCAGCCGTTGCAAAAATTAGGCTCGTGAATAAGATGGGCTAGGCTGCTCATGAAGCGACCGGATTTTATGAGGGCGCTCAAGCCGATCGAATTCAAATAAGTATCCTTTGATGCGAAATTTTCTGGCTCCTTGAGAAATCGATCGGTCAGTCTCTCAGTAGCGAGCATATACTCTAAATCACCTATCAGGGTCGAAAGTTCGTAGTTTGCTTTGGCCATATTGAATTGGTTGTAAGTTGCTTTGATCGCTCCACCTGAGAGTTCGCGTACTCAATGTAAATTGATAATACCGCTACCGTTCCAGCCACTCCTCGAGCGTTTCGTGAAAATAGCGCATACGGCTCTCCTGCCCGGACAGATAATCGCGCTGATAGCCACGGGAATGCAGCCCTTGCTGCTGTAGCGGCCAGATAGCGAGATCCTCGTCAATAGCGCGACCTGCGGAAATTTCGCCCGCTTTTCCCTGAATATGCTCGACGGGTGTATCAATCGATACAAATTCTCCCATCACCCATGAATAATATTCGGTCTCTCCCTTGGGAAACAGCGTCATATACCACATGTCAAAATAGCATTTCTCCGGGTCCGTCTCATGCGGCCGGGCGCGCAACCAGATATTGCCGTCCGGCTTGAGACTGAACGACAGGTTCGGGAAAATGGTATAATGCCAGTTATCGGTCAGCTGATCGTCATGATAGGTCGAGAAATCATAGCCCTTGGTCGCACCCAGCTTGCGCTTCTGCCGCTGCAGGTCCTTGCGGATATTGCGCGTCTTGCCGCCCCTATAGTCGTCGGGATTCAGCTCCCATCGCTTCAGTTCCTCACCGAGCGATTCCAGTGTTTCCTTTTCTCCGCCCTTGATCGATTCCGCTGGCCCAGCCCCCGGCATGAACATCCGGCAATGGCCTTCGGAATAATGATCAAACTGGCAATGATGGTGGCTGTACTCGATCACGAATTTCGATGACGGGTGGACGAAGGGCACATGATAGGATTCACTGAAATTATCCTGCACCAGCTTCCAGTTGAAATCGCCCTCGATCGTTACCCAATGGGTGCGCCGCATATCTTCCATCGGGTATGAATCAATCTGTTCGGCGATCGGCCCGAGAAATTCTTTCAGCGGCACGCAGTCCTGATCCATATTATACCAGACAAAACCGGCCCAGCTTTCACATGGAATCTCGACCAGATTCAATTTGCCGCACGGGCTGCCCTGCGCATAATCGGCTTCGTCGGGCACCGCTTTCAGCGTGCCCTGCAGGTCGTAGGACCAGCCATGATAGGGACAGATTAGGCGGCGCGTATTGCCGGACTCTTCGTTCATCAGCTTCAAGCCGCGATGCTGGCAGACATTGTAAAAGGCGCGGATCTTGTCATCATCGCCGCGGGTGCAGAGGATCCGCTCTGCGCCAAGCGAGGTGGTGATATAGTCGCCCTTGTTCTGCAGTTCGCGGTCAAGGCCGGCAATTTGCCAGGTCTTGGTCCATATCTTGTCCCATTCCTTGTCCATGAACTCTTTGGAAAAATAGCGCTCGGGAGTGATCGGGGTACCGCGCAAAGCCGGCTCGGGCTGTTTGGAAACATCCGCCCGTTGCCGGGTCATTTCCTTTGGATCATAATCAGCCATAAGATTCATCCTTCAATCGTGATTGCAGCTTCACTCGCCATTCAAGTCGTAGACGTGCCCCGTCCCGCGAGATGAATATAAGAAGCATCGGCACGGCCGCGTTTACCGAACGTCATTGCTCCGGGATTTTCGCGGTTGTAGCTATCGGTCAGCGGCACACTGCTGTTCCAGTCGAACACTGCCTGGCGGTGCGATATTTTCCATATGCCGTCGCGCCGCTCGAACCGATCAAGATAGCGGCCAGCGGAGATCATGAATGCACCATCCTCGACTGGGCCTATAGCATGATGCGCTAAAAAATAGCTTTCGCCTGCGGCACGGTCACCCTCCACTTCGATCAGGACCTGCCCGATGATATGCTGGGTCCGCTTCATCGTTCCAAGCAGCGGCATGACCCAGTCGATAAAATCGCTGGCGGTACCTGCAAATATACCGTGATCGTCCGTCGCATCAGGATGAAACAGGCTTTTGAGCAATTCTGCATCGCAGCGGTCAATGGCTCTCGCGACTCTGGCCACCAGTTCGATGCAATCCAACTTATCCGCCATGATAGCTAAACGGTCCATATTCCTTTCCCATCCAATGTTTCTAGCCTGCTAGGCGATGCCCCTCCCTGGACTACAGCTGGCGTTCAACCCGGAATACCGCTGATCGATTTCATTTCCATGAAGTCTTTCAGGCCATAGACACCGCCCTCGCGGCCGTTACCTGATTGCTTATATCCTCCGAAAGGAGCCCCTGGTGCCGGCGACCAGTCATTGATCGCCACCATTCCGGCGCGCAGGCGCGGTGCGACTTTGGCGGCCTCGGCAGGGTCCCCCGATATTACCGCAGACAGACCATATTCAGTGTCATTTGCTGTCTTTACTGCATCGTCAAGGTCATCATAGCTCATCACGGTGATGACCGGTCCGAAAATCTCTTCCCTGGCAATCCGCATGTCAGAGCTAACCCCGCTGAAGACGGTTGGTTTGACATAAAAGCCGCGGTTGACATTGGTCGGCAGACCGGTGCCACCGGTTTCCAGCGTCGCGCCTTCATCGATCGCGGATTGGATCAGATCCTGAATCTTGTCATATTGCGCCTTGTTGACGACTGGGCCAAGATGGCCGCCTTCGCTCATTGGATCTCCGACTTCCTGCGCGGCGAAAATATCCTTGATCATTTTGCTCGCTTCAACAGATTGGCTGTTGTGTACCAGCACCTTCGTCGGTGCGATACAGCTCTGCCCCGTGTTGATCAGGACGCCAGCGACCGTCGGTGGCAGAACCGTTGCCAGATCTGCTCCGGGCAACACCAGATTTGGTGATTTCCCGCCCAGTTCCTGATGCACCCGCTTCACCGTATCGGCAGCCGCTTTCGCGACCAATATTCCGGCTCGCGTCGAGCCGGTAAAGCTGACCATATCGATATCGGGATGCGCCGCAATGCGGGCGCCGACAGTCGGGCCATCGCCTTGCACGAGATTGAACACGCCAGCAGGAACGCCGGCTGCATCCATCACTTCGTCCAGTATCGCTGCATTGCCGGGGCATTCCTCTGACGGTTTCAAAACCATGGTGTTGCCGCCAGCCAGCGCCGGTGCGACTTTCAGCACGATCTGGTTCAGCGGCCAGTTCCACGGCGTGATCATGCCGATGACGCCCATCGGTTCATAGACAATTGTGTTGAGGCCCTGCCGTTCGGAAAACTGGAATTCCTCCAGTGCGGCTATGGTCCCAAGGAAGCCGCCCAGTCCTGCCGGCGCCTGTGCTGCGGCACCCAGACTGACCGGGGCACCCATTTCTTCTGCCAAGGACCGCGCGATGTCGGGCATGCGTTTTTGATATTCTTCGACGATCCGGCCGAGCAGGGCGAGCCGTTCCTCGCGGCTGGTTTGACTATAGGATTCAAAGGCAGATTTTGCCGCCGCAACCGCAGAATCGACGTCGGCCTCGGTTCCCATGGTTATTTCGGTGCCAGGTTCTTCGGTTGCCGGATTGATGACCGAATGCAAGGTTCCGCCAATCGAATCCACCCATTGGCCATTGATATAATGTTGCAGATATTTTTGCATTTCGCTCTCCCAAGTCGGCATTTAACCCTTTCTTTAGAATGCTCGCTTTTCAGCAACCGTCACCTAGCATAATCCATAGTGTTGATTATTTATCCGATCGTATCATTAATAATAGTAGCGTATAAATATCCAGCGTCATATCCAAGCATCGGTTCACGGAAATCACGAAAAAGTGGACTTCAAACAGCGACGAAATTTCGGACCATAAAATTAAGATGGCCGGAATCACGAAAAATGCTGAAAGCAGGAGGGGAAGTTATGAACAGGAAGGCCAGAAATTCCGTAAAAGTTAGCTTGCTAACATTGGCGATCGCCAGCGTTGTGGGAGCAGCCAGTGCTCCTGCACTTGCCCAGAATACCGAAATTGTCGTTACAGCGCGGAAAGCCGAAGAGAATCTGCAGGACGTTCCTGTCTCGATCACTGCATTTTCCGGTGAAACATTTGAAGAGGCTGGTTTGACCGAGTTTGCGGATATCGCGCAATTGACTCCGAACTTTGATATTCGGCCGAATGGCGCAACTGGTTCTTTGTTCGCCAATCTGACGATCCGGGGCCAGACCGCGGGCTTTTTGACTTTGAATGCCGATCAGGCCGTCGGTATCAACATCAACGGTGCCCCGATAACACGTGGCACCAGCCTGTTTTCAAACCTGTTCGATATTGAACGGATAGAGGTTCTAAAAGGTCCGCAAGGGACTTTATATGGCAAGAATACAACGGGTGGTGTCGTCAATGTCATAACCAATGGACCGGAACTCGACAAAATCAGCGGCTATGGCCAGTTTACCTATGGCTCCTATGATCGCACTGATGCACAGCTGGTTGCAAATGTGCCGTTTGTCCAAGACAAGCTCGGTATTCGCCTTGGTGCCGCGTTAACCCATCGCAATGGCTTTGGCACTGGTTCCGGGACCGGGCGGGAGCTGGCGGATGACAATGAAATTTTCTTGCGCGGCTCGCTGCTATTCGAACCAAGCGATACATTTTCCATTCGGGTGAATGCGGACTATCACGATGTCGACGAGTCCACCTCCATCTCCCGCTCATTGCGATCAGCATTTCTTGACCTCGGCTTTATCGTTATTCCGATAGCTCTTAAAACACCGGGCGATGATTTTTACGTAGGCAATGATTTTCGAGCCGAGGCACCGTTTGCTCGTGCCGATGAATTTAATATCAATGCAACTGCCTCCATGGATCTGGGCAGCGCCACTTTACAATCCATCACAAGCTATCGGGAACAAAATGCGCTGACTCTGGTGCAATCTGCCCCAGGCACTTCCATTACGATAGGCCAGAATTCTGAGCTGTTTGCCCAAGAACTTCGTTTGTCAGGAAGCGCGTTTGATGATCGTCTGGACTGGCAGATTGGCGGTTTCTATTCGAACGAGTCCGGCCAAGATATTGACAATGTCGGCGGATTTCAAACGACGGCTGCAAAAAACGAAGGCTGGTCTTTGTTCACCCAGAACAGTTTTGCCATTACCGACCGGTTGAAAATAACGCTCGGCCTTCGCTACACCGATGAATCCCGCGAGGTCCGCGACATTTCTCCTGTCCCCGCCGGCATTCTCCAGAATAATGCAAGCTTTGATGCCTTCTCATGGCTCGCCAGCGTTGATTACAAGCCGACGGATGAAACGCTGTTATATGTAAGCGTTTCCCGGGGCTTCCGCAGCGGCGCCATCGACCAGGATGTACTGACAACGATAGTCAATCCTGAATTTGTCCTAAACTATGAAGCCGGCCTGAAAGCGGATTTGTTCGATAACCGTTTGCGGTTCAATTCGTCGGTCTTTTATAGTGATTATACCAATATTCAACGGACGTCTTTCGATCCCAACAGCATCGGGCCGGGAGGTGTTCCCAAAACGATATTGCGCAACGCAGCCGAGGCCACGATCTGGGGTTTCGAAGGCGAATTGCAAACCAATCCGGTGGACGGTCTGACCCTGGGAGCCTCGGTGGGCTATACCAACGCCCAATTCGATTCCTTCCCGGACTTTGATTCCGCAGGCAATCCCATCGACCGGACTGATGAGCCCTTGGGTGGACCAAAATGGCAGTTAAGTCTCTCCGGTCGCTATGAACAAGAAATTTCAGAAGGCACCAAGCTGGGCGTGCAAGCCAATTATTTTTACATTGGAAAAGCGGTCATTGCTGCGCCAGCTGTTGCAGCAATTCTTGATCCAGGAGAAGGCTCGATCCCTTCTTTCGGACTACTGAACGGACAGATAGATCTGGATCTAGAAGCTTACGGAGGACTGAACATCGCGATTTTCGGTACAAATATTCTGGATAAGGAATATTATACCGGTGGTCTTTCCTTGGGGCTGTTTGGCGGTATCGTGAACCGTTTTGTCGGAGAACCCCGGCAATGGGGTATACGGGTAACGAAATCATTCTAGCAATGGATGGCTGTGGGGACCTCCCACAGCCAATTACGGAGACTTTATGAGTACTGGTTTGGAATTGGACACGCGGTCGAAGCTGCTTCAGGCGGCCGTCATGCAATTTGGCAAATTCGGCTTTGCAGGAACGTCGGTTCGCAAGATTGCGGATGAGGCAGGGGTCAATCACGGTTCCATCAAATATCATTATTCATCGAAAGATGAACTTTGGCGCGCTGCTGTAGGCTATTTGTACAATTTGCTGGATGAAGCGGTCCACCAGGATGAGGCGGAATGGGAGAAAATGACGCCGCGCGAGCAGATCGTCAACGGCGCGACCAATTATATCCGTTTTTCTGCCAAGCATCCGGAATTGAGCCGTATCATCTTTTTCGAAACGATGCATGAAAGCGAAAGGCTGGACTGGCTGACCGAAAATTACATTCGGCCCTATACATCCCGCGCAATCGCACGGGTGGCACTGGCGCAGGAACAGGGTGTCTATCCAGCTGACGTTGCGCCAATGCATTTGCATTATATCAATATTGCAGCAGCCAAACAAATATTCCTGATTGCTCCCGAGATCAAACGTGCCTTTGACATTGATGTTTTCGATGATGACCAGATTGAGCAGCATATCAAAGCCGTGCTGACAACAACTATCCTCCCGGAAAAAAATGATGATCGGCTTTCGCCAACAGCGGTGAAGAAGAACAGTTCGGCGAAAATGGCAAAGAAGAATATTCCTTCGTAACCGAACGAAACAGTCTGCAGGTTTCGGCCGTCGCGGTGGTGCTTGGCAGGCTCCGACGGTCAACCGTCGATGAAAGGATTGAAATGCTCGATACACTAATCAGAGGCGGTACCATTATCGATGGGCTCGGAGGCGCCGGACGCATTGGCGACGTGGGAATCAAAGACGGCATGATTGTTGAACTGGGCGAGTCGATCGCGACAGAGGCAAAAGTAGTGCTGGATGCCGCCGGTGCTATCGTAACGCCCGGATTTGTTGATATTCACACACATTATGACGGTCAGGTCAGTTGGGATGACGAGATGAATCCGTCGGCGAGCCATGGTGTAACGTCAATTGTTATGGGCAACTGCGGCGTCGGGTTCGCGCCCGTCCCTCCAGGCGGAGAGCGCGACCTTATTGAAGTAATGGAAGGTGTAGAAGATATACCCGGAACCGCCCTTTATGAAGGCATTGAATGGGGAAAATGGGAGAGTTTTCCAGAATATCTCGATTATATCGCATCGCGAAAATTTGCGCTGAATATCGGAGCGCAGATTCCCCATGCAGCGGTCCGCAATTATGTGATGGGTCAACGTGGACGCGACAATGAAGCGGCGACACAAGATGATCTCGACCGGATGAGCCAGATTGTCTCAGATGGCCTTGCGGCAGGCGCTGTTGGCTTTTCAACTTCCAGAACCATTGGACACCGGTCGACGCATGGTCATTCCATTCCAGGCACATTTGCGGCTGAGGACGAGATTATGGCTCTTGCCCACGCGATGAACAAATCTGGAAAGGGAGTATTTGAGCTCATCCCCGCTGGTGTCATAGGGGACTTGGAGATGATGGGTGGCGAGAAGCGTACGGCCGGACAAGAGCTTGATTTGATGACCAGAATTTCAAAGGAAACCGGTCGACCCGTGACCTTCACCTTGCTTCAACATGCCGATGCCAAAACGGCGTGGCGTGATATTCTGGAGCAGGTCACACTTGCTAATCAGCAAGGTGCCCATTTATTTCCGCAAATTGCCTCTCGTCCGATCGGTCTGGTCACAAATTTAAAGACTTACCATCTCTTCCAAAGGCGTGAGACCTTTCTGAAGCTTCGCGATCTACCCTTTGATCAGTTGCTTGCAGAAATGCGGAGGCCGGAGGTGCGAGCGGCAATCTTGTCGGACCGAGACATAAAGCCCGACCTGCCGGGGACAATGGAGAATGTTTATAATGCGTTCAAATTGGGGGCCAGCAATCTCTTCGAGATAGAAGATCCGATCGACTACGAGCCTACCGCCGACAAAAGTTTCCAGGCGCGCGCTGATGCGTTGGGCCAGGAACTGGAAGATTTCATGTATGATTTTCTCATCGAGGATCACGGATCCCGCTTTGCCATAGTTCTCGGCAGCAACTTCTATGATTATAATCACGACGCCATATTCGAGATGCTTGGGCACTCAGAAACCGTGACCGGGCTGAGTGATGCAGGTGCACATGTTACGCTTATTTTTGACGGCGTAGCCCCGACCTATCAAATGACCCACTGGAGCCGCGACCGGACTCGGGGGGCGCAACTGCCGCTCGAATTCATCATTCAGAAGCAGAGTCACAAAAATGCACAGCTATATGGCCTGAATGATCGCGGATCACTCGAAGTGGGCAAGCGTGCGGACATTAACGTCATCGATTTTGATCGGTTGAAGCTCGGCGGGCTGGAAGTCCACGCAGACTTGCCTGCGGGTGGCAAAAGGATTTTGCAGCCCGCATCCGGATATATTGCGACCTATGTAAATGGCGTAAAAACGAGAGAGAATGACAAGGACACCGGGGCACGGCCCGGGCAACTGCTGCGCGGCTGATGCGGATGATCAGTTATTTTCTTGAGGGGTATTCGGGTGGAGGATCGTCGTGGTTTTAATGTCATCTTCAGTCCAGTGCGAACCCCTCATTCATAGAGCGACAGGATCATGGTGACCGATCAAGCGCCGCCTCCGATAACCAGAATCCAGCAGGCGGGTTTGATTTTCGTCATGCTTATGGTATTTACCGAAGCACTCACCGTTGCTTTCAACATCGGTGCGATAATGACGAAATTTGGCGCTTCCGGTGCGCATGCGGGATTCGTTGCAACGGCACAGGGCCTGAGCACAGCGGCGGCGGCAATTATGGGCACGCGCCTGATTTCGCGGCACACCGCCAGAAAGCTGGTCGCACTTGGCCTTGTCCTTGTGGCGATTGGGCATGTGTTATCGCTTGTGGCGGCCGACGTAATCATGATGGCGGTATTTCAAGCCATCGGTGGCCTGGGAACCGGCCTGGTGATCTGCGTCGTACTCGCTACTGCAGCGCGGACCCGCAAGCCCGAGATGACCTACGGCTGGATCAATGGTTCTGTTGGCGCCTATTTGTCGATCATGGCGTTGGTGGTACCAAAGCTTCTGATATATGGCGGTTTCTCAGCGATTTATGGCTTTTATTCCTTGTTGGCGGTAGTCGGCCTTCTGTGTCTTCCGGCCATTCCCAATGTGCGAGCACCTAGCGCGGCAAAAACGGGAACCGACGTTGATAGCGGCGGGTTGAAGGTCGGGCTCATTGCAAACATGAGTGGCTGGATAGCGCTGGCTGGCATGGGAATATTCTATTTTTCGGTCGCGGGAATGGGCGCATTCGTCGCACGGATCGGGGTGAGTTTGGATATCCCGCTCGAGACGATTGGCATGGCATTTTTTATTGGCGGTTTGTTGACAATTGTCTGCCCCATTGCCGCTGGCGTGGTGGGAGCCCGATTTGGCAGTACCCGGCCGCTGCTTCTTGTCGGCAGCCTCATGTGTATAACGGCCTTTGGGCTTTCTATGAGTGGCAATAGCTCAAGTTTTCTGGCTGGCGTGCCACTATGGATTGTCCTTCCGGCGATCCTGACTCCATCCTTTCTGGGGGGATTGGCGGTAATCGATCCAACCGGCAAGCTCGCTGGTGCACAACCCGCTTTCGCGACGCTTGGCGGTTCCATGGGCCCAATGATAGCCGGTGGGGTGGCTGATGCAGGCGGGTTTGGAACTTTGGGGATCTTCATCATCTGCGTATTGACCTCAGGGCTGGTGTTGATGACAGTGGCGACGCTCAGAGCCGATGGCATCCGCAGGACCGTCGCTGCAGCGCTCTGAATTAATCCACAACGAGCCACTCAGTTTGGCAGGAGATTTTATCACCGTGCATCCCCGTTCATTTGCTGCCTGCCATCCAGACAATATCGCGGCCATCATGGGCGATGGCTCTGGTACTTTGTCCTATCTGGAATTGGAAAAACGGGCCAACCAGGGCGCGCATTATTTTCGCTCTCTGGGCCTGCAGAACCGGCATGCCATCGCGATGTGGGTGACCAACCTGACGGAGTTTTTTGAAATTTACTGGGCTGCGCAGCGCGCTGGACTTTATATCGTTCCGATCTCGACCCAATTAAACGCTGACGATGTCGCCTATATCGTCAATGACAGTGAATCCAAATTGCTGATTTGCGATCCGTCGGTGCGGTCCGCACAAGAGATGCACCGTCGCCTTGATGAGTTGATTGCTTCAACTGCTTTTCTTGATCTGACCGGCTGGCGCGAGACGATAGCGAGATTCCCTGACACGCCGATTCTGGATGAAATGGCCGGGGTTCAGATGGTCTATTCATCGGGCACGACTGGTCGCCCGAAAGGGGTCAGAATCACCCTGCCTGACGGGCCTGCCGATGCACCTGCAATTCGTGCCGAGGGCCTGGCGCAGAAATATGGCTTTGACGAGCGATCGGTCTTGCTTTGTCCCGCACCGCTTTATCATACCGCGCCGCTGATTTTCTCGACCTTGCCGCAACGCAAGGGAGCGAAAATTGTTGTAACGCCGCATTTTGATGCGGAAAAGATGCTGCAATGGATCCAGGAATATAGGGTGACCTTTGTCCAGATGGTCCCAACAATGTTCATTCGCCTGCTCAAACTGCCCAAGGCGGTTCGGGAACGCCATGATCTTTCATCTCTGAAGACGGTGCTCCATGCGGCCGCGCCATGTCCGGTCGAAGTGAAGCGGGCAATGCTCGATTGGCTTGGTCCGATAGTCCATGAATATTATGCTGGTTCAGAAGGCAATGGCACGACTTCAATCGGACCTACGGAATGGCTCCAAAAACCCGGTTCTGTCGGCAAGGCCGACGTCGGCATCATCCATATCTGCGATGAACAAGGAGTCGAATTGCCCAACGGACAATCCGGTCTGATCTATTTTGAAGGCGGTAATGATTTTGCCTATTTCAATGATGAAGAGAAAACGCGCGATGCCCGTCACCCAGTTTACGACTACTGGACAACGATGGGCGATATCGGCCGGGTCGATGAAGAAGGCTATCTTTATCTGACCGACCGGAAGAGTTTCATGATCATTTCCGGCGGCGTCAATATCTATCCTCAGGAAACCGAAAACCTGTTGATACAGCACCCGGACGTCGCAGATGTTGCGGTGATCGGGGTGCCAAATCCCGAAATGGGCGAGGAAGTGAAGGCGGTTGTCCAGCCGGTCAACTGGGAGGATAT
>Ga0335398_10007605_pt1 | contig 13178 bp, 9 predicted proteins | sample BON03_FD_205742 | JGI IMG/M metagenome (GOLD analysis project Ga0335398, IMG submission 205742) | Freshwater microbial communities from Lake Bonney liftoff mats and glacier meltwater in Antarctica - BON-03 (spades assembly) (version 2) | ecosystem: Environmental > Aquatic > Freshwater > Ice >...
CAAATCTTTGCAAAATTAAATCAATCACAGGTCCCCATCCATCTCGCTCACGCTCAACTTCGCGCCCACTGTAGTAAAGACAGCAGTAATGCAGTTTGTTGTTCCCTATGCAAAAAATCGTGGCCGATGCCAGGTGTGTCATACGGCATCACAAAACACTGACACTGACACTGCAACAAACTGTAAATGCAACACACTGCAACATACTGCAACACCCTGCAACATACTGCATCACACCGCACGACACTGACACTGCAACAAAGTGTAAATGCAACACACTGCAACATACTGCAACACCCTGCAACACACCGCAACACACCGCAACACACCGCAACACACTACAACACACTGCAACACACTGCAACATACTGCAACACACTGCAACATACTGCACCACACTGCAACACACTGCAACATACTGCAACACACTACAATGAGTATTAACACCTCTTGAAACGATCCACAGAGCCGTAGGTGCTGTCAAAAGAGCCCAACATATGCTTTGAAAAGAGCCCTGCAAATGTTCTGAAAAGAAACCTACACGTGTTGTAAAAAGAGCCTAGAGCTCAACATATGCTTTGAAAAGAGCCCTGCAGCTGTTCTGAAAAGAAACCTACACATGTTGTAAAAAGAACCCTGCATATGTTGTAAAAAGAACCCTACATATGTTCTGAAAAGAGACCTACATGTGTTGCAGTATGTTGCAGGGTGTTGCAGTGTGTTGCAGTGTGTTGCAGTGTATTGCAGTGTGTTGCAGTGTGTTGCAGTGTCTGAGTCAGCCAGTTGCATCTGTTGCAGTCTTTGGCATGTAGAACGAGTCCTATGCATTCTGTTCAATCCTAAAGAGAGGATCAGACATTCTAAAGATTGAAAAATTTCTTGACAGACCTTTCTGTTTTTCCTTACAAGAGAATATCGTTTTGTCAAGAGAGATTTTGTTGCAATCCCAAGAAAATGTTTTAGTCCTCTTCACGATTCAAATCCTTCAGGACGCCTGTAAATTTTTTTTTCTTCAGAATGCCTTTTCCCCCCGAATCCACGTCGCTGACACTCAATTCTGCACCCACTGCAGTAAGGACCATTGCACAAAACATTAGATCAGATTGTATAAAAAAAAATTAAATTTCAGGTATCCATTTATCTCGCTAGCACTAGGTGTGCTGCATAGACATCATGTTTGAGGGGGAAACTAGATTGTACTTCACGTCTCTGAAAAATCATTTTTTGTACTTTTTGTTTTTTTGGTTCTCTGTCTCCCGCCAGATGCTGTTGGGGAGAAATTTAAGGGCTGCGGATAATCTGATGCAATTGTGTATACATGGAGGTAGTATTAAATATGGCGACTTCACGCAGGTATGTGTTATGGCACACGTATGAATGAGTCACGGCACACGTATGAATGAGTCACGGTATATGTATGAATGAGTCATGGCACACGTAGGAATGAGACTTGGCACATATATGAGACATGGCACATATATGAAGTGAAAATCCACACACATGTGTGAATCGTGCCCCACATTGAACAAGTGACATCACACATGAGTGAAGCATGCCCCACATACGATTGAGTCACGCCACACGTATGAATGAGTCACGTCACACGTATGAATGAGTCACGCCACACTTAAGAATGAGTCACGCCACGGGGTAGGGACGCATGAGAGGATGGAAAGGGGGTAGGGTAATGCGATGTTGGCTTAATACAAGTACATTTATACCCAATGTTTGCCAAGTCTTTACTGAATCCTGTCCATCGCGCGGTGCGCAGCGTGACTACCGACATGCACACCCGCACACACACACGCACACACCCACACACACATTGTAATAATGCAAGCTTATGCCCTCGCGCGTGTCATGCGTATTGCTGTGCCGATCGCTGCCGTCGTGTCAGCATCCACGGTGCATTCTGCTGCTGTTGGTGGAGCTGTCGTATGTGCGGATAACGTGTGACGTGTGTGGTCGTCATGTCTGCCCTTGCCATGAGAAGGAAGGCTGTTGTCCGGTGCGCGTCCGTATGTTCCGCATTTTTGAATGAGCGCGCGGCGGCACTGCGACCCGCGTGTATGCAAGTATCCGAGTCATCGTGTATGTAAGCATGAATGATTCATGCCACGCACATGAATGAGTCATGCCACATACAATCATATATGTATACATACTCAGGCAATGGGTACATGAGCGTGTATACATACTCAGAGTATGTACATAATCATATATGTATACATACTCTATGTATACACACTATAATCATATATGTATACATACTCAGGCAATGGGTGATTATAAGTGGCATGACTCATGTATGTACTCATGTATGTATACATACTCATGTATATGTATACATACTCAGGCAATGGGCGACAAAAAGGCAACCAATCCCATGGGCAGTGCTGCTGACAATGAAGAGGAGGAGGAGGAGGAGGAGGAGGAGGAGGAGGAGGAGGCAGAAGCAGCTACACGCGAGTGGTCACAAAGGGTAGCGCAAGGGTGGGCAAATGCTGCTGCCATTTCCCTGAAAAAAGGGGCTGGAAAGTGGGTGGGGGGATTGGTGGGGCACATATTTTCAGTGAAACTGAAAATATGTGCGGATAAATCTGGCAAAGTGCTCTTGTCCATTGTTTTGCTGTGAGTTGTGCTGAAAAGGGAGAGGGAGCGGGGGGGGGGGGTGGGGGGGGGGGGGGATGATTTTCTTGCACGTTGCAACACTCTGCAACACACTGCAACACACTGTAAAATACTGCACCTGGCTGCAACACACCGCACCACACTGCAACATACTGCAACATACCGCACCACACCGCACCACACCGCATCACACCGCACCACACTGCACTACGCTGCAACACACTGCAACACACTGCAGCACACCAACCAGGCATTAAGAAGTCTTCTTGCACCACAAGCCTAACTGCAAACACTGGTGAACGGCATTTTTTCCAAAAAGAAATGTGCGTTTATTTATCCATGTATATTTACGGAAATGCATACACATGGATACATTTACGTAAATACATGTATAGGAATCTGTATGTACACGTACCCATATACATATACGTAAATACATTTACGTATCCATATAAATTTACGTAAATACATATATTTGGATAGCATATATGTAAATACATATATATTCCACATGTTCCGCTCGAATTGGGTTCGCGCAATTTGAATTCTAGGCGCACAAGTCTCTCAGACACATTCGTGATTTTCGTGGGGTCACTGTTAATTTTGTTAAAATGAATAAGTTCTGGTTCACATCACTATCATTGATTTAGTTGCATCAGGATGCAATATTGACATGAGAGGAGAAAGAAAGATATAGGTGTGGGTGGGGTGCCGCGTCCTGGGAGTATTATTTTCACGCGAAGGGCGATTATGGAATCTGGGTGGGACTCGGAAAAATTCTCAAACGATTCCTTTCTAGGCAAAAGACAGAGTGGCGAGGGTCCACGTATCTCTATTTTGATGGACATTAACAACATGAAGCAAAAGAAAGGAAAATGCAGCGAGTGTCCTAGAGACAACCTCTTCGCATCTCCATCATTACAACCTCGATCTCACAAGGAGACAGTTCTCACGTCGAACTGTTTCTGGTCGGGACGAAGAAACGTGTGCTATGGTGATACATGACTCAATTAATGATCTTTGGTCATTCCTGTGATCAGTTTAATCGTGACATGAATAAAACACCAACACATTTCCGAGTCCCACCGGAATTCCAAACCCTGCTTGGAACCATTTCAACTGTTCGGTGCCTAACCCACATCCGAGACGCCGCGCACAGCGAGTGCAACAATAGTATATGAACACATCCACATAAGGGTAAACGAAAACGAAGTAGACACAATATACGTTGAGTATGCAATATAAATTCTGCACGCTGCAACAACTTGCATCACACTGAACGCACAGCAGCGCACTGCAAACCTGCAACACTCTGAAACACACAGCAACACACAGCTACACAATACAACACGCTGCAATACACTGCAACCGTGGAGTGTGTCAAGAAATCGTTTGTTTGTGGAAATTATGCGCAATTTATGCTTTCTTGCACACATTCATTCTTTCGTTCTGTTGTTCTTGCCTGCCCCATGTGCATGTATACACACAGTGGTACATACATATACGTCTGAACTTTGATTACATACGTATGAACTTTGAATATGAAAATATGTGTATTCATATATGTGTATACATGTGCGTGTGTTTGCTTGTCTCTTCTTTTAACCGTCTCGTCGATGAAGGAGCCGCCCCTATCTACACGAATCCTAAAAAAATAACTGCGTTCAGCTGCAGAATCATCAAATTTTGCAACAAGAAGCCAATTTTGCGATCGTTTGGCAATGTTTTGCAATGTTTTGCAATATGTGGCAGTGTGCTGCAAAGTTTTGTTGCAAAAGAGTTCAGTAACAAATAGACACCACCGCGAAGATCAATTACAGGTAGGAAGATCGATAGATCTACATTTTTTGTGTGTTGCGGTGCATTGAGGTGCTTTGTCATGTGTGATAGTTTCCTGATTTCGATTTTCATTCTTATTTTCATTTTTATTACTATTGTTGGTTTCATCTTGTGGGAAACGGACTATATTGTGTGGGATGTCAGAAACGCAGGATTTTTTTGACAGGGCATATTTCATTCATATCCCAGACGATGTAATACTAGCTTTGTTGGTCAGAGCGTGGGACTGTCAATCCTGAGGTCGTCGATTCGATTCCGGCAAAACCCAAAAATCCGTGCACTCAAATCTAAATGGATTTGAGCTGCATAGACTTTTCAAGGAAGGGTACTAAATACTGTTTCATGTAATAAAAGCAATCATCAATCAAGAAATACATGTGCATGTTTGTTTCTGTTCATGAGCTCTTCAAGTTGAAATGTGCCAGAACATTAGAATTCAAACCTATTTTTGGCCGGTGACGCTTGATTCTATGTGACTTGTACGCCGCTTTGCATGTTTGATACATGGAGTGAAACTGGCTATAGTTTTTATCACAATAAAACTGCATCTTTTGATAAGCATCTTTCAAGCTATTCAAAAATCTGGCGTATTTAAGTTGTCAAAAGTCACAAGGTTCGTAAGGAATTCTTTCACACCTGGCATTGTTATAATTTTTGATTGTCGTTGAACCTACATGTTGCAATGTGTTGCTACTAATGAATTCTGATGCTGATGATTGCTTTTATTAAAACAAGGAGCCCTACATCAGGAAGATCACTTGAGGAAGAAAGATAAATAGTCAAAAAAATTAAGACCAAATAATTAATCATGTAACTACCTATCTATTTATCTATTTATCTATTAATCTATTTCTCTATTTGTCTACTTATTTTTTTATTTTGCTCCATTTTCTTGTTGTGTTTTATTTATTGTGCTCCGATACTCTATTATTGCTCCGATACTCTTGTATTGTGCTTAATATCGTGACTCGACATTCTTTTTGTGCTCCTGGATGCAACGTATTGTTGTTGTGATCCTTCAGAGAAGTTCTTCATAATTGCGAACATCCTGATGATGTGGAACCAGAAATGAAACAGAAGTCTTAGCACATTGTCGACAAAGTGGATTTTCGGATAGACTTTCTCTCAGACTAAAGCCTCTTGAAAATTAATGCCGTTTGCTTGTTGAAAAAGTGTATTGAAGCGGATTTATTCAATGGACAGGATCGTTTAGTAATTATCTGGAGATCAGAAAGACAGTCATGATTCTCTTGATAGATTGAAACATAAATAAAAATATTTCCAGATGCATCGACAACTAATAGATCGATATGACAGTTTCCACTGAAATTTCTACACCCTCATAATCCACCAAATCGAAAAATGTATTTCTCGGTATCTCGCGGTACAAACTCAGATTGAAATTTAGATTTAATTTGAATTTGTAACGAGGAATTGAGTTTCCGGATTTGGTTAATTTCAAAAGTGTGCCATCTTCAGTGGAATATGTCAGAGATAGATACGTATATGCATAGACCAGAGATCCAGGCGCGCTGCATATACAATTACATAGAGAGAGGGAGCTTCACTGCAAGCGCGTGGTGCGTCTACTGCTAGCACAACACAGCAGTACACAGCAGTACGCTGCAACACACTGCAGCACACTGCAACACACTGCGACGCACTGCAACATACTGTAGCACACTGCAACACATAGCAACACACAATGTGTCTACTAACAACACACTGCAACATATTGTAGCACACTGCAACGCATGGCAACACACAATGTGTCTACTAGCAACACACTGCAACACACTGTAGCACACTGCAACACACGGCAACACACAATGTGTCTACTAGCAACACACTGCAACACACTGTAGCACACTGCAACACACGGCAACACACAATGTGTCTATTAGCACCTCTGCTGCTAACAAGCGCAGAGCAGTCGCTCTTGACGACCGCGGCAGAATGTTGCAGTGTGTGTGTTGTTTCAGTGTGTTGCTGCTAAGGTGCAGCTAGTAAGACAGCGGCAAGAATTAACAGACTTGTTGTAATGTTTTACAGCGTGTTGCAGTGTTTATCAGTGCCCTGCAGCTAAGGAGCGGATATTAGTCGCCCTTGAAGACGGCAGAGGAATAGAGAGACTTGTCGATTGCCGTACGCGACTTGTTGCAATGTGTTACAGCGTGTTGTAGTGTTTATCAGTGCCCTGCAGCTCAGGAGCGGCTAATAGTCGCCCTTGAAGACGGTAGAGGAATTGAGAGACTTGTCGATTGCTGTATGCGACTTGACCTGCTCAAGCATCGCGGAGGGAGCAGAGGCAGATGCAGTGCGTTGCAGTGTGTTGCAGTGTGTTGCAGGGTGATACAGGGTGTTGCAGGGTGTTGCAGGGTGTTGCAGGGTGTTACAGAGTGTTACAGGGTGTTGCAGGGTGTTGCAGGGTGTTGCAGGGTGTTGCAGGGTGTTGCATGAGGAACGAAAAGGCAGCAGAGCATAAGTAAGGAAAGAGGAAGCAGAAGCGAGAGAGGAGGAAGAAAAGGAGGAGGAGGAGGAGGAGGAGGAGAAGGAGAAGGAGGAGGAGGAGAGATAAAGTTACACAAAATGCATTCGTGTGTCAGCCCTGAGAGACAGCGTGTGCGACAGAGAGAGATAGCGCACACGGAAACATTTTGCAAGGGAAAGTGAATGGCGGGGCCCGCAAGAAAGGCCCTGCCCAGACTGCAGAGCAGACACAAGGAGTATAACTGAAAGTTTGGAATCACATGGTGCCCAGGGAGGTAATCCTGACAGACTACTACGCTCATTTGGTGACAAATGTGCAAGGTGTCTTGTGGGAGAAACACTTGAACACACTGGAACACACTGGAACACACTGGAACACACTAGAACACACTGGAATACATTGGAACATGCTGCAGTGTGCTGCAGTGTGCTGCAGCGTGTTCTGAATCACCCCAGGCCAGCTATTCTGAGTTCATATGCAACTGTTCCGGTGATGCAGTGTGATGGGGTGTGTTGCAGTGTGCTGCAGTGTGCTGCAGTGTGCTGCAGTGTGCTGCAGCGTGTTGCAGTGTGCTGTAGCATGTTGCAGTGTGCTGCAGTGTGCTGCAGTGTATTCTGAATGGCGAGATATTTTGGTCGATCATATCCAACTATTCCGGTGCTGGAGTGTGCTGGAGTGTGTTGCAGTTCACTGGAGTGTGCTGCAGTGTGCTGCAGTGTGCTGTAGTGTGTTGCAGTGTGTTGCAGTGTGTTCTGAATCACCTCAGGCCAGCTATTCTGGTCGGTCATATCCAACTGTTCCGGTGATGCAGCACAGTGCTCGGGCCCCCAGGCACTGCGCTTGAGCACAAGGGTATAGTCATCTTGGCCACTCGCACGTTTGAAGGTGATACTGATTTGCGGAGTGATGAGTCAGTAGGTTGCTTCACTATGTTGCTTTTCATTAGTGTTTTGACCTGAATACAGGACTCTTTTCAAACACCTTGTTAAGGTGTGGTTCTGGATGTCACTTGCACGTTTGTGCGTTGCAGTGTGTTGCAAAGTGTTTTGCAGTGTGTTGCAGTGTGTTGCAGTGTGTTGCAAATTAAAAAAGAGACCTATAATTTTAAAGAGCACAATAATCGTAGCCACCCCATATCTGCTTCGCGTGCCACGCTAACCTGCGAAAAGCGAAGACATACGTTTCTTTTCACATACACGACGTACCTGATCCGCGTGTCGTGCTTGCCCGCAACGAAATCCTCGAGGTCCTCGGTATGTCTCTTCAATGCGTTCTTTTACCAACCCATACGTCTCTTTTTACATACTTGACGTACCTGCTTCGCGTGCCACGCCTACCCGCGACAGCTTTCTTGAGGTCATCAGCAGGTCTCTTTGATAGGCTCTTTCACGAATACATACGTTTCTTTTCACACATTTGATCTACCGAACGAATAAATACGTCTCTTTTACACATTTGATCTCTTTGACGAATATATACGTTTCTTTTCACACATTTGATCAATATGATCCCTGTGCCCGCAATGAAGTTCTTGAAATCATCACTAGTTCTTTGGTATATGTTTTTAATCCGGAATAAGCGTCTTTTTCTTTTTGAAGAAGACGTGTACGTATGTGTTAGTAATGTACACATTACTACAGGGCGGCAAAGACTCATAGGATGCCTTAAGATACGGGTCATTTTTCACAAAAGAGCCACTAATTATAGGGCTCTTTTGCGGAATGTGACATATGAAGATAAAGCATCCTATGACTTTATTCCACCCTGTAATTTGATACATTTCTAACCCATACATACATACGCGTTTTTTTCCACATAAATGACTAACTTGATCCACGTGCCCGCAATGACATTTGTGAGGTCATCAGTAGGTCTATTGTTTATGTTTTTAACCCGGTACATACACCTCCTTTTCCACATACATGACTAACTTGATCTACATGCCCGCAATGACATTCGTACCTACAACGAAATCCTTCAGTTTCTTAATAGGTCTCTTCTATAGGTTCTTTTACCAACACAAACGTCTCTTTTCAGATATTCGACATACCTGATCCGCGTGCCGCGCTTGCCCGCGATGACATTCTTGAGATCATCGGTGGACTTTCCAGACGCAGCCACGCCGTCAATTGCAAGCACAAAATCACCGATAGTAATCATTCCTGACTGTGCCGCCGACATGCCTGTGTTGCAGTGTGTTGCAGTGTGTTGCAGTGTGTTGCAGTGTTTAGCAGTGTGTTGCAGTGTGTTGCAGTGTGTTCCAGTGTGTTGCAGTGTGTTGCAGTGTGGTGCAGTGCGTTGTAGTGTGTTGCAGGGGCTTGCAACGGGTTGCAGTTGGTTGCACTGTGTTGCAGTAGTTTGATGGCGACCATTCCCCACTGCACCGCCAGCATGCTTGTGTAGGGTGTGCGTAAGAGAGGGTTTGTGAGGGTGGATTTGAAAGAACAGGAAATATTGTTCCTGGGTACACACATACATTCAAACAAACACACCAACATACATACATACATGCATGCATATATATATATACACATACAAACACACATACATACAAACGTACGTACGTACGTACATACATACATGCATACACAAATATACATATATATACATGTACATATACATATATATATACATACATATACATGCATACACAAATGTATATATATATACACATACATATACATATATATGTACATACATATGCACATATACACATATATATATGTACATGCATATACATATACATGCGCACATACATATATGGTATACCTGGAATGATATCGATGACAGTGACAGAGGAGGTGTTGGTGTTTGCGTTCGAGTCTAACACTATTTCTCAAAAGTCAGCACAATATGCTTGCAACACACCACAACACACCACAACACACCGCAACACACCGTAATATACCGCAACACACCGCAACACACCGCAACTGAGAAGAAATGTTGTTTATTGGAATCCAAATGGAAGATCAAGTATGATCTCCTGCAACTCACACACACCGCAACTCACTGCAACACACCGCAACACACCGCAACACACCGCAACATCATGCCACACAATGCAGCACACTGCAACACACTGCATCGCACTGCAACACATTGGGCTCGGGCTGCACGCAGCAAACACGTCCGCTACAAATTCTCAGAAGTCAGCTCGCTATTGGATTTAGTATGGACTTATGATAGAAAATGACAATAGTGCTGACTTTTGAGAAATTGTGCCAAACTCCAACGCCAAAACAAATATGTCCTTCATCACTGTCATTGAGTTGACATGATTCCTTATCAGTCGGCTCTGTAGTCCTTTCATGTATCATATCTAGTATAGGGTGGCTACGATTAGTAGGCTCCTTAAAATTGTAGGTCTCTTTTGCAGAATAAAGTCTCTTTCATAGGACTCTTTTGCAAAAGAGACCTATAATATTCATGCGTCTACTACATGTAGCCACCCCATGGCGAATATATATGCATATGTACTTGTATGTGTGAATTTTCACATGTATTTGTATGTGTGAATTTTAACATGTGTGTGTGTGTGTGTGTGTTTATGAGTGCGTGCTTGTATCTATACATATTTAGATGTGAGTATGCATTTATATATGTATACATGTATGTGTGTGTGTGTGCGTGTTTACATGTTTATACATATTTAGATGTACGCGAAGTGTAAGAGAAGGGAAAGAGACACAGAACGAGAGAGAGAAACACTCAAAACGCACATACACACACACACACGCACATACCCACACACATACCCACACGCACACTAACGCCCACACACGTAGTCCGAGCCCAACACCACAAGGGTTGGGTAGCGAGCAAAAATGCTCGAGCTCACCCTGTAAAATAGTTTACAAAAAAAAAGTCCCTTAAAAGTCAGCTCTGTAGTCACAATTTTTCTTCAAAGTCAGCTCTATAGTCACAAAGCTCGAGCTCGTACTGCAAAATTGTTTACAAGAAAAAATTCCCTCAAACGTAAGCTCTATAGTCACATTACCTACTATAGGGTGGCTGTGACTAGTAGGCTCCTTAAAAATATAGGTCTCTTTTGCAAAAGAGCCCTATCAAAGAGACTGTATTCTGCAAAAGGGAACTATACTTGTAGTGTGACTAGTACTACTATGGGGTGGCTACGATTAGTAGGCTCCTTTAAATTATAGTTCTTTTTTGCTGAATATCGTCTCTTTTATAGGTCTCTTTTGCAAAAGAGCCCTATAATTTTAAGGAGCCTACTAGTCGCAGCCATCCCATACAAGAAAATGACAGTCACTGCCAGTGAAGTGACTCTTGACCATGGGGTGGCTACGATTAATAGGCTCCCTAAAATCATAAGTCTCTTTTGCAAAAGAGCCCTATCAAAGAGACTGTATTCTGCAAAAGAGACCCATACTTGAAATGTGACTAGTACCACTAGTCACATTACAAGAAATGACATTCACTGCCAGTGAAGTTGCTCTTTACTATGGTTTGACATATTTACGCAATCATTTACTATGTTGACTATTTGCCATGCACAGTGACAAAAGATAATTTCTCAATTCTTTGTTGTGTAGTCAGTTTGTATAGTAGAATGAGAAGCGAGCTGAGTTTTGAGAATTTTGTAGGAGTGCTCGAGCTCGCCCTGTAAAAATACTTCCAATATCCCAAAAGTTTTTTTCCTCAAAAATCAGCTCTAAAATAATAATGCAATAATGTACAATGTAAGGTGACCAAAGAGTCGCTAGTATACTTTCTCAAAAGTCTCGCTACTCATGTGTAGTCACGCTACATTGATTACTTGTCAAATCAATTGTTCATTACTTGTCATATTTTAATTACCTACTCTTTTATAGTCGCTGGTGTACTTTCTCAAAAGTCTTGCTACTCATGTATAGTCACGTTGATTACTTGTCAAATTACAAGTAAATGATGGTCATCTTACATAGGAGTTCTCGAGCTGATATCCAATTATGTTTTGAGTCACTTTACATAATAAATAACGCAATCTTGTACTAAGTAAAGTGACCGAAGAGTCGCTGGTGTACTTTCTCAAAAGTCTCGCTACTCATGTATAGTCACGTTCACTACTTGTCACATTACAAGGACATGATAGTCACTGTACATCGTAAGTAATGCAATGATGTACAATGTAAAGTGACCGAAGAGTCGATAGTGTACTTTCTCAAAAGTCTCGCTACTCATTTATAGTCATGTTACATTAATTTCTTGTCACATTGAATATTAATGGTTGTAATTGCAGATTTTCGTGGGAATTCAACACCCCTTCCTTCTTCAGGAAGCTCTCAATACATCAATCAAATTCAAATGCAATTAATTACTTGTCACATTAATTAGCTACTCATTTGTAGTCGCTAGTGTACTTTCACAAAAGTCTCGCTACTCATGTATAGTCACGTTCATTACTTGTCAAATTACAAGAAAACGATGGCCACCTTACATACAAAATGACTGCGTGTACAGCTATATTCACGTAAGTTGACTGTAAACGCTTAATGTCACTTTACATGGTAAATGCTTGAGTAAATACTTCACATTAGTGATTGTACCCGGTAAGCGTTCCGCTAACCCATCACAGTTTAACACACTTCACAAACTCAACACACAGTCTATGTACTAAAACAGCTTTCCGATTTCTGCAACAGCTTACCATGCAAAGTGTCACTTTACGTAGTAAATGGTTGCGTAAATACTTCAATAGTGAAGGTAAGGGGTGGCTACAATTAGTAGGCTCCTAAAAATTATATGTCTCTTTTGCAGAATATCGTCTCTTTTATAGGGCTCTTTTGCAAAAAAGACCTATGATTTTAAGGAGCCTACTAATCGTAGCCACCTCATACCCGATTAGCGTTCCACTGACCCATCACATCTTGACACACATAACAAACTCAACACACACATTCTATGTAAAGCCTATCCCACCTGCAGAGAAATTTTCAACAACTCGAAGCAAAGCTCACATCCAAAGCTCGTAAGGCTCTTTTCACTGAAAAGAGGCCTGCGTAGGCCTATTTTCAGTGAGAAGAGGCCTCTTTTCTGCCTCTTTCCACTGAAACCAGGCAAAAGACAATGTCACTGCTGTTGGGATAGGCTGATGTGTAAGATGTTTATTAATAACAGAACGTCCTAAAACCCCCTGTCACTATAGGTACCAAATTTAGGTCCTCAGCTACATCCCTTATACGGGATTGGCGGTGTTCAGTTTTGCGATTACTCG
>Ga0335398_10007607_pt1 | contig 13177 bp, 8 predicted proteins | sample BON03_FD_205742 | JGI IMG/M metagenome (GOLD analysis project Ga0335398, IMG submission 205742) | Freshwater microbial communities from Lake Bonney liftoff mats and glacier meltwater in Antarctica - BON-03 (spades assembly) (version 2) | ecosystem: Environmental > Aquatic > Freshwater > Ice >...
AGCTTGAAGCGCAAGCCCCATCCGGGGCCGGCTGCGTTCGGCTCGCTACGCTCGCCTTCACTCCGCCGGCCCCGGATGGGGCGTTCAGGAGTGAAGTCCAATTACAGAAGAACTTTTACACCCCCCGATCTTCCGCTCAATTCATCCCAATGTCATCACGGTCGTGAGGTAGCGACATGCGGTTTAGAGAGCGGGCTGTGGTCAAGGCGCTCCTCATATTAACTTTCAAAACCGTCCTCGCGGCTGCTGGAACCACGATGATGTCGGCGTGCGCAGTGGTGCCCATGGAGCCTCGCTCGGACATACTCTCCGCGCCCTAGAGGACGGGACGTTCGATTCGGTGGTGGCAGGAGCAATCGCCCGATTGGAGAAACGCGAGCGTGCCGGGTTGCATCAAGAAATTTCGCAAAAGAGAGTGGTTCCGGAGAAACACCTGGAGCGTAACTATAAATCGGATCTGAGGAGTGACTAACTCTACCAAGTCATCACACAAACCACGGTCGATCCAAAGATAAAAAGAAATTGTAACCACGAAGAGCGAGAACAGCACGACACGGAGAGACGACATCGGTCGAGCTCTCATTGTCTCGTCCGCCGCTCACTGCTATTATAAACATGAAAGAACTGCCCGCTTTGATTTTTCCCCATTTCCCCATTTCCCCATTGCCTCCCGAGCCGAAGTCTGAAACTTTCCTCCGGATTCGATGACCTGCCTTACTCCATCCATCACGCATCCCATTTCTCTCGCGGAGGGCCAATCCGGCCCTCCCGCTCCGAGCGATAATTCGTATCTCACCTACACGAAACGGATGAAGCGCTTTAGTGAAGAGATCGATGCGATTCGCATCCGGGCTGAGGCGGAATTGGGGGCGAAGGATGTGACTCACGTTCGCCGGTTGAATCGGTTTTCGCGCGGGATGGAAGTGGTCGGTCGGACATTGCTCCATTTTAGCCTTGAGCCCGTAACTTTTCTGGCAGGTGTCGGCGCACTGTGGATTCACAAGCAACTGCAGGCGACCGAAATCGGGCACACCGTACTGCACGGGGTGTATGACCATCTCGAAGGGGCCGGGCGGTTCCAGTCCAAGAAATTTTCCTGGGATACGCCGATCCATGAGGGCTCGTGGCGGCATGGGCACAACGTCGAGCACCACCATTTCACCAATGTGGCAGGCAAGGATCCGGATATGAACTTTGGTCCCGCCCGCCTCACCGAGCACACACCACACAAATGGTTTCACCATTTGCAGTTCCCGTTTGTGCTCGCGATTCTGGCGCCAAATTTCACGTTCTTCATGAACCTGCACTTCACCGGCCTGAACGACATCTATTTCGGAAACGGGCGGGCCGATGAGCACCACGGAAAAACCGATCGCTCATGGAAAGCGATCAAGGCAGCGCATCTCACCGCGCTTCGGAAGTTTGCGCCCTATTATCTCACGAACTATCTTTTCTTTCCGCTGCTCGCCGGATTGATGTTCTGGAACATGTCGATGTTCTGGAAAGTTCTGCTCGGTAACTGGATGGCGGAGACCCTGCGCGACATCTACAGCGCGGCAACAATTTACTGCGGCCACACGGGCGAGGAAGTCGCGAGTTTCCCGGAAGGCACCCAGGCAAAAGGAAAGGGAGAGTGGTATGCGATGCAAGTGGAGGCCACCAACAATTTCAAAGTCTGCCTGCCGCTATCGATCCTATGTGGCGGGCTCGACCATCAGATCGAGCATCACCTTTTCCCCAAACTCCCGCCGGATCGCCTGCGGAAAATCGCGCCCGATGTCCGGGCCGTGTGCGATGCCTATGGCGTAGCCTACCGAACCGATACCTGGTGGCGAACGCTCAAAAGAGCGCTCCGTCACATGCGGAATCTCAGCATTTGCGGGCTGGGTCGGGCGGCAGTTTAGGTAAATAGAGCACTCATTTACTTCGAGCAACCCGATCCTGATGTGAGAATCTCACGCTCTGGTGTCTCGCAAATGAGCTCTTAAAGGCTAAGAAAATTCCCAGCTTTAATCGTTATTTCATTCCGGTATTGCATTTTCTAAATTCCCTCCAAATGAGGAGTCCCACGTTTTTGAGTCTTGCCACGCTGACTCTGCTTATCGTCTCGAAATTCACCCCGCATCGCGCGAGGGAAATTGTCGGACGGCAAAGGACTGCCATTTCTGCTTATTTTTTCCGGAATGGGCACCTGAGTCTCCGCCTTTCCACTTGGCGAACTTTGAAAGCCATTTCTTATCGACCCCATCTTGTCGCAAAAAGGTCGCAATGCTGGAAAATATGCTGTAAGTAGGAGGATTGTGGTTAAAAATTCGTCCCCCGGGTTTGTATTAAAAACCATCCTAGTGGCAGGTGCGATCACGCTGATGTCAGTGGGCGTGGTAGTGGCCGTGGAGGCACGGTTGGACGTCCTCGCCGGGCCCTACGACGGGACGTTTGATTCGGTGGAGGCAGTCAACCTGGTCGTCGGGGCGGGGACATTTTATTCTGCAGGTTACTTCGGAGCGGGCGTGGTTATTGCTAACGTCGAGGCGGGTCATGTCTGGGGCGGGCACGAGGTGTTTGATCGGACGGGCCTCCTGCTGCCGGTGTCGCCGGCATTGAATCTAAATGCCGCGCGCAACGCGGTGACAGCACCGGATCTGGGTGACATCGATTTTCACGCGACAGCGGTCGCTCATGTGTTGGCAGGCACGGGTTTGCTTGCAAACGGCAATCTCTCGCTGCTTGGAGCAGGGTTGGCGCCTTACGCGACGCTGTGGTCGGGGGCGATTGCAACGCGATTTGATCGGACGGAGGCGGGTATCGGGAGTTTCGAGATTTCCAACCACTCGTTCCTCGTGCCGTATCGAGCATTCTTCGAGGGAACAGTCGGCGGCAAAGCGGACGTGATCAACAGTAGTTGGGGTTTCGGAGATCCGGCGGGAAGGGCGTTTGAGAACCGCACGCTCGACGCGTTGGCAGCCGTGAATCCGTCGGTGACGTTCGTTCGGTCAGCCGGAAATGGCGGGCCGACCGCAACGCCAGGCGTGGGATTCAACGGGATCGTCGTCGGCGCGCTGGGCGGGAGCGGCGACGCGAATCCATTTTTGAGGCCAACGGCATTTACGTCCTCGAAGGCCGGGGACTATTTCGATCCGGTGTCGAATACGACATTGACCGGAGTGCGAGCAGTGGTCGATATCGCTGCACCAGGCGAGGATTTCGCGCTGGCGTTTTACGGCGGAAAGTCGGGGTCGCTGGCGGATATCGTAGGCGAAGGCAATCCGGCGACGGATTTGTATTACACCTTCAATCAATCGGGGACAAGCTTCTCGTCACCAGTGGTGGCGGGAGGAATCGCGCTGCTGAAGGAGGTAGCTAATAGCGGGTTGTTTTTTGTCGAGCAGGACGCCGGGAGGGATTCCCGCGTGTTGAGCTCGGTGATCCAAGCGGGAGCACGGAAGACGCTGGGTTGGGACAATGCTCAGGCAGTCGTGAGTGGCGTGATCGTCACAGGTCAGGCGTTGGATTTTGCGACGGGAGCCGGGGCACTCGATTTGAACGCGTCCGCGGGAATTTACGTGGGTGGCACGACGGATGTGTCGGGCGTGAATGGAGGGACGATTACGGCGGTCGGGTGGGATCTCGGTCAGGTCGCGACCGGCAGCGCGAACGATTATTTTTTCGATCTGGCTTTCAACGCAGGGACGGGGCTGACCGTGGCGCTGAATTGGTTTGTCCAGACGACATTTGACACGGTGACGGAATCGCCGGGATACGGGAGCTTTGCGGATCTCAACTTGAGTATCTGGCGGGTGAGCGCGGGTGCGTTTTCGATGCTGGTGGCGAGTTCGGAGAGCGGATACGGAACGACGGAATTTCTGCGTCTGGTCGATCTGGACGCGGGGCTCTACGGATTGCGGGTGACCCATTCCGGGCTGCGGTATGATTTCACGGATGGGGCGGGACCGGAGTCGTTTGGGCTGGCCTGGACGACGGTGACAGCGGTGCCGGAGCCTTGGGCATGGGGCGTGGCTGGCTGGGTCTTTTTAATGTTGATCGTGGCCAGGCGGGCGCGGCTCCGGCGTCGCCCGTAAAGCGGCGGTGGCGACGACGCATGGGCTGGCGGTGCGGTCAAAACAAACCCTGCAAGAGGCAATGCGAAGCAACGGGATATTCCGCTTCGCGGGCAGGAGCCCCGCCGGAAGCAAGTGGAAATTCGTGCAAATGACGCAAGACACGCCAAGCCGATACGCCACAAATGCAATCCCTCACTCCCAGTCCTTAACCCAAGTTTCTTACGGAAGGCTTGGATCCCGCATGAAACCTGGGGGGCGCCGCAAAGGCACTACAAATCGGGTAGGGATTAAAAATTGATTTCACGGTGGGCAATGCTTTTTTCCAGTCGACGTCGAGGATTTTGTAAGCTTGTGCCTGCTCGGAGTCTGGCACGCTGGCTTGGCGGATATGGACGGTTCGCCCGTCGGAGAGCGGCAGCCAGGTGGAGACCAAGCTGTGCGTGCTCAGGAGGCGGCGCGGGCTATGCGAGTTTTATCGACATCGGGGATTGCGGCGTCACCGATGGAACCGACGATGCGCTGGCGCGGCAGCCCCTCGGCGTTGCGGTAGGACTCGACAAGCTGAACAAGGGCTGTGCCTTTGATAAATTTGGTGCGGAAATACATCGGCGCACACCTTGGCACGAAGAAAAAAAGAAAACCAAGGGCGGAGCTTACGAATTAGGCACTACATCAGAGATGGCCTTGCTAGTTATTAACGACTTACGTCATTATAGAGGTCAAAATGACTTGTTTTTCGGTCGGTTTTATCAAATTAGTCCACTACGTAAGAAACTTGGGCTAATCGTCCTTTACTATTATTCCCAAAAAGTTGTGTAGAAAGCTCAGGGTGCAAACCACCGGAATTCGATACAGTAAGCGTCTCGCTTGGGCAGGGGCGGAGGAAAATCCCAACCCTGCCATCGACCCATCTCTGCCTGCATTACCATCTGGTTTTTGGAACCAAGGATCATGCACCGGTCATTGCATCTGCGTGGCATGGCGATCTACATGCGTTCATGTGTGGTATTGTACGCACCCTTGGTGGCGTGCCGGAGGCCGTGGATGGTGTTTCCGACCATGTTCATTTGATGGTGGGACTACGAGCCACGCATTGCCTCTCCGATGTAATGTGCGAATTGAAGTCCGTTTCCTCACGATGGCTCCATGAGACTCCAGGCTACACGAGGCAATGGCTTTGCCGAATCGCTCTCACACAATGAAAATAGCGTAGAACCGAAAAATCTCACCCACGCCGACATCAGCATGGTGAAAGGCAACCCGGAGGAGCTTATGAATCAATCCGTTTTTGCCAGGACGCGCAGGATTTTTCAGGAGGGCAGGCGGAGACTGTAAATCGAATAAAGTATTTCCATTCTAATCATTCTGTAAATTCTGTCTGATTTTCCTCCGCCATCCAGCCGCCTTAAACAAATCTTCCAGCGAAGCGCGGTTGGGAGTTGCCGCAGGACGGCACGGAGATTTAGTGTGTTTGGTGCCGTGATCTCCATGCCATCCGCACTCTCTCTTTCCATCGTTCTCGCAGTTTTCGGCCTCATCGTGCCGCCGCTTACGGCAGCACCTCCCGCCGACAAGTCGCTTGCGGCGCTTTCTGCCGAGAGCCGCGCGGAGACGCTCATGGAGAAAGTCGTGTTGCTTCTCAAGACCAAACAATACGCCGAAGCGCTGCGACTCCTGGCCGAAGCAGAGGCGATTTCGCCGGGTGATCCGACCACGCGCAATGCCAAGGCGGCAGCACTGATTCAGACAGATCGCTTCGACGAGGCGGAGGGAATCCTCACTGATCTGATTGCCGAAAACCCGCAGTTTTTTCAGGCAAACTACAACATGGGTGAAATACTCTTCCTCAAAAAAGACTACCCGGCGGCAGTCGCGCATTTCCAGCGCATGCAAAATGTTCACGGTCCGCTGCCCTTAATCCGGTTCAAACGCATGCTGTGCGAGATTTTGTCCAACGACACGGTGTCCGCTGAGATCACGTTGCGCACGTTTCGATTTCCAGCCGATGCGCCCGCGTGGTATTTTGCATATGCAGCGATGGCACTCTTTCACGGAGATCGGTCGGAGGCGAAAGCTCTGATGGATACCGCCACCCGCATCCACGGGAAAGACGGCACTGCGCTCTTCGTTGAGACGATCACCGATTCGGAACTCAGCAAGTAACTATCCATGTCCAAAAAAGTAAAAAAATCACAGCCGGTCACGCTGGTTACCGGAGGTGCGGGATTTATTGGCAGCGCATTAATTCACGCGCTCAACCAGCGCGGACAGTCCCGCATCATCGCATCCGATATATTGGGGCATGACGGAAAATGGCGGAACTTGAGTCCACTTGCCTTTCACGATTACCTCCAGGCGGACGAGTTGCTGGAGCGCCTGGAATGGGATCCGGATTTTTTTGGTAAAGTAGACACGATTTTTCACCTCGGAGCATGTTCGGCGACCACTGAGACGGATGGCGACTACCTCATTAAAAATAATTACCGGTACACGCAAACCCTTGCCGAGTGGGCACTGGCGCGAGGCACACGCTTTGTTTATGCGTCCTCGGCGGCGACGTATGGCGACGGCGAACGCGGAATGGACGACAAAACTTCCGACATTGCGCAGCTCCGTCCACTCAACCTATACGGGTATTCCAAGCAACTCTTTGACCTCCATGCCCAGCGCTGCGGGTATCTGGATCAGATCGTCGGAGTGAAATATTTTAACGTTTTCGGTCCAAACGAATACCACAAGGGCGAGATGCGCAGTTTAGTTTGCAAGGCATACGAGCAGATCATCGAGACGGGGAAAATCAAGCTCTTCAAGAGCTACAAAGCTGAATATCGAGATGGCGAGCAAATGCGGGATTTCGTCTACGTCCGGGATGCTGTCGCGATGACACTCCATCTTGCGGACAATAAAAAATCGGGTGGATTATACAACGTCGGCTCGGGCGTCGCACGCACATGGATCGACCTCGGGAGTGCCATTTTTCGGGCTTTGGGCCGGGAACCAGAGATTGAGTTCATCGACATGCCGGAGTCGATCCGCGATCAGTATCAATACTACACCTGTGCCGATATTTCAAAAGCGCGGGAGACCGGATATGAAACGTCAACGACGACATTGGAACACGCAGTCCACGAGTATGTGACCCGCTATCTGGTGAACGGCGGCCGCCTCGGCGACGAGCTCCAAACTTAATTCAAGCGGTCCTGTAGCAATGCGAAAACACGTCTTCAAACCAAACTATTTCGCATTGCTGACAACGTTGTTCCTGGTGATGTTGACAGCGCCACTTGCGCCACTGTTGCAGGCGCACTTTGCATTTTTCCGGGGATCCATGGAGATCACTCCACAGATGTTGCTTATCACCATCGTCACTGCTTGGACGGCTTGGCGGAACGTGCACTTTCGCTTTATTCCGATGCTGATCGGGGCGATCATTGTTTTGTCCTTGGGGCTCCTAAGCGCCTTTTTTACACACGTGAATCTCGCTCAGGTTCACCTTGCTGCGCAGACAGTTTTCCTATCCTTTGCGGTCGTGGCTCTGGTCAAAGAGATCCTTACCTCGCGCAATGTCAACAGCGAAACATTGGCTGGTGCGATCTGTGTTTACCTGCTCCTTGGCATTATTGGCGGGCTCATATTTGCCCTGATCGAAATATCAGCTCCGGGCAGCTTTTACGTCTCCTCAGAACTCGCCGAACACACCGGCAAAACATTTGAATCCAATCCTGGCGTGATGATCTACTTCGCATTCGTCACGCTGACGACCGTTGGCTATGGCGACATCATACCCGCCAATGAAACCGCACGCAGCGCCTGCACATTGCTTGCGGTATTGGGCCAACTCACGCTGGTCCTGTTGATTTCCCGCCTGGTTGGTCTGCGTATTGCCAAGCCCGCCCCGCCCCCCAAAAACCCATGAATATCAGCGGCCGCTCAGTATGTTCATTCCTGCTCATTGCAGCGTGCGGATTCCTGCAGTCGCCGCGGGCTTTTGCGGCACCCCCTGTTGAGCTCATCGGCGAATCCCAACTCCAGCCCGACAGCACATTGGAATTTCGTTTTTCCGAAGGAATGGTAATGCCGAGCGGCCTCGGGCCGACGACAGAATCTCCCGTCGTATTCACACCGGACCTTCCCGGAACGTTCACTTGGCTGAGCACACGGAGTGGCGTATTCGTGCCGTCCGGCCCCCTGCCCCTCGATGGTCAATGGAAAGCCCATCTGCGAGACGACCTCAAACGCGCCGATGGGAAGCCGTGGGATGTGCCATTTTCGGCGGTAGTGACCACGCCCGCGTTCGGAACCACGGCGATTCAATCCGGAGTCTGGGACGCATCGGACGTCTCACCTTCGCCGGAGGTGCGATTGGCATTTCAATCACCGGTGTCCTTGGATTCCGCCCGGAAGTTGTTTCATTTTGTAGACACAAATGGTGACCGGATGGCTGCGGGTGTCAGGTATGCGACATCCGACGAATATTTCCCGCTCGAGTCCGCGGACGATACCTGGGAATTACGCTCATCGCTTGCGTCCAGTCCCACCGCAACAAACGGAGCCGATGAAAAGCGCGAGTTCCCCGCACGATTGATTGTCACCCCCACCTCTCCCCTCACTCCGGGAATGGGATGGCAGCTGACGGCCCCCGCAGGGTTGTCCTCTGCGAATAGTGCCTACCGAACGAAGGAACCCATCCTGATTCCCCTTGGCACCGTGCAGCCGCTCCGACTCCTTACCACCACCCCGACGAATTATATCAACAGCGGCACTGCAGCAGTCATGAGTTTTAGTCGGCCTCTCGCCCCGGATATCACGACTGAATCAGCGGCGAAATTCTTCACCATCGATCCCCCGGTCGAGGGAGTTACGTTTTCCGTGGACTGGCAGCAGCTCACTATCCGCGGTGACTTCAAACTCGCTCGCGACTACACGCTGCGTATTGGCAAGGACGTGGTATCCTCGGATGGGCTCGCTTACGAGGGCGATCGCGACGTGGTATTTCAATTCCGTCCGGTTGCTCCGCGCGTTTATCTGCCCGAGATCACGGGCGAGCAACTTCGATTTGGACGGCGTGAGTTTCCCGTTCGGTTCGTGAATCTTGCCGCGCTGCAGGTCACCGCAAAGCGCGTCAGCACCGAAAATTTGCCCCAGGCGCTTGCAGCCTTCGCGAATTACCAGAAATCGGACTGGGACGAAGAAAACCCCGGTGAAGTTTATCAGCCGGTAACCTTGGAATCGCTAGCGGGAGAAACATTGGCGGATAGTCCCGTGGATATTGGAAAGCTCGTACCAGATGAGGCCGGGGCTATCGATGTGGACTGGACTAAGATCCTTGGCACAACCAATCCTGGCGCGGTTTTTCTGTCACTGGATGGCAGCCCCTCCCCTGGGATCGGCGGACGTCATCCGGGCGCACAGGCGCTTGTGCAACTCACCGACCTAGGAATCCTGTGGAAAATGTCTGCTGCCGGTCTCAGCTTGCAGGTTTTTTCGCTGCAATCCGGAAAACCCATGGCTGGCGCAAAAGCGCTGTTGCACGATGCCGCATTCTCCAAAATCACGACAGCCACCGCCGATATCGATGGAAAGATGCAGATCGGCTTTCAAACCGAGCCGGCATGGCTGACAGTCACGTCTGAAAGCGACGCTCTCGTCATTCGCATGGGGGCGGAGGCGCGGGAACTTCCCGTCTGGGCATTTGGCGTACAAGTTTCATATCTGCCTTGGAGTCCGAATGAGCGCGCGGTTGATGAGGCACGGGGGATTCTATTTACAGACCGTCCCCTCTACCGCGCGGGGGAAACCGTGCATGTGAAAGGTATCATTCGCAGGATCGACGATGGAATGCTCCAGTCAGCGGCAGGCCTGCCGGGACGATTGGTTCTCGTGGGAACACGCGATGAGGTGATCGAAACTCAGGCTATCGTCCTTAATGAAGCCGGAGAGTTTTCCGCAGACTTTATCGCAGCCTCGGCCCGACGCGGTGAATATAAGATCCGATTTAAACTGGGAGATGGGGAGTTTCAGTCGTGGCAGGCTGAGGCACAGACGACATTTCTCATAGCGGACTATCAGCCTGACGCCTTTGCCGTGGAGCTCAAGATGCCGGAGCAATTCCCCGCCGGTGCACCGTTGCCACGCCCGGTCGTCTCAGGCAGCTATTTCTTTGGGGCTCCCATTGCGGATGCCGATATCCGCTGGACGTTGCAATCGAGCCGGGCGGACTTCGCGCCAGAGGGATTTGAAAACTTTACGTTCCTACCCTCCCGAACCGGTGCCTCTTCGGTGCTCACGTTGCGTGGCGAGGGCAGATTGGATGACACCAAGACCGTTGACATTCCGCTCGAACTCCCCGCTTTGAGCCAGTTTCCGACGCAGAACCGCCTGACGGTCGAAGTGACGGATCTCAATCAGCAAACCGTGACCGCGGACAAGACATTCACGCGAGACGCATCTGACTTTTATCTGGGAATCGCTCTTCCGGAAAGTCAGGTGCTCAAAGTTGGCACCGAGATGCAGGTCCGCGTGGCAGCGGTGAAGCCGGATGGCGCGCCGACAGAACAGCCCGTGAAGATTTCCGCGAAATGGTTCCACATCCGAAATGATGTAGTCCGTGTCAAAGGCGCTGGAAATGCGATCACGTTTCAAACCGATGCGGTGCGAGACCTTGTGAGCGAGGCCGCTGGAGATTCTGTTACTCCGCGATTTCTGGGAGAGAAATGGGATACAGCTCACGCGGAGGGCCTGCCATTTACGCCCACGAAACCAGGAGAATACCTTCTACAAATCACAGCCACCGACCCAGCCGGGCGAGAGGTCTTGTCAGACACGACCTTTTTTGTGGCTGGACCCGGAGAGACTGTTTGGGATTACCGCAACCCTGCACAGATCGACCTCATTCCTGATAAAGCGGAGTATCAACCCGGTGACACTGCCCGAATCCTCGTCAAAAATCCGATTTCTGCCGATGCCATCGTTTCCATTGAACGTGGAAATACCGTGCTCCGGACATTTTCGATTCGGCTCGAAGGCAACGCGCCAGTCATCGAGATCCCAATCACCGATGCGGACGCTCCGAATATTTTTGTCTCGCTCGTCGCCATCCGTGGCGCTGAGGGCAGCAGGCGCAAATTCCCGGCACCGGAATTCCGGTATGGATTATGCAATCTCAACGTGGTCCAGCCGTCGGATGCATTAGACGTCCGCATCGATCCTACCAAAGCCTCATGGACACCGGGCCAAACCGCCACGGCGGAAATTGTTGTCACGGACATCAACGGAAAACCGGTCCCGAACGCATCGGTCACATTTTTCGCTGTCGATGATGGTGTCCTGGCATTGACCGGCTACGAGCGCCCCGATCCGCTAACGGTGTTTCGCGCACCGCTCCCGCTCGGCGTGCGCACCGGACTGACGCTTGAATCTCTCCTCGCGGAAGATCCCTCTGAACTCAGCTTTTTCAACAAAGGCTATCTCATTGGTGGAGGGGGACTGGGTGGGCCAGGAATTAAATTTCGAGAAGATCTGCCAGCGACCATTTGCTGGCTTCCCGACCTTAAAACGGGAGCCGATGGTCGCGTTCGGGTCGAATTTCCCGCGCCCGACGCCCTCACCCGGTATCGACTGGTCGCTGTCGCGTCCGAGGGCATCACGCGCTTCGGCTCGGCAGAGTCTGCGATTACGATCTCAAAGCCGCTCATGTTGCTCTCGGGTCTGGGGTCGTTTGCGCACAACGGCGACACCTTGGTGGCGAGGGTCCTTGTAAGGAATCAGACCGGTGCTAACGGTGACGTCGCGCTGCAATTGGAACTGCCTGCGGGCGTTGAGCAAATCGATCCGATGCCGGCTGTGATATCAGTGGCAAATGGCCAGACGCTCGCGCTGGATGTGACAGTTCGATTCAACACCATGGGAACCGCCCGGTTCGAGTGGACCGCGGAACTCCGTGCTGGAAATGAAGTTTTTTCCGATGCACTCGCCGTGTCGATCGCCGTGGGATCCCCCATGGTGCAACTCCGGGAGACTTACCTGCCGGCACTCACAAAATCCTCCAACGACCTGCTCGATGGAATCAATCCGCAGTTGAGTGAAGGCACAGGAACCGTCCGGGTGGCCGTTGCAAACACACGCTTGGTTGGAATTGGCGAAGGCGCATCGTACCTTGAGACGTATCCCTTCGGCTGCGCGGAGCAAACCGTATCATCAATGATTCCTTGGCTTACACGCGGACTAGTACCCGTGCTCCCGGAATTCGCAAAACCCGACGAGGAAGTCCGAAAAAACGTCCGGTTGAGGTTGGACCGGTTGCTATCGATGCAGCAGGAATCCGGCGGCATTACCTTCTGGCCGGGAGGCAGAGAGCCCTCGCTTTTCGCCAGCGCATGGACTGCCATTGCTGCGGCAAAGCTTCCCGGTGTCGATGTTACTTTTCCGGAAACGGAACGATCGGGATTATTGGAATTCTTGAGTCAGAGTCTTCGCACAGCCGTGCGCGAATCCGATCCTGATGCATTCACCGAGCGGGCATTAGTGCTGTATTCACTCAGTCTAAACGGTCGACCCGAGGCTGCTTACCACGAGGCACTCTTGGCAAGTGCGGGGAGACTGCCGAGCGAGGCCCGCTCACTCCTTGCGCTTGCGATGGCACAGTCTGGAGGCCCTAAGGCAATCGAAACCGCAACCACCCTTCTCGAATCTCCGTCGGTCGCAGCAGCCGGATACTCGACGTTTGGAAATCAAGCGCGCGCATCTGCAATGCATCTGCTTGCGCTGTCGGTTCTGACCCCGCAGTCGAAGCAGATCCCGCCCTTGGTTGCTGAGCTCCTTCAACAGCGGGTCAATGGGCAGTGGGGAAACACTCAGGCGAACGCATGGGCCCTGCTTGCCATGGAGGCCTATTACACCGGCGTCGAGGCTGCGGGTAGCAAAGCGGGCACGCCCGTTTCCGGAGAAATAGCGAACGGCAGCGACGTCACACGTTTCCAAGTGACCAAAGCCGATCCGCTCATCGAAACAACTCTCCCATTTCCTTCACAAACGCAGCCGACGAAGCTCGCCGTGACCAATCCGAAAAAGGGCACGTTGTTTGGACAGACGACCTTTGTCGTGTATCCGCCGCTCGG
>Ga0335398_10007613_pt1 | contig 13173 bp, 12 predicted proteins | sample BON03_FD_205742 | JGI IMG/M metagenome (GOLD analysis project Ga0335398, IMG submission 205742) | Freshwater microbial communities from Lake Bonney liftoff mats and glacier meltwater in Antarctica - BON-03 (spades assembly) (version 2) | ecosystem: Environmental > Aquatic > Freshwater > Ice >...
TTATATATATATATAAATATATATATATATATATATATATATATGTATATATATATATATATATATATATATATATATTAATGTTTCAATATACACCCATACATATATTAGCATACATGTATATTGGCGCTGCATACGGCGCCGTCGGCATTGACGACATCTCGATTTTTCCTAAAGTTTGAATACAATTCCACATTTGTTTCTATCGAACATTTCGAAAATCAGCGGCGTGTAAACGCACTTACAAATTCGTATACATACACGTTTATATACACATGTATATGCACATATAAATTTTGTTTTGTATGATGTGTTGCTCATGGGTGTCCCTAGGGGTCTTAGTTGAGTAGAGGTCAATTTTAGAAGACCGCTTGAAGATCGGCTGCTCCTTGCCTGCCTGTGTGCATGTTTTGCATTGCGATGCAGTTTGTCGAGTGTGTTGCAGTGTGTTGCAGTGTGTTGCAGTGTGTTGCCGTGTGTTGCAGTGTGTTGCAGCGTGCTGCAGTGCGTTGCAGTGTGTTGCAGTGTGCTGCAGTGCGTTGCGCATCGTTGCAGCGCATTGCAGTGCAGGGGCTAGAAGATGGTGAGGGATTCTTGGGTTGTGCATGATTGATTTTCATTAGCAATTATTAAAACAATAACCCTCCCCCCGTTTTGAGAGGTTTCACTCCCCGAGATTTTGCCTTGCAGAAGTGTCAAAATCGTTTGTTTGTGGACTTCACGAGCGCGTGCGGCAGCGAGAGAGAGAGATGTCGCAGCGCCTGCGTTTCTTGGGGGTCAGCGCAGAAGCTGCCGTGCACTGCGACGCGGAGCAACTCCGTGAGGCCATCGACGCGTGGCAGGCCATCGTAGCGATTGAACTTTCAAGAATCTCGCCGCAGTCAAATGCACGCGACATTACCAGAAAACGGGAGCATGGTTTGCCAGGGCTGCCTGTACACAACATAGTGCCGTGTCTTGTATAATAATAAATATATATTTTTCCCTGTAGATCGGGCCATATATGATTAACAATATAGGGTGTATAGGGTCATGTAGGATATAGTCACTGGCCCTAAGGCCCCAAGGACTTCGTCACTGAATGGGCAATACAGGATTGAGTCATTACCAGTGCTGCAAAGTCACTTCGGGTACAGCAAGCAGTGATCAATTCAATTGCGCGAGTGTCGAGTGCACGTGCATGGCACTTGCCTGGGAACCTCAAGAGGGGAAAGGGATCATACAGCAATCCACTGTGCGCTCTCTGATCAAGTACTCTGATTTTGGCTGTAGCTTTGGTAAGGTCCGTTACTGCAATCTTCAAGTTTGAATACTTCTTGCCCTCCACTGCACCGAACATTTCTGACTCCGGTGGAGGAGGGTATGGGGTGGCTACGATTAGTAGGCTCCTTAAAATTATAGGTCTCTTTTGCAAAAGAGCCCTATAAAAGAGACTATATTTTGCAAAAGAAACCTATAATTTTCAGGAGCCTACCAATCGTAGCCACCCCATGAGAAATGTTCTGCAACGAACCTTTTGTACCATCAACCGCAATTTCTGCAGCGAAACATTTCTTACCCTCAACCTAGAAAAGTTTTTAACTTCAACTGCATACCGGCCTGACATCCTCGTTTCGCATCGAAATACCGCAGTCTACTACAATTAGTCTAAGAATACATTAGTCTACTATGATTAGTGTACCCGCATTCCAATTCTTTGAACCTCTGACATTTACTACTATCAACTAATCTAAGAATACATTTGTCTATTATGATTAGTGTACCCAAATTTCAATTCTGTGAACGCCCAAAATTTACTACTATCAACTGATCTAAGAATACATTAGTCTACTATGATTAGTGTACCCAAATTCCAAATCTTTGAACCTAAAACATTTACTACTATCAACTGCATACCGGACTGATATCCTCGTTCAAGTGTCGCATAGAATGGATATATTAGTTTACTATGATCGGTCTACCCGGATTCCAATTCTTGGTGCCAAGGACTTTATTATGTTGCCCCCGGGGATATATCTTTTAGAGTATGTAATTGTTGATTGCCTGCTGCTGGCACAGTGTGACGTACATGCACTTGTATGCATTGATTTTTACTCACATACGTCTTGATTCACGTCTTCAAATATGCATACACACGTATGTATATATTCTTGTGTGTACATGTATTCATAACTTTTTATCTATGCAGCAACCGTTGGCTATCTCATTCATATATGTGACTCATTCAGATGTGTAAGGCACTCATCCGTTAACGTGACTCGTTTAAATGTGTGACGGACTCATTCACATGTGTGATTCATTCAGATGTGTGATGGACTCATTGGTATTAGGGACTCATTCAGATGTGTGACGGACTCATTCACACATGTGACTCCCCCAGATGTGTAACGGACTCATTCATGTACGTGACTCATTCAAGTGCGTGACGGACTCATTCAAACATGTGACTCATTCAGATTGAGATACTCATATCCATACAGGTTCATATGTGCAGTAACGCAACCTTAGCCAAAACGCATCCACATACAAATGAGTTCTTGGTGGAGCGTACGAAATGTTTCGTTGCAGTGAGAATTCACTCACATATGTGACTTTGGCCACGGTTGCGTTGCTATGCAGTAAGAACTCATTCATGTACGCGACTTCATTCAGACATGCAACGCAAGTAGATAGGAGCTTGGAAGTCGGGGTTCGTGAGCGTGTGAATATTCATACATACTTACTGCATAGCAACGTAAGAACTCGCTCATGCATGCAACTTATTCCAGACACTGTAGTGATTTTGGCTACGCAGTAAGAACTGGATCATACATGCAACTAATTATAGACACTCTAGTGACGTTGGCTATGCAGTAAGAACTCATTCATATATGCGACCTCATTCAGATATGCGACACAAGTCTAGTTTAGCATAAATATGGGCTTGAACGTCGGGATTCATGAGCGTGGAAGTCGAGATTCATGAGCGTGGAAGTCGCATGGAAGTTGAGATTCATGAGCGTGTGAGAAAGGTGTGTGACTCCAGGAGAGCAATCCGACATCATGCGATTATGTAATACAAACAGTCGATCTCACTGGAAGACGTACAAATACACTACTGCTAAAACAATCCTATCTTTCCGTCCAAAGAACCATCATTTCTGCGAAATGAGCCCTATCTAGTAGCCATACAGATCAGCAACTGCAACACACTGCAACACACTGCGACACTTTGCAACACCCTGCAACGAGAGCCGTATATAGTGGTGGCCAATCGGATGAACAGTTCGACTTTGGCGTGGATCGAGGCTTGGCAGTTGATGACATTTCAAGTACATCCGCAAAAACAGCCCTTCATCTCCTCCAAAAGAACCCTGCATTTCCACAAAAAGAGCCCTCTACAGTAGCTATGTGGATAAGCATGTCGAGTTTGGCAGAGATAGCAGTTTGGCGATTGACAACATCTGACGTACATGCTCGCAACAGCCCTACATTCTTGCAAAAAGAGCCCTGTATTTCCGCCAGAAGAGCTCTGTATTTCCGCAAAAAGAGCTCTATATAGTGGCCATACGGATAAGTAGGTCGAGTTTGGCGTGGATAGAGGCTTGTCGGTTGACGACGTCTTCAACAGCATCTGACATACTTTCCAGTCGCTTTTTGGCCTACATAAATTGTAAATGTGAGTACGTGCATACGTTTACATGTAGATGTACGTACACGTATATATATATGTATAAATATGCACATGTTTTCACGTTTGGGATGTTTATGTATCTATACTATAGGTGCATACATATGTATGTGTATAGATATACATATGTACATGTGAAGTCGGGAGTCTTCAACAGCGTCTGACATACTGCCCAGTCGCTCCGTTGCCTACATATGTATATGAATATACACATATATATATATGTATATATGTGTGCATACATATAAATATATTAGTTGCGAAATCTTCTTTTCATATGTATGAATATAGTCGCGGGTCTTCAACAGCGTCTGACACACTGCCCAGTTGCCTCGTCACCTAAAATGGGTATATGCATATACACACACATATATATACATATATGTGCATACATGTTAATATACAAATTGCGAAATCTTCTTTTCATATGTATAAGTGTAGTTGCGAGTCTTCAACAGAGACTGACATACTTCCCCGTCGCTTCGTTGCCTACATGGGTATATAAATATACATACATATATGTATATTCGTATGCTTACATGTACATAAATAAGATGCGAAATCTTTTTGTTATATGTATGTATGTAGTCGGGAGTCTTCAACAGCGTCTGACATACTGCCCCGTCGCTTCGTTGCATACAGTATATATATATTCGCAAGTCTTCAACAGCATCTGACCTACTGCCCAGACGCTTCGTTGCCTACATATGCATATGTATGTATGCATATGTATGTATGTATATATATAGGTATGTAAATATATATATATATGTATATATATATATATACATATATCTCTATATATATACAACTTTATATATGTATGTATATGTGTAAACACGCAAACAAATATACATATGTAAATGTGATTATATTGATGAACACAAGTCGCAATATCTTCAACAGCGCCTGGCAAACAATCCAGTCGCATCCTTGCCGACACACACACGTACACGCATACATATACATACATATATACATGTACGTATACACATGCATTTACGAGTACGTGTACCCTCACGCATACATGTACGTACACGGGTACATAAACATATGCTATATGCACGCAGTCAGGTGCCACCGTGGCGCACGTGTGCGCGTACACGCACACAAACATACTCACATGCAAATACATGTACTATAAGTGCTGCACACCTATGCGCGCACACGCATGTATATATGTATTATATACGTACAAACGCAAACACATACACATGTATATATATGAAAAAAGACAAATAAATATATACATATATACATATATTTATATATGAATATGTACACGTATACATACATAAATATTCATAAATTCATATTTATATATGTATGTATATATATATAAAATAAATATTTGATACATGTATGTATACATACCCCAGGAGGGGATATATATATATATATATGTATATATTTGTACATATATATATATGACATATGTATATATACGTACCCCAGGACGAGTAGGCGAATACATATTCGTACATATACATGTACATACATATATACATATGTATAGGTATTTGATATATGTATGTACAATTACCCCAGGAGGAGCAGGCGAACGATTAAAAAGCAGAGTCTCTAGGTCCTCCATGCTGTTGATAATCTGCAGTGTGTTGCAGTGTGTTGCAGTGTGTTGCAGTGTGTTGCAGTGTCATACAGTGAGTTACAGCGTGTTGCAGTGTATCGCAGTGTGTTGCAATGTGTTGCAGTGTCACGTGGTGCGTTGCAATGTGTCGCGGTGTGTTGAATTGTATTGCGATGTGTCACAACGTATTGCAATGTGTCGCAGTGAGCTGCAGTAAACGATCAGGTAAACGATCAAAAGGAAGCGTCTCTACGCCCTCTGGATTTTTGATACTGTAGTGCATTGCATTGTGTAGGAGTGCGTTGCAGTGTGTTGTGTGTTGCAGTGTGTTGCAGTGTGTTGCAGTGCGTTGCAGTGCGTCGTAGTGTGCTGAAGTGATGAATCAGGTGAACGATGATACGGCATCTTGGCTGATAGCCTGCCTCCGAGTCTATGTCATGAGTCTCATTTGCGAAAGAGCCCTATTTTCATGAGTCTCTTTTGCAAAAGAGTCCTATTTCTATGAGTCTCTTTAGCCAACGACAAAGCAAGTGTTTAGAGGATAGTATGCCTCCGAGTCTATGTCATGAATCATATTTGCAAAAGAGCCCTATTTTCATGGGTCGTTTTTGTAAAAGAGCCCTGTTTCTATGAGTCTCTTTTGCCAACGACAACGCAAGTGTACGTACTCAAGGAACGCGTTGGATACAAGGTGGCGAAAATGCATAGGATGCCTAAAGTTGCAGATCTCATTCCACAAAAGAGCAACTACCTTTAGGGCTCTTTTGCGGAAAATGACCTGTAAAGATAAGGCATCCTACGTCTCCACACCACCCTGTACTCCAGTTGATAATATCATAGTGCACATATATTGACATCTGCACCACACTGCAACATACTGTGTCACCGTATAGGGTAGTGTAGATTCACAGGATGTCTTAAAATGCAGGTGTCTTTCCGCAAAAGAGCCATTGACTATGGAGCTCTTTTGCGGAAAATGACCTATCCAGATAAGGCATCATATGGGTCTTCGACACCCTGTAGCACACCGCAACATACTGAAGCATACTGTATTTTTGTCGTGCAAGGGCATGAACAGCTGCTACACTCTGCAACACACTGTATCACACTGCAACACACTACGTACGCAAGGGATGCGTTGGATAATCCATATGATATTCTAGTCGTGCAAGGACAGTGACTTCTGCAACATACTGCATCACAATGCAACACACTGCAACACACGGCAACTCTCTGCAAGACACTGCAACTCACTGCAACACACTGTATTATTGTCGTGCAAGGGCATCTACATCCAAAACACCCTGTAACACACGCTGCAACACATTGTAGCACACTGTACGCACGCAATAAATACGATCGACAATTTTTTTGAGATTGTCGTTGTACAGGTGCAAACATCTGCAACACCCTGCAACGCACTGCAACGCACTGCAACGCACTGCAATGTACTGCAATGCAATGCAATGCACTGTAACACAATGTTTATCGTCGTGCAAGAGCATTTACTTTCACACAACATTGCAACATACTGCAACACACTGCATCACACTGTACTTATGCACAGACAGCGTTCAAGAATCCACTTGATAGTGTCGTCGTGTAAGGGGATACATCCGCAACTCACTACAACACACTACAACACACTGCAATACCCGGCAACTCACTGCAACAAATTGTATTGTCATCGTACACGGGCATCTATAGCTGCAACAACATGCAACACACTGCAACACACTGCAACACACTGCAACACACTGTACGTACGCAAGGATAGCGTTCGACAATCCATTTAATATTGTCGTCATGCAAGGGCAGCTTGTTCATCTCAGCAACTCTATACAACTCAGCAGGAGAGGCGCATTCGTTATCAAACGAAGCGGGCAGCATCCTGACCAGAAAGACCCCAAAAACAAAAACAAAAAACGCAACAATATATATATACATATTTTTCAGCAACTCTATACAGCTCAGCAGGAGAGGTGCATTCGGTATCAAACGAAGCGGGAGGATACAGGCCAAAAAAAAACCAAAAAAAAAAGGAAAAAATAAACCCAGTTATGTTTATATACATATCTCAGTAATCATGTCGAGCTCAGCGAGAGAAACACATTCGGTATCAAACAAAGTGGGCAGAATGAAGACAAAAAAAGACCATCACACAAAAAACAACGAAAGCAAGAATGTATATATACATATTTTTCAGCAACTCTGTACAGCTCAGTAGGAGAGGCGCATTTCGTATCAAACGGAGCGGGCAGCATCCTGACAAAATACCCCAAAAAAGAAAAGGAATAAAAGACAGACAGACAATATATATATATATATGTAAATATATCAGCAGCTCCATAGAGCTCAGCGGGAGAGGCATAGTTGGTATCAAACGAAGCGGGCAGAATCCTTGAAAACAAACCCAATCAAAAGAAAAAGAAAATAGGGAAATCATGGCAACACTTGAGTATCACATTCAGTGAATTGTTAAATGTGTCTGAATTGATCTGCGTCTGAATTATTCTGCGTCTGAATTGTTCCGACACTGAAAAATTCAGATACTTGAGACACTTGAGACACTCGAACAGTGGACAATTCAGACACTTCGCACACATAAATAGACACACATGAACACTGAACAAAGTCCCAGCAACTCTATAGAGCAATGTGACACTCAAGTGTCCTGAATGTGACACTTAAGTCACTTTGAATAGACACACATGAACACTGAACAAAGTCCCAGCAACTGCATATTGTGACACTCACATTGCACAATGTGACATTCAAGCGTCCTGAATGTGACACTTAAGTGACTCCGTAGAGCCTGTGACACTCAAGTGAGCCTGAATATGACACTCAAGTGACGTCCTGAATGTGACACTCAAGCAACTCTATAGAGCTCGCAGGAGCACCGCATTCGGTATCAAACGAAGCGGCAAGAAAGGAGGAAAAAAAAAGAAAAACAAAAAAGGAAAAGAATGAATACTACAGAAAAGAAAAGAAACGGCAAAGTTATGCTAATGTCACATTGGCACATTCAGTACCAAACGAAGCGGGTAGCAGGGTAGCATCCTGATGACGTCGTTGCAGTGTCTACAAAAAAAAGCGCCCTACATCCCAGCCCACAAGCCCTACATGTCACCAAAAATCCCTGTATACCCGCCAAAAAAAATCCATATATCCGCAAAAGATCTCTATATATCTGTGGAGCCAAACCCAAAAAAAAACAGAGTATATTGTTGCCGTGACTATTTCTGATTATGCTGTATCCGTGTCTATCTATTTTAAAGAAAAAATCACATAGCCCGGCAACCACGTAAATTAATGTCACATTTTCACATTCTGTATGGGGTGGCTACGATTAGTAGGCTCCTTCAAATGTTAGGTCTCTTTCGCAGAATATCGTCTGTTCTATAGGGCTCTTTTGCAAAAGAGACCTATGATTTTAAGGAGCCTACTAATTGAAGCCGCCCCATATCAGACGACGGACAACAAAACAACTATTTGAAAGAAGGAATCACATAGCCCGGCAACTACGTAAATTAATGTCACATTTTCACATAGCCCGTCAACCACGTAAATCAGTGTCAGATTTTCACATTCTGTATCAGACGACGGACAACAAACCCACGATGCAGGAGTGTGTTGCAGAGAGGTGCTGATACTGCAACGCACCGCAACACACGACGGACAAAACAACCACGATGCAAGAATGTGTTGCAGAGAAGTGCTGAAACTGCAACGCACCGCAACACACTGCAACGAGAACGCTCAAACTGTATCGCTTCAAATATACACGCATACACCACTAATAATGCGGTGCACATGCGACGTCTTCGCCAAAAAAAAGAACCATATTATGTTTATATATATGCAGACCTCAGAATTTCTGCAATCTCTCCCTTTTCCATTTCTCCTTGAGTAGACCCCATCCACCGGCGCGCTCGCTGATGGGAGCCCCGCGATATTTGATGCCAAATCGTCGTTGGGTGTCTGTTTGTGTTTGTATATATGTATATATGTATATACATTCATATGTATTTGTATTAATGTGTACATATGTGTATATGTGTATATATATTTGAATACAAATTTATTTGTATTTGTACATGTACAATTATACTTTTGTAGACCCAATCCACCGGCACGCTTGTTGACGGGAGCCCCGCGAAATTTCATGCCAGATTGTCGTGTGGCATCTGCTTGTGTTTGTAAATGTGCATATATATCTATACATATATATTATTATTATTTTTGGATAAATATATGTAAATGTATATATATACTATATATACATATATATATAAATATATATGTGTGTATATACATACATACATATATATACATATGTACATCTATACAAATATATGTATACATATATGTACATATGTCTGTACATTTACATACATGTAATTGGGTAGACCCTATCCAGTGGCACCACGCTGCAACACACTGCAACACACTGCAACAAGTTGGCTGACAGTTGCCCCACGAAATTTGATGCCCAATCGAAGCAGGTAGTCTGTGTGTTTTTGTAAATATGTACATACATATCTACGTGAATATTGATATATATATAGGCATATATGTATATATATATTGATATGAGTATATATCCGTATGTATGTGAGTATATATCCGTACAGATACAAAGATGTGTTTTGTATATATATATGTATACTTGTGTACACCCAATCCACTGGTGCGCTCACTAATAGATGCCCCACCGCCCAAGAATGGAGAAATCTCACTTGAAACGCCACGAACCCCTCTTTTTACTGACCAGATAAGTTAGTCGACCTCTTTTGAAGGGATCATTAGTACTATAACCATACTAACAATCCCTTGAAAATCAGTTCGTGGGCGTTCGCAGTGCAATTTATCCATTCTTGGGCGGCGACAACTGACGCGCAATCATCGTAAAAGGCCTATATATGCATATATATACATGTATATCGACATGTATTTATGTGTGTATATATATACACGTGTGTATATTTGTAAGCGTATGTAAAATGTTGTAGAGAACATTTACTAGTGTGCTCGATGATGGGAGTGCCACGATGATTGACGCCACTTCGTCGTGGGACGCCTGCGTGTGTGCAACAGTATGTTGCAGTGTGCCGCAGTGTGTTGCAGTGTCTTGCAGTGTCTTGCAGTGTCTTGCAGTGTCTTGCAGTGTCTTGTGTTTCTATCCATCTATTCTAGGGTGTCAGCACAAACTCCTTGCTCTCGGGGGTGTGTCGCAGTGTGTTGCAATGTGGTAAGGTGTGTTGCATGTATTGCAGTGTGTCGCGGTGTGCTGCTGCAGTGCTGCAGTCTGTTGCAGTGTGCTTCAGTTCTCCGGTGTGTGTTGCAGTGTCTCACAGTATGCTACAGCATATTGCAATGCATTGCAGTGTGCTGTTACAGTGCTGTCGTGTGGTGTAGTGTGTTGCACTGTACTGTACTGTGTTGCAGTCTGCTGCAGTGTGTTGCAGTGTGTTGTATACCCATCCAACGACTCAGAGTGTGTCGGCGCGATCTCTCCTCTCTCCGGTGTGTGTTGCAGTATAGTGCGGCGTGGCGCGGTGCGGTGCTCTGTGTTGTTGCAGTGCTGCGGTCGGTTGCGGTGTGTGGCAGTATGCTGCGTACCCATCCAACGACTCAGATGGTGTTAGAGCAAAATCCTCGCTCTCCGGTGCCCGCTGTGTCTGGAGTACGCATATGTGTACACACATATATCAGAATGTAAATATGTAGACACTCCTATGACCACAATGCCTGGTCTATTTACATGTGTGCACACATAAATAAGAATGTATATGTGTGAGCACGTATATGACCGCTGTGCCTGGATCAAGCGTATTTGTACATAAATACAACAGAATCAAACTATTACACATATATACATGTTATATCTAGCGTATGCATATGTCAACACACACACACCGGAATCCAATCGGATACATAGAAATACACATGTATACGTGTACGCACAGATATGACCACTGTGTCTGGTATATGTATTCATGTACACACATATATTAGAATCCAACTATATACATACAAATATATTCGGCACATATACATGCATACATGTCAATCTCAGCATCCAACTGCAGTGTGTTTGGGTTGCAGTATGTTGTAGTATGTTGTTGTATGCCTTGCGTACGACTCGCTGGTAATGGCAAATACAACATGTGTTGCAGTGCGTAACAGTATGCTGTTGCAGTGTGTCACGGGAGGTGCGTGTGCTGAAGTGAGTCGTAATGTATGTTTACATACCCAAACATACGCGTCAGACTCGCCAAGAATGGCCACCGTAATGTGTGTTGCAGTTTGTTGCAGTGTTTGTTGCAGTGTGTCACGGTAGGCGCGCGTGCTGCAGCGTTTTACAGTATGTTGTCATATGCCCTGACATGCGCGTAGGACCCGCCTATAATGCACACTGTGATGCGTGTTGCAGTGCTTGTTGCAGTGTTTGTTGCAGTGTGTTTCAGCATATGTGTGTTGCAGTGTGTTGCAGTATATTGTTGCATACCGTGACATACGCATAAGACTCGCCAATAATGGCCACTGCAATGTGTGTAGCAGTTTGTTTTAGTGTATGTTGCAGTGCGTTTTAGTATGCGCGTGTTGTAGTGTGTTGCAGTACATTGTTGCGTGACTTGACGTGCACGTAAGACTCGCCAATAATAGCCACTAAAATGTGTTTGGCAGTTTGTTGCAGCGTATGTTGCAGTGCGTTTTAGTATGTGTGTGTTGCAGTGTGTTGCAGTACATTGTTGCATACCTTGACGTGCGCGTAAGACTCGCCAATAATGGCGATTACAATGTTGATCACCACCAAAACCATCACTGCAAAGAAAGGATAGTACCTGATGCATGTGTGTGTGTGATTGTGTGTTTGTGTGAGAGAGAGAGAGAGAGAGGGAGAGAGATAGAACAAGAGAGAGAGTGTGTGTGTGTGCGTGTGTGTAATCTTAATCATCACTAAAACTATTACTGCAAAAACAGGAGAGTATACGATATGTTCTGTGTGTGTACTTGTATATATATAAACAAGTCGCAACACATTCAGGCGACAACGGGCAAAACAGCCAAAATATGTGTTGCAGCGTGTTGCAGTATCCTGCTATGTGCTGTGTGTTGGAATATGTTGCAGTGTGCTGCAGTGTGCACCAGTGTGTTGCAATGTGTTGCAGTGTGTTGCAGTGTGTTGCAGTGTGTTGCAGTGTGTTGCAGTGTGTTGCAGCGTGTTGCAATGTGTGTGCGAAACAGCCAAAACATCGGGAAATCCCAAACACTTCAAAGCCCTCCCCTCCCTGCGCACTTGCACACGCATGCTCATATGAGACAGCTCACTGAAATAAACACATGCATACAATAACACACGCACACACACACGAACCAAAAAACATGAAAATGGATGCATGTGTACATGTAATCATACATATATATATATACGTGTATAAGGATGTATATTTGTATCTTTATGTACATGTATTATATATAAACGTGTATAAGGATGTATATTTGTATATGTACGTACATGTATTATATATAATGTATAAGGATGTATAATACATATATACATGCATATGTTTATATACATATGTATATATATATACACGAGTATATATATATAAACATATATATACATATACATATGCATACACATAGACATGTACATATATATCCAAATCTATGCAGATCGCACCAAATCCAGGCGGTAGCAGGAGAAACAGCGAAAATATCAGGGTAATCCACCGACTTTAAGGCCCCCTCCCCCCCCCCTCGCCGTGACCCTTTTTTTTGTCCATTGGAGCCCGAGCCTATTGATAAAGGGTGTGATATATGATAGAGATTCAGGTCATAGGATATAGAATGCCTGCCCCCTTCCCCCCTCACAGTGATTTAATATGTTTTCCACTGGAGCCCA
>Ga0335398_10007614_pt1 | contig 13172 bp, 13 predicted proteins | sample BON03_FD_205742 | JGI IMG/M metagenome (GOLD analysis project Ga0335398, IMG submission 205742) | Freshwater microbial communities from Lake Bonney liftoff mats and glacier meltwater in Antarctica - BON-03 (spades assembly) (version 2) | ecosystem: Environmental > Aquatic > Freshwater > Ice >...
TTACTTAATCGATCACAGAGACGTTTGAGTTGTTCACGGAGGCTTACAATACTAGTAGTTAAAAAAAAAATACATACAAAATTGACAACGTTTTGAAACAATGGAAGACAGATCGATGGAGCAGACAGCACTTTCTCTGTTCCTGGTCATGGGCATCATAGCCCTCTTTGGATCAGATGGAAGCATACCATCCAGTCCTTTACTAATGGCATGGCATAACGCAGGCTCGCTCTCACTCCAATGGACTGCTCCATTCGATCAACTCTGCGAGAAGGACATTTGCTTTTATGATCTCATGCAATGCACGCCAGATGGAGAATGTAAATCGGTCACTAAGAAACCGGTGGCGATAAAGAGTGCTGTTATTGAAGTCACGCAACGGGTTTCTGGGTAAGTAGCCACGTTGCGATACTTTTGAAAACTAATCAGTATCAAGTTTGGCTCCTGGGGAATCATATGTGTTTAAAGTGCGGCATTCTTCTGGTGTGGATAGTGACGGGAAGCACAACTGGACACCTTTTAGTTCAGAGTCTTTCATTGAATCTGCCTCCTCCATAGTTGTAAAATCAGGCACCCAGATATCCAATTCAGTATCCACCAAAGTAGGAAATCGCATTGGAGTAGCTGGGTTTATCTCCAAGTATGTCATAGTGTTATTAGGATGCTTTCCATTTGTGTATTATATATTTCGCATTTTCAATGCTGGCGCCTGGATTTTGCTCTTTCTTTCACTCAGACGACTGTGGTTACATTACCTGACTATCACCGTTGTTGTTTTGATCGCTTCATCGAGTGAATCACCAAGTCCTCAAACCTTATCAAGTTTATATGTTATTTTAGAAATGGTACTGCTGGTATTCGGTGCGCTGATTGTCGGATTGGTGACTGCTACTATGGGGCAATGGTTCTGGTACTATTCAAACAGAACATCTTGGCCACTATTACAGGATCCGCATTCCGTTTTTGTGAGTATCATGCTTTTTTCAGGTTTTCTGTTCCATTTCTTCCGTGTCGATCTTGGAGATAATTCTTCTTGGGCGATGTTTTACACGACGTGGTTGATCTCCATGTGGGCGGCAACAATGACGGTGAAACACGCATTAACTTTTAATAAGATTCGGGTTTAGATTATGAATATTATTAGTTTCGTATTTAAATTTTTGGATTAATTGAACGCATCCATAAATTGTTGGTGCCCCAAATTGGGCATTAGAATAAACTTGGTCAGATGAAAGGTGTCGTGACAAAAGCTATGAATATCTTCCATATTATTATTGAGGTCGTAGGGTAGCATCTTCATTACGGAGTTGGCAATAATGTTGATGCATATCATAACGTGCTGGGAGTTCTCAATGAATCCCACTTTCTTTGCTCCCCACTGTTCTTCAAGGTGCTGCGATATTGGACTTGCAAGTTGATCCAATGTACATAAGCCGATAGCTTGTGCTGCGTCGTACTGCTTCGTCTCCAGGAATAAATCCAGTCTTGTTGTTTCAGGGTAGAATGCTTTGGAAATGGAATCCTGTTGAACCCAATATGATATATCATCGAGTACTTGGGCTTCGCGAGCGTACTCTCCATTACGATCAATTAGAAACTTGCGTTTATATTTAATCTCCTCTTCAGGCAAATTGTACATGTTTATCTTTACCGAATCAAATTGAACCCTTCGAGTGGTGGGGTTCATTTCAACGGGTGTAGATTTCAACTGGCTTTGCAATTGACCTGTTCTACTAACAGGCCTCCGGTAGATGCATTCGTTTATACATGCAGGGTATATCTGCTGTTTAATCATGCCAGATTGGAAAATGTAGTATTAAAAATACGGAAGTCCAAATGTATATTACAAAATTCATAGTAAGAGGCCCCAAAAATAGCACTAGGAACTCAGTAGGAAGCGAAAATTTCTAAATTAGGGCTCCTAAGGCTGAATAGCATTGTGATAAAAAAAAGTCCTATTTAGTGGAAACGCTCCTGAATGGCAAATACCTTTACAGAATTTCCCCATTGCTTGCCATTTTCTTCGTGCATCGTAATAGTCTGACTTGAAGTCTTGAAGTATTCATAAGATAAGTTTTAACAATTTCTCGAACTTCAAACAACGGATAATTTACTAATTTTTGCAACAAATAAACCACTTGTTCTACTCAGACGAGGTTCAAATCTAATAGTGCCTGGGAGTACAGTGCTTTTGCAAAGAGGAACCGGATGTTGCGTGAAACTTACTTCTGACAAACTCACTAACGACGCGTCCTTTTCGTTTTTCAGCAACCACGAAACAATAGCCTCATTTTGAGCAACGCAAAAGCTGCAAGTGCTGTATATCATGAAACCACCCGGTCGAAGGAGTTTGAAGCCATTCAATATCAACGCCCGCTGCAACTTTTGTAACTCAATAGATTCAAAATAGTTACAAGTGTCTGGAAAATGTGCGCCATCAAAAACCCCACCGGGCGCGTACTTCTCCATGTGTTTTAAGCTTCCATCATGTGTACATTCAGCGTCTACCAAGACCTTATCAAACGAGAATTCTTCATGGCATCTGTTGGCCCTCAGAAACTCCTGGGCTTTGTTAATTCGACAACGAAGGCTCTTGTTCACACGTCTCTGCTTACTAAAACTACTCAGCATACTCTCAGACACAGAATCCCAAATGATGCGAGAATCTAAAGCATATGGATTGAAGAACTTCGTTCCATCCACCACTGCCAAAACAAAGTCCCAATGTGAATCGGTGCAAGGTACCTTGTATTTGCGACATAGTTTGGAGCACGTTCGCATCCTGTCTAATGAAGCATCGACTCCGATTAACGTTCCACGATGATTCATCAACTCAGCCATCATGCAAAGCTTACCACCAGGAGCACAGCACAAATCAAGCACAGCCTCACCTGGAGAAGGTGCTAGAGCTCTTACAACAAATCCAGAGGCAGCATCTATACCAAAAATAGAACCTTGCTCAAAAAGATCGAGACCCTTTAGTTTCATACTCGCAGGAAGAGAAATGAAATTTGGCAACCAATCAACCCATTCAGCACCTACCAACGAAGATGTATCTACGTCGTCCTTGCAAACACGGGCGAATCGACGGTTGATTCTAGAAGAAGCAGCTTGATCTAAGTACCAACTTAGCTGAATATTGTTTCGCTCCAAGTATCGCTCCAGTGTTGCATCCATTTCAAGAGATGTCGCAACGTTGTTTGGGGTAACCTGAATATGGTTTTATGGGCTTAGTCCCGTAAATATACACGTGAAAGCGGGCACAAGAGAGGGACACGAAGGGATCACACAGAAACTACAGCTTAAAAGCAACTGTTCAGAGTGAAAATCGATTGTAGGAGCGATGACGAGAGCAAATTGGGTCTTAAAAACAAGCTAGAATAGTGATGTTATTATTTGAAACGACAATCTGTTAATACGATGGCGAGTGAAAATCTGAGACATTTGAAAACCAAGTATTGACGAAGTTGCTCAATGCATGAATCTATTATTGGATAATGGAATGAGAAAAGGAGTCGATTCCAGTATCTGCCGTTTTCGTTGATTACTTCGCCATCGATGCAATAAAATCGACGGAAATATATCATGATTTGAATTGCAGTAGTTATCAACAATCTAGAACGAACAATGGTCATGATTGAGCATACACATTTTGGGTTTGGGCGATCTTCGTGCTGATGAATTGAGTGAATGTTAATACAATGTATCAACGACCATTTGGTATTATGAGCGATGTGGAGCAATTGGGGGTAAGGCGGGGTCGCTTCTGGGTTACAACAGACGAAGAAAGCCACGCGGAAAATGAAGAACAGACTACTAAGCTTCCTGAAGAACAAACGAAGCCTACTGAAGTGCGACGCAAAGGAAGGTTTCTTGTGGTTACTGCACCAGATGACGAGTTCGATGATGATCAGGATACTGACAACCCCACGGAGGAGCAGTACGCCAGAGGAGTGTCAGAACCACAGCTTCCTTACAGAGACTCGGAACCACAGCTCTACCGCAGAGAATCTGCTCCAATAGAAGTGACTGAGACCCTGAAAGAAAGAGCTGCATCAGAATCTAAACTGAATCAGCAAAAAGACTTGCCACCTTTGCCTCCCCCCAAGACGAATGGCGATAAGAAACAGCCACCTACTGTTATGTTTGAGTTGCAGAAGATTTCTGCGCAGAACAGGAAGTTGCATAGTTTGTTACTGTCGTTGTGCAATGAGAAGGAAGACCAAGTAGAGGATTTGATTCCTAAGCGGGCCCCCTCTCCAATGATCAGCGATGGTAAAATACATGTGGCATCGGTTAGTAGTACGAGTAAATTGATGGAGCTGGTCTCGGAGCTGACACTCAAATCGAATAATGTTGTGACAGAGTACGACGCCTTGAGGTCTAAGAATCATTTGCTGGAAAAGCAATTAAAGGAAGTTAAACAACAATTGAAAGAGTCGCAACAGGTGGTATTGAATTTGAAGCAAGAACTGGAAAAAGTGTCCTCCAACTAGTAAATATCGAAGCCAGTGTAATTATTATTATGAGCACTTTCAAATTAGGTTGTGTGTAATTAGTATATTCTAGTATATCATTTTGCTTTGATATGTTTTAGATGTTTGGACTTTCAAACCAAGTTTCGCATATTTATGGTCACTGATAGCTGTTCTGCTCTATAGTGTAACAGAATGAAGTATGGGATATCCTTTTGAAAGTGCTTTATATAATTACGCTTTCAAATTAGTTTTATGTCTTTGCTCGTCTTATAGCATTCAAGCTGGAACCAACCGCTATTCTAGGCGTTGACCCTTCAGAACCAGGAGTGGCGGGTTCTTCCTTCTTCGCGTTTTCCAAGTTGTCCAAAAATTTCAATCTGCGAGCTCTCATATCTTCTGGATTTGGCACCTTAGCGTCTTCTTCTTCACCACCTTGCAATCGCCGCCCTGCTACTATAGCTGAATCAATAATTCTCGCCCCGTTAGCAGCAACACTTGCCCCATCGCCCTTGAAGAAATGTCCTTGAGTCCTGTTTCCGAATTTCGATGAAGTACGTTGACGAGGCTTGCCTACCAACTCAGTGGACACTCCATTCCCAGCAGCCCCCCAGTTGTGAGCTTGTGGCTTGGGAGATTGGTTCATTGACCCAAACCCAGTGACATTGGCTGGTACTCGGCTTGCAGCATGCGGATTGGCTGGTACTCGACTCACAGCAGGTGGCTCTTCTCTTACATCTCCAGATTGCGGCGCATCGAGAGGAGGAGCAAAGTCAACTTCGAGATCAAGATTTCCATACAAGGAAATGGCGTCTGCCGGTTGGGTCTCCACGACATCAATTTTAAAGTTTGTTCCAAAACAAGAGACTACGATAGTTTCTCCTTTTGTCAAAGCAGAATAGTTTCTAAACGACTGCTCGAAAAGTTCGCGAATATCCATGCCTGCTGCAATGTCAATAAATGCGGTTTCATGTGGTTGCAATTTACAAAATGTGCCTTTTTGCAAGGATTTAACGGGGATGCTGTTCAATTGTATCTTTTGTCCTTCTTTCACTCGTAGATTTCTCATCATCCAATAAGGAATAAACACTTTCTCTTCTGGGGCGGAAAATTCTACCACTCCACAATACTGTTTCGGGATTTCTTTCCTCTTTATTACAGGTGCGGTATCTATAGGATTCGATTTATTCGGAATAGCAGTAGGTTTCTTTTTTATTGCAGCGTTCTTCATCATTCGAGTCACTCGAGGATTCGTTACTTCAAAAGTCAAAGGAAACGCTAGCTTCAACTTCGACACCTTTCTAAACGTAGATTGTGGCAAGATGATTTTGTCACCCGCCTCCAAGTCGTCTTTTCCCAAACAAGCTAGAGGGTACACTGTAAACACTTCTTCCAGTGACTCTTTGCCAGAACCCCATCCGGGATATAAACGACTCATAGAATATGTTAAGTTGTCCGTTTGAATATCCAACGGTACTATTTCTAGTATGTGGGGGTCTTTCCGTCTCAGCGGCCGTTGAAAAGGTAAGATACAAAATGGCGTCGTTGAAGAAGCAGCTTTCAATAAGCGATAAGTTGAACATGTCCCTTGGAGATATTGCTAAGCAAAAGCAGGAAGCTCTCAAGTTAGAACAAGAGAAGACAATAAAGAAAGAGGCTGAGATGAAAAAAAAGAAAGTAGCGGAGTTGAAGAAGAAAGACTTGGAAGTAAAGAAGAAGAAAGACTTGTCAGACAAGAAAAAAAAGGAGGCTGACGCAAAGAAGAAGTCGGAGAGTAAAAATAAGGAAACGAGTGGAAAGAAAGCTAATAAAGAAGCATTGAAAAAGACATCCATAAAAGTCAAGCCTTCATCAAAAGCCCAAACCGATGAGAAAGCAGTTAAACGTCAGTCACAAGTCCGCAAGGTTAAGCTTGCAACAAGAGGGAAAGAATCGACGAAGACATCTGTTAAAGAAAAGCCGTTGGCCAAGTTGGATCGGAAAGCCCAAACTGATGAGAAAACAGTTAAGCGTCAGTCACAAGTCCGCAAGGATAAGCTTACTGCAAGAAGAGGAATTGAGCCAAAGAAGAAAGTGGCCGAAGAACCGAAAAAGGCAGCTGGCAAAAAGTCCCCTCCAACTCCAAAGTTAAAAAAACCAGCAGAGAAAAAGAACAAAACGCCTGAAACCAAAAACAAGAAAGTAGAGCCTAAAAAAGTAAAAGGAACCACCAAAAATGCAGAGACCCAAAAACAAAGGCAGTCGACAAAACGTGGGGAGAAAATCAAACAAAATAGATCGAAGAAATAACATAATTTATAAAAAAATTCAACTTCGCAACAGCTCCGAATTGACACAACAACAGGTGGAACCGCATTGGCAATTCAAGGTAGGGTCCTATCTATGTTCCTCAACCCTCATCAGGTTCGCAACCCATCAAACCGCAGTTACAGAGTGTTTCAAAGCTTAAAACGAAGATTTCATTTATGTTACAGAGTTTTCCTCGAGTTTTAAACCGATCATTCAATTTATGCTACACACTTTTCATCAAGTCCGTATAGAGAACTCATGATTCGAAGCAACGAGGCGGCTTCCTCTTTGACGACTTGGTTCCAGTGGTTCTCACTACACTCCCGAACTTTGCCGTAAAGCCCAATAACCGCCTGATGCAACTCTGAGTTCATATACTGCTGAGCAAAATCAACGATCTTCTCCGCGAATACCATCGCAGAATTAGCAACATGAAAATTCGCATGGCTAATACACCATTGAATACGTCCCAACACTGGTGGTAACATCACAATAACCGAGTGCTCATCACTTGCTTTGAATACCGACTCCAGCTGCAAAAGTGTAAGGGCTTGCAAATGGGAGTCGTGCCAAGGCCACTTCTTAACCAACCGATTACATACCGCAGGAAATGCTCGCTGCGGATCTGCACACACAAACCTATCAATCACCCGGGATAATACGTATTCGTCGCAGTTCTGAAACAAGTGCATGATAGTATCTAGAAGGTCTAAGTCAATTGGGGCGCATGTACAGAACTCAATACAGACCTCCACCAAAGCGGATGTCTTGGGACAGAAGATATCTTGCTCAGGAAGTTTGTCGCCTTGGTCCCATTTCGAGGGCGAGTTCCGTGGTTGATTTGAATTCTTATGTACATCAATCAATAACAAGCTATGGGCTAGTATTTCTGTAATCTTTCTCGAGGGAAGTTTCGTAGAAGTAAATACCAGCCTAATACTTTCATGTAGAACTTTGATTCTATCACTATCTTGCTCTTCCATCATCGAAGACACCATTTCGTGTACCTGCTTTACGTCCTCTTCGTCTTCAGAGCAGCTGTCGAAATCATCATCACTGCCATCATGGTCACATATATCGTCTTGCGGATCCATAAACTTAAACTCCAGTTGACCTACCAAGGGGATACCCACGTATATCTCCTTATCACTTTGAAACATGGCTCGTTTTTTATGGTCTGCGTGCAGCTTGAGCAAGTCGCAACTGGAACTCCGTGGAGTAGGACGTTGTCGTTTGCCACCACATGGTCTAATGGATTTCATCCTCTCCTCCAGAGTAAAGCGGTTGCAATATTCACTGCAAGAACTAGCACACGATAATAAAGTGGCTTCAATTCGTTTCGCTAAAGCTGGTATCTGGCTAGCGATATGTGGGGGTGCATTAGGTCGTGACTTTCTCAGAATACAGCTGATATGGTCGATCATCAGGCCTCGCTGAAATTCAGATACCTCATTATTGAACATGTAATGACAAGACGACGGACTTTTGATGATGAATTGATGATTGAAGACACTACCCGAACTATTATGAGTTTTCAGTATTGAGCATCTGTGCTAGCAAAATAGCAGTATTATGGATGAAAAGTTGATGAAATGGGTGCTCCACTGGTGGACTGGCAAGAGTGAAGTGGAGAGAGTGTTGTTAGCAGAGTCATGGAAGAGCCACAGGATGAGCTATGCAGTCACACGGAGTATCTGGAAAACGTCTATGATGGGAAATGTTCGAACAATCATCTTTCAGGATGATTTTGATACAGTTTGCGTTGCAACTATGGTTGCGGACTACAAATGTTTCGACAGAAGAGATGTGGCACTGAAAAGGCTTCCCGAATGTCTTGTGGATATCAAAAACTGCAATAAGCAAATCCGATATCTTGACCAACTCCGCATTGAGCCGTTTGATATTCACTTCCACGGACCCATGCTGAACCGAGTATGGACTGGTTTGAAGGGCAAAACGGTTTTAACTGATTGGACTGAAATAGGTTTTCAAGGAAACAAACCGGAGAATGACTTTAGGGGGATGGGTGTTCTAGCACTTCGCTGCTTGGTTCACATGGTGAAGACACGTGGTCGCGAGAGCCGAGATATATACCATCACTATCCGGAGTTACCCTTTTGCATTACAGCCATCAACGTGGTTGGATTCACCTTCCAAGCACTTGAGCAGCGGCATTTTGATATATTATTCTACACCAACGAAGACAAGGCCTTGGAAATGTTTGCGGCGAAATTTTGCGACTTTTTCGAAAAGTTCATTTTCTATTGGACCCAAGGTTCTCGTCATATATTTGATTTTCAACAAATGTTTAGGGATTTTCAAAAGAGAACTATCTCTACTCTCCGTAAAACTGTCTATTAGCACTTTGATTTGTAAAAATGAATTATAATTACAATTTAGGATATCACACAGCTTCCGCACACGCCACCGCTGCTTCTCGTGGACACTTTCTTTTCTTGGGCTTCAGCCATTTTCTCTACGTTTTCGTGCTCTCTGACTTTAGCAGCATATGCCTTGGGATCCATTTTCTCTTCCCTATACTCTTCCAGCATGAACACTGTCGATGGGGACGACACGAACACCTTTGTTTTTCCAAACGCCCATTCACTCATCGGTATCTCGGCGCCATACTTCTTACTGATATGCTGCGCCAAAACTTGAGCACCTCCTCGACCCCCTTGAAGTTGCTGTGGGTTGGGATACAAGTAGTAGAACCGTTGCAAGAATTCATCGTAAGTAGCTCGGTAGCTATACCCGGACTTCTTGATCTTGACATTCTCCACTAAACCCAAGTATCGTACTTGGTGTAAAGTGCGTTTAATATCCATGGTCATCGGTTGTTTTTGCTCATTCGGTTTAATACAGCGGATATAATGGGGTTTGCATCGCATCAATGAACTCACAAGAGCAGCTCCTGACTTTCTGATCTTCTGAGATGAAGTGGTGGGTTGCTTGGCTGCGTCGTCGTCGTTTGCCCACAATTGAGCCACGAAAGGATTGGAAGACTGCTTCATACAGTTCACTAAACTGTTGAACAAATTGTCCATGTTTTTGAAAGCGAAGCCTTGGCATGAATACGTTACATCGCCTGCATAATGCTTAATCGTAAATGCCGCGGAATGTGCAGAAGTGGAACTCAAGATACGAAGGTGAGGGTGACTTGCAATTCCAGTCATAGAGAGCTTTTCAATGAATTTCTTATCAGCAGTGTCTGAATCAACAGCATGCAAAGACCGACATGTGTCATCAAGCACTCTCATAATTCCAGGGGGATTGGCCCCTTCAATTAACTCACAAACCACTTTATTGTCAAAGTACGCTATGTCCTTCCACGGGATGCCTTCATTGTGGTACTCGCGCTGCTCACCTTTGACTACCAACTCTATAAAGATCGATTGTAATTTCTCGTTTGTGTAGTTGATACACAGCTGCTCAAATGTATTCTGTTTAAATATTTCGAAACCATATATATCTAAAATACCAATCGTCATCCCAGGGGCGTTTTCCCTTGTGTGCATGACTTGGTTGATTCGGTAGACAATGAGATTGAAGATTCTCGAATACATTTCTTTAGCTAATGCATCTCTGATTTGCGTGGCTTGATCAGCATTCTGAGGAACGTTGACCACACTTGCTCGCCGACCTCCCATTTGGATGGTCTTGTGCGTAATGGCATTCATCAACGAAGCAGGATCAACACCAAACAAATACGCAGCCATCTCTAAATAATACTGGGAACCATTTCCTAACTGTGCTGGTGCATCTCTTCCTTGTAGCTTCACGTTGCCAAGTTGCAATATGGCAGCCAAACAAGTGAAGATGTACCATTGTTCATGACCATCCATCTTGATAGTATTCATTGCCTGAATCACTTCTTGGAATTCTTTGCGATCGTCAATACCGCTAACTTCATAGCACCCCGATTGGGCTAAGTAAGCATATTCATGGGCACCTTGAAGCTGACATTGCTCCATTAACTCAGGGAACCCTCCAGCAAGCATCTGATAAAAGATGTGATAGTTTCGTTCATCCTTGCCTTGCAATGTGACTCGTGTTTTTTCCAGAAGAAAATTGCTAGTCACTCCTCCAACTGGTTCCCCGGCTGCATTGAACATCAATTCCAAATACTTGCCAAACCTTGAACTGTTATTATTTCGGATAGTCTTAGCGTTACCGAAACTCTCAAGCAGCGGATTACACTCCAGAATAATTTGTTTCTTTACTTCTTTTTAGTCTCGTTTTAAAACATATTGATCTACTTACCATTTGTTGTGACTTTGGCGACGATCCACTTACGGAGGAGACGTAATGCAACAACAATTTCGCATTTTCAGTCTTACCTGCTCCACTCTCACCAGAAATAATAACCGCTTGGGGCTCCTTCATCTCTTGCATACGTCTGTAAGCCCTCTCTGCCAGAGCATATACATGCGGACTACTATCGGACATGTTGGCAGTTTGATACATACGAACATGTTCAGGGCCGTAGATGGGGAGAACACGGTAAGGGTTGACTGCAATGATGACGTCTCCTACTGCAGTGTATATCTTGTTTTTATCCAAACGCTGCTTTAGCTGCTCCACAATGGTTTCCACACTCACGCTCAATGTCATCATGCCAAGGTCTTCCACCCCATTCTGGCGCTCCATCATCTGTCTATGGTAAGCTACAATACATCATTCATCATCCATCAACTCACCTTATTCATGAAGTACGACATCGGTCTGACTTTCAATCACTGTATGACTCTTCGATGTGTGCAAAAACTCGCCAATTTTATTTTTAAACAACGAAAATCGATTTTATTAATTATTGCTATAGTATTACCTAATAATAGTAAATTCGATAGGTGTGTATTTTTCACCCTTTCAAACGTGCCACGGGTTCAAATTGTATTTTCTCTCTTTGATTAAATGTAGTATTTTATTCTGCAGCCATGTATTAAGTCTACCTCCATTTCTATAATACAACGACCTCTAAATAATTAATGTATCTAAGAGTATAGACGAAACTTCCATGAGTCATGAAATATTATTTAAACTTAAACTTAACAAGAAAGTGTATTTACTCAAATGATATAAATATAAATATAAAATGCATATTCATATTTCTGGTAATAAGCAGTGGCAGGTCTCGTAAAATTTGATGCAAGTTTCAGAATTCAAACAAGTATAATTTGGGAATTATGTTTTTGATGTAAAAGTAATATCTAATATTTATTTTGCTTGAAAGAAAACGAAAGCTCTTCTTTAAGAAGATCTACTGCCATTCGTTCTCGGAAATTTGCCATTTCTGATTCATCGAACGTTCTTTTGTTGACTAGGATTCCAAATGCAAGGTGCATTGCTGTAATCGCAGTAAACACCCCGCAATCAGAGTGCATCTGTTGAGGGGTGTTTTTTTGGTGGTTAATTTTTTCCCAGTTAACTATAGTGCCCAAGTCATAGTTAGCTTTAACAATTGGCACCTCAGCATATTCGTCCAGCATATTCAAAAATCTTTCCATTATTCTTTCGCCATCTGCCCCTCCCAGAGAATCAAAATACTCAACTCGGTGTTTTTTCAGATACAGGACTAATAGTGTATAATGCGTGTCACTATAAGTGTTATTGTGGGGCACAAAAACAATATCGTTTTCGAAAAGGTCCTTGCGCTTGAAGGAACGAGACCTTGAACCAGCACTCCCAAAAAGATCTCTCCAGATAAATGAACCTGGGAAAAATATATATTCGTCACCGTTCCAGGAATCGTAGCTACGCGTTAGTATGGGGCGGTGCCACTCTGGATTCTTGTTGCGGTTGATCGGCAACAACGAGTCCAATTTCTTTTTCCTTGGCTCTGTTTCGTCCTTCTATTCCCTTTTTCTTTTCAAGTATTTCGTTGGCTTTCAGGTAGCTATCTGCAGCTATGTATCTCTCGATGAATTCGCGTGCCTGAGTGCGATAAATTCCCAGAGCTGACTTCTGTGGATTCTCTCGGTGTTGTTTTCGTCTGCTTTTATTCGAATCGCCAGCAGCGAATTTGATACAATTTAATTCGAGGTAACCGTCGTTCATGTAGGCTAACTCCATAACTTTTGTGATCTTAAATTCGTGCTCAAGTTTTACTATCTTCATTTCACCGAGGCCTCGAATAATCTTACTCGTCGCATTTTTAATCGTACATTCTCGTAAAGTAAGCTCGCTGACTTTTTTAGCTTTGTTAAACATGTCTCTCTCGTCTTGGGTCAACGACTCGATTCCTGCTTTTTTATTCTTTCTGTCGTTCTGCTGAAGCATCTCCAAAACGTATAACTGGTTTGTTCGCGATGCTGTCTCGTCTGGATAATTGCAGGCATTGTATGCTGTTTGGAGATGATTGTACATACCAACTTCACGAGATCAAAAATTCCGATACACACTGGATGT
>Ga0335398_10007615_pt1 | contig 13171 bp, 5 predicted proteins | sample BON03_FD_205742 | JGI IMG/M metagenome (GOLD analysis project Ga0335398, IMG submission 205742) | Freshwater microbial communities from Lake Bonney liftoff mats and glacier meltwater in Antarctica - BON-03 (spades assembly) (version 2) | ecosystem: Environmental > Aquatic > Freshwater > Ice >...
ATGTATATATAAATATACATATATATGCATATGTATATGTATATATTTAAATTGTATATCTATTTACATTTATATAAATGTATATATATATACATATATATATATACATATATTATATTGGGCTTCAGCAAGAGGAGCGTCGGCAACACTGTAGCTATACGTACTACAGCGCCTTTCTGCAGAGCCCATTCAAAAGAGACCTGTAAAAGAGACCTACAAAAGAGATCACGAAAGAAAACAACACGAGAGACCATCCACAAGAGACCTACACCAAAGAGACCAGCAAAGGAGATCGACACGAGAGACCATTCACTGGAGGCATACAAAATCACCTACAAAAAAGACCTACCAAAGAGACCTACAAAAGAGACCAACACGAGACACCGTCCAAAAAGAGACTTTTAAGAGAGACCAGCCAAAGAGATCGACACAAGAGACCACACGAGGAACCATGAAAAAGGGACGAAAGAGACCAACAAAAGAGACCTTCAAAAGAGACCAACAAAAGAGACAGAGACCTACAAAACCTGAGAGACCAAGCAAAGAGATCGACACAAGAGACCATATGAGAAACCATGAAAAGAGGACCTACAAAAGAGACCTATAAAATAGACCAATCAAAAAGATCTGTAAAAAAGACCTGCAAAAGAGACCCGTAAAAAGGACCTACAAAACCTGCAAAAGAGAGCATGAATGCAAAGCAGACTTGCTAGACTCCCAAAAGAACCCTATGCATACAAAAGAGACCCCCAAAAAGACTCATGCATGCCAAGAGACCTGCTAGACCGTCGTCAACAAAGACATGCTAGACTACACGCAGAAATACTTGCGTTGACTCAACAGCGCCCGCTTCTTGCTTGAAATAACTGCACATTGTGGCTCGTGTGTGATGTGTTGAAAACGAGGCATACCTGCATAACGGCACAGAGCCGTTGCTAGGGCCCACGACACGCGCATGCAGGAATACGCGGCCGTTGAGATGGATGGACTTGAGTAGCACCGCGGCGCTCCCACCTTCCACTGATGCGTGATACCTCACGCAATGGCTGCCGCCCGCTGCCGCCCGAAGCCAACAGTCGGGCAGCGACTTGATGCTTGCGGTGAGCGCCTGAGGCAGCGACCAAGTGCAAGTTGTGTTGTCAGCGGCGCTCTCCTTGTCGATAATTTCATAGTCTGCCTCGCCCATGCCGGCTTCGACAAGCTCCCATTCGGGATTGATGCCAGCGCCCGTGTGAGCGGCGGAAGCCGTCGAGCAAGGCAACTCGGGCGTCGGCGTCTCGGCCTCAGGTGCCAGCCCGGCGCAGCACAATACCACGTGGACAGAGAGGAAGAGGAACGAACCCTCGCACATGATAGCCGCTTCAACATGCGGCAGCAATTTGGCAACACGCAGTCCTTCCCGAAACACTGCAAACGTTTGCGCCTGGTCAACCAGCCCCGGGAATCCAGGCGCACCTACAGTACCAATCTCGCCCATCTCTGTGTCTACCTCGCCTCTGTGCCCACTGCCAACATTGGACACAGCGTTGTGCGCAGCTGGCGTGGAGTCGCGAGGAGGTCCAACGCCCTGACGCTCGAGAGCTCCAAGAAGTTTCGTGCGCACAGTGTGGAAAAGGGGCTCGCCTTCTTCGACGAGATCGGGTTCGGCGCCCATCCGCTTTGTGGTGACTACGTGAGATACTGAGCATCGCATGCTTGAACGGATGCTGTGGCCTTGGCCCAGCGAGGCGTGCACAATGATTTCTTGGCCCATCTCAACGCATTTCAACGCCAATTCAGCCTGCACGCCATCGACTTGCGCAAGATACGACAGCGAATAGCTGCCATTCTTGCCTTTCCACGCGCGGGAGGCCAGGAAGGTGTCCTCGCCTTGGCTAGTGAGGTAGCCTGCCTTGGTAATGCAGCAATGTAGCCCGAGCACGCACGCATCAGCAGGCGCTAAGGGGCCCAGACCATGTTTCTGCTGCAGAGACCGGAGCATGTCGTGCAACTTGGGTGCCTGCTTGCAGCGCCCACCAATTGCTTGCGCGCGAGCCGAATCGCCTTCGGGGCGTTCCCTCTTTTGCGTGCCCAGCGCTGCCGGGTCCAACGTGGTGCCAAGTCGCCTCGCAATGGCATGAAGCCGCTGCTGCCGAGCCTGTTCCGGATCCACGGTGCCGGGCGCCGAGGTGGCATCGGACGTGGGTGCAGCTGTCGGTAGGCCAAAGAGACTCGAGCGAGTTGTCGCGGTCGTCTCTGCCATTTGAAAGGGGCCAGGGGCTCCTGCCAGTTCCGATAGGCTAGCAGCTGCTGCAGCAGATGATGTCTGCGGGCGCGAGAGCGAATTACCGGCTGGTGCGCCGACCCCGGTCCTCGACACGAGGTGCACCAGGTCACCGCCGCGGATGCCATTTGCTTCGAGCGTCGTGTCTGGATTGAGAACGTCCTTTTTGTTGAGCGATAGACAAAAGTCTTGCCGCGACGCCTCGAGCGAGGGAGGAAGGTTAAGCTGGGAGATGAAGCTGAGAACCGACACGGCCTTGTCAACGTCGACCTTGAGCGTCCCACCGTCCACGGTCCGGACGCGGAGCTTCATCGTCGAGGTTTCGGCTTATTTCACCAGAACAAGCCACGCCAGTAAGGGAACAGGAAGAACACGCTGGTGGTGGGAACAATAGTTAAACCCGCAGGACCTGAGGTGCAGATCGATGCGCCCGCAGGGTAGCACAGAGCACTTCTACCTGGGATAGATCATTACGTAAGAAAATAGGAGAGGAGCCCAAAACAAACAATTGTTACAAGTCTATAACCCAGCCAGAACAAACTTGCAGCAGCCGCGCTTGCTCCCACCGACCACGAGCGCGTACCGCGCACTGGTGCACGAACCCACACAACGTTGGCAGGCCGCAGGGGGGTTCGTGTGCGCTTGGCTGCATTTGCCACGACGCTAGTGCCCCAACACACTGTCGCGTGGGGTGCACACAAAATTGTTGTTTGGAAACGAGCAGCGGAGGCAAAAAAATCTGTTGATAGCAAATCGCACCTCCAGAATATGCGCAGATCAACCTGCGTGAATTTGTTTCAAATTCTTCACGCTTTGTGATCTTGTGCTTTCTTGTCCTCAGCACAAGCTTTCCACGACAAAGCTGGTACACGAAACCGTCATGTTTTTTTTAGTTACTTTTACCCGCCATGTGATATTTTTTTCCTAAAGTCTTCGTGTATTTCGGGCATGCTCCGCGCGGTGCACGGTGAAGACGCCATGGAGGCATTCCTCCCAGCGGCCCGGGCGAATGATCACAGGCCTTCCGATCGCGGTCCGGCATCACATCGATGTGATCGAGAGGTTCATCTTGACGTGGCCTTTGTCGGGTTGCTGCCTGTGGCTGCGGGTCGTCGACCTCTCGCGTTCTATGGGACGCTCGATGGTGGTAATACTGGTAGCAATGAGGCAAGGCGGGAGCGCACCTGGAGACGGCAGCGGCGGTGGGTTCATGCCGCGTCTGCCACAGTGACTCTGGCCGTCTTCGTTTTGCTGGCCGCTACCGTGGAGCGATCAGCGCCATCTGCGGTGGAGCGCTGGCCCGGGCCCATGAACGTGCTGGAGGGCGTGTCGCCCGACGTGGCAGGGGGTGCGGCACCTGCGGGACCGAGTGTGCTGGAGACAGGGGAGACTGCAGTCGAGAGGGAGAGAGAGAGAGAGGCCGGGTTGTTACTCCCTGGTGATTTGCATAGTCCGGGAGATGCAACCTACTGTGCAGTTTTCTCGGATCCGGCCGAGTGCGAGGAGCAGGCCGTCAAGGGGACAATGAAGTACTGGACGACACTGCAGGTCAAAGGCCAGCTGTGGAAGACTATGAAAGCGCTGGCTGAGCTAGAGCTGCGCGAATCCACGATGCACACGGCGCACAAGGCCAAGACGCAAGATCAGGCCAAGCTTTTTGACCTCTTTCGGCAAACCATGTCGCAGGAGGTGGCAGACATCCACCAATTGCAGGCCGAGATGCACGAAAAGCACACCACTGCTTTCAAGCAGCTAGTTCTACAGCTGTCTGCGATGGCACAGGACCTCCAAAACCACACTGACACCAATGTGGCGACAGTCAATGGCCGCATTGACTCCCTGCAGCGCACGCAGGACTCCGACAACCAGCGTGTACTCAAGGCGCTTGCGGACAAAATAAATCTCGTCAACAGGAAGATCGAGGATCTGCACCGCGAGTCCATGACCGCTGTCAATGGCACCCAGGTGTATGCCGAAGATGTGGAGAGTGCAATGAAGGTTGGAGACGTTCGGTTAGACGGCATGATCAAACAGATTGAGATGGACACCAACAATATTGATGGCAAGGAAAGGGGAGACTGGGAGGCGCTTGCAAATGCTCTACAGGCAGCTGAGGAGAAGCAGGAAGCCGACAGGCAGGCGCTAGACACCAAAATCAACACGGACGTTGGGGACTTGCGCACCAACAGTAGCGATGCACTGACAGCAGAGAAGGCAGACATTCGCCAGCAACTGGCGCAGGCAATGGCAATCGTCGCCACGGGGATTGTGTCTTTGACGCAGAACACCTCGCATCGTTATGGTGGCATTCGGAGAACAATTGACTCAATGATCGTGGAGCAAAACGCCAACAACCAGGAGCAGGATGAGCATGTCGGAAAGCTTCGCGGAAACTTTGAGAGGACCAGGGCTGTGGCATTTGCGCGCATAGACGCTGCGGACGAGCGCATTGACAAGGCTTTCAGTGACCTTGCAGCCACCCAGGGCAGGCTGGAGATCGAAGCTGTAGAGGACAAAGTCTTTTTGCTAAGCAAGATTAGAACTAATGTTTCATTCCGTGATAATGAGGCGGTTTCTCTTCGGGGCTGGGGCAAAGTGGAGACGGAAGCTCTCAAGCAGAGCCTCATCACCACGAAGGTGACCCTAGACTCGGAACGCAAGCGTCTGCAGGCGCAGCGCGCTGCAGATATTGTTGCACTGCCGGCCAAGATCACAGGCGATGTAGATGCGTGGAATGCATCTGTCGAAACACAGATGGATACCGACAATACTGTAATACATGCCACGCTCACCACTCGCATGCAAGCGGCTGGCGATGCTCTAGATGCGCTCAAAGGACACATGAAGACAAATCATGTTAACCTGCAGGCTCAGTATGACGGCATGAAACAACTGCAAGACGAAAACAATGTCCTGCAGCAGAAAGCCATTGATAACTTGCAGCATGACAGCCTGCTGGAGAAAGCTCTTTCAGAAGCTAGAATTTCTGTGCTTGACGGCAACCTCACCTATGTCAAGCAGCGTCTCCAGACAGTCAAGTCAGAAATTACAGGAATTCAGGACACTGACCGCGCCAGTATTCGGGCGCGCGTCGAAACGGGGTTCGCAGACACCAAGACGAAGCTCCAAGGCGACCTGTCCAAAGAGCACACACGGCTGTGGAGCAAGTTGAGGGGTGGTATCTCGGATATTTCCAACAGACTCACCACTTTGCAGAAGCTTGTGGATAACAGGGAGGCAAGGCTCATCAAGTTCTCCGACGATATCAGCAGAGACCAACGGCACCAGTCGACAAAGCAGAATCTTGAGATGGATGGAATTGATCGAGTGCAGCACAACGACGAACTTGAGATTGATACCAATTCTGACGCTCTGTTGACTGTGCTCGGGACTCTCAAGGCAAGGCTGACGACGGAGCTTTCGCGAGTTGGCGCTGAGCGTGACAGTGACGACGCGGAAGTGCGTAGCAACATTGTGGCTGATAACAGCGTGACAGAGACTGATGCAAATGCCAAATTGGATGCATTTCGTGTCCAAATGAGCAGCGAGCTGACTGTAATCATGTCTGAGCTTACTGCTACTTTGGATGCGCAGAAGCAGCTCGAGGAGAAAGATTTCCAAGATCTTGTAGGCAACTTGACAGCATGGGATAGCGCACAAAACGCTGAAAACATTCGCCAGCGCACTTGGTTGCAATCGATTGTCGATGCCGGTAATGCTGCGGTGAGAGATGTTGGCGCGCAGACAACTTCGTTGGCACTTGCGCTCGAGTCGACAGATGTGCGCCTCACTACATCCGCGACCAAGTTAGAAAATCAGCAACGTGCGATGGCCAATGCCATCAACACCACGCTGCATGCTGATATTTCCACGCTCAATGCTGCTTTGTTTGCCTTCATCACCCGGACCCGTAATGGTTTGAAAACTCGGATTAAGAGCGATATCGGTGAACTCACTTCGCACCTGGATTCGGTGCAGTCGACTTCGTTGAGCACTAAGACTGAAGTTGATAGTGCGACAGATGCTATGCGCAACAAGATCGAGGCCAGGAGTGTGGCTCGCACGGCAGAAATTGCCGGCATTGTGCAGAAGGCAGCGGGCGACAAGGGTAGATTTGAAGGTCTTGTCGATGCTCTGCGTCAGCGCATTGAGGCGGGCAAGCTCAATATTAAGGCAGAGTTAACAAAGGCTGCAACAGAGCGCAGCTCCTACTCTTCTGGTGTCAAGTCGTACGTCACTAGACTTGTGGGCAGTTCTCAGGTCAATAGCTCCTTGGTGCTTGCACAGCTGGAGGCTAGTTGGTTTGCCAAGATTCAGCAAGAGGTCGATAAGTGGAGTGCAGATCTCAAGTCGAACAAGGTGGCAAGCATCACCGAGGCCGCTGCCGTGGAGGTGAGGCTCAAGCACCTGCAGGCAACTGAGCTTGCGCACTCATCGACAACTCGCCACCGCTTGGTCGAGCTCTTGTCGAGTGTGACGAACAGCAAGGACTCAGCTGACACAGCAATCACGGCGCTCCGTGCTGGTCTCAACATTGAAAACGTGAAGCTGAACCAAACCGCTGCCGCCATTTCGCAAGATCATCAGGATGACAAGGCGCGCATCCTAGCGCATATTAATGAGGGTCTTGCCGAATTGCGTGCCAACTTTTCTATCGCGCAGGCTGCGCAGCTCGAATCGATGAAGGGCACTCTTAAGGCGCATGTTGGAGCCATTGACATTCAGCGCAGCAACCTGATGGCTGAAATTTTGCGAAAAGAGGGGATCCTGAAACAATCACTGGTTGAAATCCGCGCTGCGCAAGAGGACGTGAGCAACCGGCATCAGGAACAATATATGGAGATGAAGCAGAAACAGCAGGACCTCAAAACTCGTTTGCAGAACGCACTTGATCTTGTTGAGGGTACTGTGCGTCTGAGTACCAACCAGTTTGAAAACTCGCAACACCGTATGAACACCTTGCAAACACAAGACTTTACAGACCTCACCGCCAAGCTCGAGCGTGCGACTACTGAACTCACCACGGCCTCTGGAGACGAGGAAAGTGCAATTGGAAAGAAGATGCAGGCTGCCAAAAGTGAGCTGGGGCAAGCAAAGTCAGCGCTCAGTGAAATGCACAAAGCTCTTGTGCGCGAGCAAGCGTCTGACAAGACGACGATCAAGGATGAGGTAACGAATAGGATCGAAGCGCTCTCGAGCCAGCTGTCGTCGAATATTCAGAGTGCGGTCACTACACTGCATTCAGCGCTCAACGTGCAGCTCAGCACCTTGTCCTCGGGTGTTGATCAAATCACGAGTAAGACTACGTCGGCCGAAGACGAGCTCAAGGCCAAAATGCACCAGCTCGAGACTAACGAGGCAACGCACGACGCATCACAGGAAGTCAAGATTCAAGCGCTCAAGATGTTGCAGCAGAGTCTGCACACCACCACGTCTGTCTCGTCTCAAGACCTCAGCAGGAATGTCACAAGGATTCGGGCGCTGATCAACGTGGGGATTACGACTCTCAACCACGTCGAGGATCGTGACAAGCAGGCAATGCTGTCAGAGATTTTGGGTATAGTAACACGGGCCAAGACGGTTCTGGAGGGCACTGTTAATGCGCAGAAAGCGCGTATGCAGCAGGTGGTGCAAGAATCGATGCTCTCCATGGATACTGCGCTTGCTGACGAAAAGGCGGCGGCTCAGGCGCTTCAGGAGGAGTTGGATCAAAAGATTCGGTCGCTGTCGCAGGGTGACAATGTGGGTGAGGCGAAATGGAACAATGACATGCAGACTCTAGACTACCTTGTTCACAAGCTGCGCGTTGGTGCACATCGCAACAACACTGAAGTGCATGAGAATCTCAAGGTGATCATGGACAAGGTGGAGAGCGATCAATCGGCTGAGACCTTGCAGGTTACGGGTGACCGCGACGAGTTTGAAAGGCTGTCCCGCAAAGATGCGGAGGCGATCAAGGTCAACTTCACCATTGATATGGCACAAGAAGGCACTCACGTGCTGGCAGTTTTGGGGCACTCTGCTGGCGATTTGGATGACAAGATCAAGTCGACATTTCGAGGGCCGGTGGACAAGGAGGTGGACTTGCGAAAGAGCATCCAGCCTGAGATGCAGAAGATGATGACGGGCATTAGTTCGCGCGATCGTGAGATCCGTGCTATCAACTCTACCAACAGTGGTCATCAAGATTCGATAGCTGCAAAGATACAACGTTTCAGAACGGCAGTCGACGATGCTGAGTACGCTGGAGATTCTGCCAAGACCCACAGCTACGCACGCCTGGATCGCATGCGAACACACCTCCAGAATCTTCTTGTCGAAGCAAACAGCCTGACAAGTTTGAAGGCGCAGATTGAAGGTGTGGAGTCTCAAATTGAGGTGGTGAACAAGGCAGAGACAGTGGATTACTCTTCTGTCGCTATGGGCAATGGAGACATATATGGCAAGATTGGAATGTGGCGTACGCAACTCCAGGAATCTGCCAGCAACCTGCAAGCCATGCTCGATGAAGAGACTAATAAGCGACAGGGCTCACACGCCGACAGCCTCAACGAAATGGACGACAGCTCTGGCCGTATGGGCCGCATCGAGCGTGACATCTGGCTCATGGAACAACGCCTCCAGGAAAGCAGCAGCCGCACTCCACTTGCTCCGGCAATGGCTCCTGCCGCCGCACCTGCCGCTGCTTCTGCTCCAGCAGATGCACCTTCAGCTTCTGCTGGAGACGCACCTGCAGCTGCGCTAGAGGGGGCACCAGCAGCCGTAGCTGCACAAACTACTGCAGCATCAGCGGAGCCTGAGGGGCCACCGGCTCTTCCACCAGCGCCTGCACCAAGCAGACCACCGTTGGCACCGGGCGAGACACCACCACCTATGCCACTTCCATGGTGGGAGTGCCGCACGCAAACATCGGGGGTTGACATTCAAGGGGGCAAAGTTGCACTCATCAATGGTGCCACGTCAGGGTTCCTAAAGGGTGTCTACCCCTTGGTGGCTAATGGTCGATGGGTTGTTTATTCGATTTTGTATGCAGAACAGGTTGCCCCCTACTCTCTTTCGGCTTGTTTTTCTCGCTATTGTTGTGCTGCCCCCCCCCCTCCCATATTTCAGTATTGGTGTGTCTGTGCTGCGTGTCTGAAAAGTGTGGGTGGCAGGGAGATTTAGGTGCGACGATCAAGGTGACGTACAATGGAGACGTTCAAACGACTGTCGCCAACGACCCTAGCAAGGGATTCCCGTGCAACGGTAACACCTGCCTCAACTCTATCGGCCGTTACATCGTTGAGGGCACCATCGAGGGTGGCACAGTGGAGTATCTCTTCGAATTCACTGCCACACAATCCACCCGCCCATCTCCCGACATGGGCAGTCGAATATGGCTGGGCGCAGGTGAGGCGGCCTTCACCGGTAGCACCACTGAGGCGCCGCCAATCCCCGATGGCGCGCGCAAGACCACCAAGGTGCAGGCTATTAGTGCCATGACGGGCAAGCCCACAATGCTTGGGTCCAAGGGGAGTGATGGACTTGACAAAAAGGGCTATACGTTTGCCACTGAAGCGCGTCTTACTGTTCTCTGGGGTGCGGCGGTCATGTGGGAGGGTGTCATGGAGTAAGTTCTTTCATTTTTAGAGAGAGGGTTGTGTGTCAAGGCCATGATGTTTCTTTGGGATTATGTCTGTCTCTTGTTGTGGGGCGGTGCACGAACATGTGTCGAAGTGTGCAACGCAGTCAAATATGCGTGTGTAGACTTTGTCGAAACAGATCTGGATCGAGGTCTGGCCTCGACAATCTTTCCCTTGGTCCACAAAATACTTGGGGAGATGGCTGGTGGATTTGTGTATGTGTATGTAGTATGTGCGTGTGTGTGCGTGAGAGAAAGAGAGAGTTTCGTGGGGAATTACATATTCAACGCTAATCAATTCAATTTTGCACAGGAAATCGTTGGCGACGGTTATGTTGCCCGTGGCGCCCGATGGAGGGTATTATACGTGTGTGGTGACACAGGCAGGCCAGATGTCAGCCTACTATAAATACTGTGAAGTCAGCAAGAACGATGACAAAATCACTCTGTCCTCGGTGCCTGTCATGAAACCGGGTACGTAGTAGATTATAAATTAGTAAATACAGGATGAGCGCATGGATGAGGTTGTAACGATTCGTAGTCTCCCTAAAATGTCAGGTTTCTTTTGCAAAAGAGCCCTGCAAGAATAGGGCACTTCTCTGAGAGGAACAAAACAAACTGGAGAGTGTGCTAATCGTGGCCGTCCCATGGATGGAAGGATGGATGCATGTAAACGTTTCATGTATGTTTTTCCAATATGTTATTCAATATGCGCCATTGAATTACACAGCGCTTTGTGTGCATGCCCGCGTGCACATACACGTCAATCTACAGCAAGCGACGCATCAACGACAGGGGAGGCATATAAATTCGTCATGTCACACCTTGAAATCAGTCATGTCGCAAATCGGAGTCAGTCATGTCGCACATCGGAATGAGTCACGTCACACATACGAATGAGGGACGTCGCACATCGGAATGAATCATGTCGCACCTCGGACAGGAAAGATGCATCAGCTGGCGATGGGGATAGCATCTGAAACAGCCAGGTTGCCCATCTGAACGAGTCATGTCGCACATGCACAGGAGAGACATGTGAAAGAGTCGTGTCGCACATATGAACAAGTCGTGTCGCACATACGCAGGAGAGGCAAAGCTTGTGCTGACATGGGGCGACAAGCCAAAGGATCTCGACATTTATGTGCTTTCGCCGCATGCCGATCCTTCACAGCCCGAGTGCGAGGTCAATTGGCGCGAGAAAAACTGCCATTCGAGTACGGTAACGCTGGACCGCGACGACACACAGGGTCACGGCCCCGAAACGATTTCTTTGCACCACTTCAATGCAGGCAAATACGTTGTGCGGATAGACGAGTACAAGGGAAACCCTGGGAATTCACAGATGGTGGGGGGGCACGCAACAGTGGCCTACTTTTCGCCGCACACAGGAGGGATTTTCAACTATGCCGGGACGACTGGGTTCGTGGATGGGAGAGTGTGGTATGCAATAGCGATTGATGGCGAAACGCGCGAGCCCACAGCGTGCACGCCTGCGATTTGTCCTGTGCGCCCTCAGCCGCGCGACTGATACGTGTCTTGCATTTCGGAAAAAGATCTGTTTGTAGACAATAAGAGCGCACGAGCGATAGAGAGCGAGCGACAGAGCGAGAGACAGCGCGACAGAGAGATGGCATCACGTGCATGCCTCTTCACGACACTTACGGTCAAAGGGAGAAGTGCATGTGTGTGGCATGCGCCTGGTGACTGGTAGTGCGCATGCACAAACACGAAAACACATACTTGTCACACATACACCATACATACATCACATATTATTGTTACATTTTTGATGTGGGTCAGTTTTGCTGGGTCCAGCACGCAATTTCTTGAAATTTTGTTTCATTGAGCTCCTCTCTCAACGCTTCTCTCCGACTCTTTCCTTTTTCGGTTGGTATGTCGGGCTGATTTCTTGCAGTACATGTAGACGCACCTTGGAGAAAATGATACACAAAAAGAATTCTCGCTGGAGTTACCCTAAGAATTTCAAACACGCCAAGAGTGTTGAACCATTTCGAAAAGACGAAGATGTATTCTAGTGCAGATGCGGTGGTGTCTGCATGTCAGATATGTTTAATTGAGTGTCTGGTCAACTTGAAGTTTGCAGTAGAACGGACTTCACTTTGAAATCATCATAAAATGCCTAACATTGGTATCCACGAGAAGGGAGTCTATGTAATCAGATCTTTCCCCGACTTCTCCTCGCATTATCCATCCACACCCCTCCTCTCGCCCTCAACATCCTTGGTCTTAGGCGATTGACTGGTCCCGCTGGGTCCTCACCACCCGCTTAGTCCAGTGATTACGTTGGGTCGGTGCTTACGTTGGGTATTCGTCACCCAAGAAAGAAAGAAAGAAACAAAAATTTGTATTCCTTCCTCTCACGCCGAGGCTCCCACTGTCTCTCTCGCTCAGGCTTGCCCTCTTAGTCTCTCTCTCTTACAAATGTACGACTCGTTCTCTCTCGTCTCGGCTGACCAGTGTATGGGCTAGCAACAATTAGTATGATTCCTCACTTGCTCAGTCGCATTTGAAAAAGAACTCTATTTTCGTCGGGTTTTTTTGCAAAAGAGACCGAGCCCTTTCGGGAGCCTGCAATTCGTTGCCATCCCATCGCAGACTCAGCAATGTTGCTTGAATCAACAACTCACAGTGAGTTGTTCACATTAGGGTTTAGGGTTTTGATGGAAATTTCCGAGTCGACGCTCTTTCTCGCTCTCTCCCTCACAATTCTTCAGAGAGGTCCCGAAAATCCTTCAGGAAATCTGGTCTTCTCATTTGAGAAGACCAAAACTTTTGTCGGTACAGATTTTTTCACATTCTATCAATTCAGTGGGGAGTGGTACACAAAACCACTTGTTTGATACGCTGCACTGGGGGAAATGGCAGGCAGGACACACCCTGCTAAGTGTAGACAGAACATAAGGCACAAATAGAGTGCTTCGATCGCACAAGCTGTTGTATTCAAGCTGTGAGAGAACAGATTTGAGATGTGGGAGCTGTCAACAAGAAAGTTACAATCTAATTCAACCTTTCACCACTCATGTGGCCCCACCGCGAATCAACTTTTGCCCTGGACCAGCCGGATGTGTAGGGCAATTTGGGACCGATCTGAATGTTAGAAATTGGTGGTAACTGTTGATAATAGCTGGTACCTGTTCCTTCGAACCTTGGAAACTCAGTGACGAATATTTTGGATGCGTGGTTCCCAGTCGGGCATTGAAAAATCAAAATAACTCAAATTGTTGTCAAATGTATATGTATATATATGCATATATATGTATATATAT
>Ga0335398_10007624_pt1 | contig 13161 bp, 6 predicted proteins | sample BON03_FD_205742 | JGI IMG/M metagenome (GOLD analysis project Ga0335398, IMG submission 205742) | Freshwater microbial communities from Lake Bonney liftoff mats and glacier meltwater in Antarctica - BON-03 (spades assembly) (version 2) | ecosystem: Environmental > Aquatic > Freshwater > Ice >...
CGACGGCGGACCCCCCGCCCCCCCCTCCCGCCCCCCCGCCCGCGCCGCCCGCGCCGCCGACGCCGCCGCGCCCGCGTACCCGAAGCCCCGGGGCACCTCCAGCCGGATCAGGTCGACGGCGACGTCGACCGGGCGGCTTGACCGGTGGAACGCGTAGGTCGGCGGCAGGTCGTAGCGCAGCTCGGCGACCACCTCGGCGGCGGAGCAGCCGAGGCCGCCGCACCCGGGGCTCGCGAGGGCGAGCCGGAGGAGGTGGTCGCGGGTGGAGGCCTTGTGGAGGGAGTAGACGGCGCCGGGCGGGGGCGGGTCAACGGCGGCGGCGGCGGCGGTGCCGTCGCCGTCGCCGCCGTTGCCGCGTCGCTGGCCCTCCCAGGGCGCGCGCAGGATGCGCACGGCGGCGCGCAGGAAGCGCACGTCCGCGCCGTGCAGCCGCGTGCCAAAGGGCGGATTCATGATGACGGTGTCGACCATGGGCCCCCGGCGGCCGAGCAGCAGCGGCGCGGGCGGGGCGCCGGCGTCGCCCTTGTCGCCGTTGCCGCCGCCGCGCTTTCGCCGAAGGGGGGCAGCGGGGGCTTTCTTTCTGTTTTTGCCAGATCGCCCCGCGCGAGCCGTTGCCTCTTCGTCGCTGCTGCTGCCGCTGCTGCTGCTGCTGCTGCTTGCGTTGTCGTCGCCGCCTTCCACACCGTCCCCGTCCGCTTTCTCCTGTTCCTCGCCCGACTCGGCGCCCGTACGCCCCTCGTCACCACCGCCGCTGCCACTGTCGGCGTCCGCCGCGCCCCAGTCGCCGCCGCCCGGCCCGCCCGCCATCGCCGACACGTCCGCCCGCAGAAAGTCGATCGGCAGGCCCGCGCCGCCGCCGTCCTCGCTGCCGCCCTCGCTGCCGCCCTCGCTGCCGCCGCCGCTCGCCCCGCCAAACCTCGCGGCGTTGCGCCGCGCGACGACGAGCGCGGCCGCGTCGACGTCGACGCCCGTCACCCGCGCGGCGCCCATGAGGGCGGCGCCGACGCTGAGCACGGCCGTGCCGCAGCCGAGGTCGACGACGACGCGGCCGGCCAGGTCGCCGTAGGCCGTCTCGATCTGTGTTCGATGTCTCGTTACGTCGGCCGGAAGAGGGGTGGGGGGGGCGTGAGCGAGAGAGAGGACAGAGCGACAACGAGGGACGCGCCCGTTGGCGGCAACGGCGACGGTCGACGCGGGGGCGACGGCGACGGTCGACGCACCGTGTACAGGACGCGCGACGCCAGGTGCGCGCCCGTCGGGTACTGCTCGAGCTCGACCTTGGGATCCTCGAACACGTCGAGGTCCTGTTGTTGTTGTTTATGTTGTTTGCGGGGAGAAGGAAGGGGAGGGGGGGGGGGCGCGTTTCGGAGAGGTGAGCCAAGTCATCGATCGCTTCCTCAAGCGATCCGATCCAATCGGTCCTGACCTGTAATGCGGCGTGCAAGGCCTTGAGCTTCATCCTTGCTCAGTGGATTGTGCTCATTGTGGCTCGAGGTAAAAGAGGCGGGCACGAGCTCCATGTTTTTGCTTTGCGATTAGCGGCGAGCGACGGCAGAGGCGGCGGGCCAAAAGACGATTGCGCGCCAAAGACGAAAAAACGCACCGTCCTGCCGACTGAATCGCAAACCACAACCACGCTCTCGTGACCAAGACGCAAGCTGCACCCACTCAAACTCGCCTCTCCCGTGTCCTCTTCGCGATTCGCACGCGCCTCTCGCGCGCTCCCTCCTCGCCCGGAATCTCGCCCCCCCCCCCCCCTCCTTGTTCGCCCACGCCCGCCCGCCATCACCGGCCACCGAGGCCCCAAGCTAAGGCCCTCCCTGGCAGGTGGCCGGGCGCGACGGGCCAGAGGCCGCCGCCGCTGCTGCTCGATTGCGCGCCGTCGCCGCCGCCGCCGCCGCTCCTCCCTCGACTGCCGCTGCGACCGGCGCTCTCGGCGACGCCCGCTCTTTCTCTCTCTTTGAGCCCAACAATGGTCTTCACCGTCCACGCGACCGACGGCCTGGCGCGCTGCGGCACCCTCCTCACGCGGCACGCCCAGCTCGCCACCCCGGCCCCTCTTCTGTACACGCGGCGCGGCGGGGCCCTGTACCTGACGCCGGACCTGCTCGCCCGGCTGGCGGCGCCGGCGGCGGCGGCAAAGGGGCGCCCGGCGGGCAGCGGCGGCGGAAATGGACGGGACAGCGCCGGGCCGTCCTCGCCCGTGGCCTCCCCCTCCTCGTGCCTGATGCTCGGCCTGGTCACGACGCAGTTCCTGGACCAGCCCTCGCCCGAGCTGCTGACCGCCGTCGCGGCGGCGTCGGCGCGCGGCGGCGCGAGGGAGGACGGAGCGGGCGAAAGAGGCGGCGGCGCCGGCGACGGGTCTGCCGCCGCCGACAGCGCCGACAGCGCCGCCGCCCCTTCCGTCCCGACCGGCGGCGCGGGCGTCGCCTGGGCCGGCCTCCAGGGCTGGCCCGCCTTTGCCCTCAACCGCGACCCCCTGGCCTTCGAGTACGGCCCTCCCGCCGGCGCTCGCCCGGGCACCAACAGCGGGCCCCACGTCGCCGTCGCCAGCGGCGGGTGCCTGGCCAGCCTGCCGGCCTGGATGGCCGCAGTCCGCGCCATGGGCCCGGACTGCTTTGTCGGCCTGGCCGACGAGCTGCCTTGTGCCTGGCGGGCAAGGGAAGGGGCGGAGGGCGGCGAGGCGGCCGACGGCGCCGCCGCCGCGGACGGGGCCGCGTCCGACGGGCAGCCCGAGCAGGCGGGGGAGGGGGCCGACGAGGGGGTGGCGGCGGCGGTGGCGGCGGCCGAGGCGCGGGCAGGGGAGGGCGCGCGGGCGGCGGCGGCGGCGGCGGCGGCAGCGGCGGCGGCGCGGCAGAGCGGCGCGGGCGAGCCCGACGAGCAGGGGCGGGTGGCGCCGCCGCTGCTGCCGCCCCTGCCCGCCAAGCCGCCCACCAAGCCCCCGCGCCTGGCCTTCCCGCCGGGCGTAGACCCGCGCGTGGCGCGCGCGGTCGAGCGCACGGCGTGGTGGCTGGACAGGAGCCTCGCGGAGATTGAGCAGGCGCAGCAGGGGGCGGCGGTAGCGACGGCAGCAGGGGCGGCCTTAGCGGCGGCGCCCTTGTCGGCGGCGGCGGCGGCAACGGCGGCGAAAGCAGCGGGAGGAACACTTGCGCCCGGGCCCGCCGAGGGAGGGGCGATGACGGCGAGCGCCGTGCGGGCACTGGCGCGCAAGGAGCGTGGCCGCGGGATGCCGGCGCCGTTTGAGCGGCGGCGAGGGGCCAAGGCGGATCAGGAGGAGGGCAAAGACGACGCGGCCGCCGCCGCCGCCGGCGACGACGACGACGGCGACGCCACGCCCGCGCCCGCGCCGCTTCAGTTTTTTGCCCCGGTGGTCGGCTGCGACTCGCCCGCCGCGCGCCTGGTCTCGGCGCGCGAGGCCGCCCGCCGCGACGGCCCCTCGGTCGCCGGGTACGCCCTCTGCGGGTTCGGCACGGGCGAGCCCCACCCGGCGCGCCTGACGCTGCTGCGCGCCGCGCTGGCGCCGCTGCCCGCGCACAAGCCGCGCATCTGCTCGGGCCTCGACGGCGGCCCGCTCGAGATCCTCGACGCCGTGGCCGCGGGCGTCGACATCTTCGACTGCGCGTGGCCGACGGCGTCCACGGGCCTCGGGTACGCGCTGTCGTTCCCGGTCGAGCCGGAGGAGGCCGTCGAGGGCGGGCCGTACGATGACGACGACGAAGAGCGAGAGGAGGACGATGGCAACGGCAACGCCAACGGAAGCGGCCAAGACGCCAACGGCAACGGCGCCGCCGCCGCCAGCACTGACGCGCCCTGGGCCGCGGCCGCCCCCGCCCCCGTGACCAGCGCCTCGGCCGCCGCCGCCTCCGCCGCCGCCGAGGCCGCGGGTGGGCCCACGCGCGGCCGCAGGCTCCCGGACGGCGCGCGCATCAACCTGTGGGCGCCGGGGTTTCGGCTCGACGGCCGCCCGCTGGCGCCCGGCTGCGCGTGCCCCGCGTGCGCGCCGCCGCCGCCGCAGGCCGCCGAGGCCCCCCCCTCTTCCGGGTCGCCGCTCATCGAGGCAGGACTACTCGGGGCAGCCGCTCCCAGCCGGGCCTACCTGCACCACCTGCTGGCCGTCGAGGAGATGACGGCCGAGGTGCTGCTGGACCTGCACAACGCGCACCACTGGCTCCGCTTCTTCGGCGCCGTGAGGCGGGCGGTCGCGGAGGGGGAGCTCGGGCCGTACCGGGCGCGGCTGGCGGCGTGGCTAGAGCGGCGGCAGTACTGATTTTGGGAAACAAGCGCGATCAAAAGAAAGACACCGGCCGGTCAGCTAAATCTTGCGCGCTTTCAGCTTCAGTACTCTTGGAAGTTCTGGTGGCCCGTCTTGCCCGCGTGAACCGCCGCCTCCTTCTCCCCTTTCAGGCCCTCGTTGCACACCCCGCACCGCAGCGTGAAGTTGGCCGTGTCGGTAAACTGCCGCGCCGCGTGGCACGCCGCCGCCAGCGCCGCCGCCCCGGCCAGCGCGCCCTCGGCCTCGGCGCCCCCCGTCTCGAAAACACTGACGTCGCGCCCCTCGCACCCCTGCGCCTGCGACCCCTCGGGCGCCAACGCCAGCGCGTCGTAGTGCAAGCCGTCGTAGATCACCATGGCGCACTCGCCGTACCCTTTCCCCTCGCCGTACGTATCCACCCGCGTGGTCTGGATGCAAAAGGCGGCAATCTCCCGCCGGTAGTAGTCGCTCAGGATGGCGAGCTCGACGGCCCCGCCCCAGTGCTTTGGATGCTCGATCCAGCGCGCGTACGCCTCGGCGTCGCGGCCGTCGCCCAGGAACGCCTCGGTGTAGGTCTGAGGGTCGCCGCGCACCCGGCGCGCGACGACGCCGCGCAGCGCGGCGGCGTTTGCGGGGTCCCTCCGGCCCGCGGGCCCCCCGCGGCGCGCGGGCGAGGCGCCCTCCATGGCGTAGGCGATCGCGCTGAACAGGCAGCTGTTGTCCGACGCGACGACGCGCCGCACGACGTGGCGCGTGGGAAAGGCGCTGGGGATGGGGGCGGGGGCCGAGGTCGGGCAGCGGCCGTCCTTGGGGGCGTCCGAGACGGTGACGGGGGCGGCAGAAGCCGGGGCGAGGGCGACGCGTCGCTGCGGCTGTTGAGAAGCGGGCGGCGCGGCGGGCGCGGCGGGCGTCGCGCGCGGGGGCGGCTGCTCCTGCTCGAGCGAGGCGGCGATCGCGCGCGCGAGCGCCTCGTCCTCGTCGACCGCGTCGCCGTTTGTCGCCTCTGCCGATGCGCCGCCCCCATCCGCGCCTGATGCTGCTGCTGCTGCTGCTGCTGCTGCTGCTGCTGCTGCCGCGGGCGGCGGCGCCCCCACCCCAACCGCCGTCGCTGCCAGCATGCGGATGGTCAGGCTGTCGCCGTGCGAGACGCCGGCGGCGGCGACGGTTTGCGCGCCGCCGCCGTCGCCGCGCTTGAGGGGCGCGGGCGGGAAGCCCGACAGCAGTTCCTGGCGCTCGACGGGCACCTGCGTGGTGTCGGCGATCAGCTGCTGCAGCTGCGCGAGAGTGGCGTCGTCCGGGCACGAGATCGTGGCCTGGCCGTTGGGCCCGCGGACGCGGAGCGAGAGCGGCATGGCCGCGACCGTTCGTTTTTGTGTTTGAATCGATGAGGAAAAGCGAGAGCACGGCACGCGTGCCTGCCGTGTGCGTTGCCGTGTTTGAGTGAGCGTGTTTTGTGAGTGTCACGCGCGCGCAGCTATGGGTGTGGAGAGAGAGAGAGAGAGGGCGGCGGCGGCATGAAGAGGTCGGCAAGGAGCGGCGCCTGACGCGCTTGTTGCCGCTGTCGTCGATTGACCGACGGTGATTGATGGGCGACGGCGACGGCCATCAAGGGGCTTCTCTGCTTGTCGTCTGCTACTGCCACGCGCAAGGCCGGCACTTTATCCGTCCACTCACTTCGCTGCTTGGGACAGGCACCCCTGCTCAATCAAAACCCCCGTGCCTCCCCCCCCCTCCCCCCCCCCCCCCCCCCCCCCCCCCCCCCCCCCCCCCCCCCCCCCCCCCCCCCACAACCCCCCCCCCCCCCCCCCCCCCCCCCCCCCCCCCCCCCCCCCCCCCCCCCCCCCCCCCCCCCCCCCCCTCGCCCGTTGCGCCCATGCTGCGCCTCGGCGCGAGCGGCACTCACGGGCGGGGCAAGCATGCATCGAGGCGCGCAGCCGAGCCCCGCCCATTCACCCTCTGCGCCGCGTTCTCTGCGCGTCGCTCTCCCGGTCATTGCCGTCGCGGCGCCTCGCGCCAAACAGCCAACCTCCCTCGCTCAGCCGCCACCGCCGAGGCCGCCCCTGCCACCTCCACCCCCCCGCAGCAGCAGCATCTCCAATGGCGCGACTGCTGGTACGCGGTGGCGTTTGAGGCCGACCTCGACAAGTCGGCGCCCGCCCCCTTTACGCTCCTGGGCCAGAAGATCGTGATTTGGTGGGACGCGCGCGGCGGCGAGGAGGCGGGGGCGCCGGCGGGCGACGACGGCAACAGCAGCAGCGGCAGCAGCAGCAGCGGCAACAGCCCCCGCGGCCGGTGGCGCGCCTTTGCCGACGCCTGCCCCCACAAGCTCGCGCTCCTGTCCGAGGGCCGCATCGCGCGCGGCGGCGACCTCGAGTGCCCCTACCACGGCTGGCGCTGGACGGGCGACGGCGCCTGCGCGGCCATCCCGCAGGGCGCCGACCCCTCGGCGCCGCGAGCGCGCGCCACGGCCTTTCCCTGCGCATCCGGGCAGGGCATCGTCTTTGTGCGCCCGACGCCCCTGCCGCCGCCGCCGCCGACGGCCGCGCCTCGCAACAACGGCGACGGGAGGAGCGGCGCCGCGAGCGGCGGCGGCGGCGACGACGACACCAGCCCCGACGTCAACAAAAGCGAGGACGACCGCCCGCCCCTTGCGCGCCGGACGCCTTTGCCGCCACCACAGGCACTGCCGCTCGTGCCGGAGCTCGAGGACGCCGACGGCGGCCGCGCCTGGCTCGGCGAGACGCGCACCGTCGTCAGCGACACCTGGCGCGACCTGCCGCTCGACTACGCGACGGTGATGTCAAACCTGGCCGACAGCTCGCACGTGCCCTTCACGCACCACCGCAGCATCAGCGACCGCAACGTGCCAAATACATACGACGTGTCGCTGGACGGTCCGGTGTCTGCGGGCGGCTTCTCCGGCGTATGGAGGACGGGACCGCGCAACGGCGCCCTGGGGCCGCAGGCGGGCGCGTTCGTGGCGCCGAATCTGCTGCGGCAAAAGATCGACGGGCGGGCGCGCCGAGGCATCGAGGCCATGGTGATCGCGTACGTGACGCCGAGCGCGCCGGGCAGGTGCAGGCTGCTCAACCGAAACACGGTCGCGTTTGTCGGCAAGGGCGGCGCGAGCGGCGGCGGCGACGATGACGGCGGTGACGGCGGCGGCGCCCGGGCGTCGCACACCCGCCGCCGCCGCCGCCCTCTGCCGGCCGTGCTGGCGGGCCTGCTGCCGCGCTTCGCCTCGCACCTGGCCACGCAGGTCGCCCTGGAGGACGACCAGATTTTCCTGCACGGCGCCGAGCTGGAGTTTTGGCGCCGGCGCGCCGCGCGCGAGGGCGGGGACGGGGGCGCCGGGGCGGGTGCGCAACCGCCGCCGCCGCCGCAGCCTCAGTACCTGCCGTCTCCCGGCGCCGACCTGTTTGAGCGGAGCTTCCGCGCGTGGCTGTCGGCGCACGCGGGCGGCGGGCCCTTTGGCGCCCCTGGGCGCGACGCCTCGGCCGCGCTGCCCCCGCGCCAGACGCGCACGCAGCTCCTGGACAGGTGGGAGCAGCACACGCAGGGCTGCGCGTCGTGCCTGCGCGCGCTGTCGCGCGTGCGGGCGGCGCGGCGGTGGGCGCGGGCGGGCGCGGCCTTGCTCGCGCTGCTGGCGGCGTTCAGCGGGGCGGTCGCGGTCGCGTTGGCGTCCTCCGTCGGGACCGGGGCCGCCGCCTCGGCCGCCGCCACCGTCGCCGCCTCGCCCGCTCCCTCTCCGCCGGCCTCTCTGGCGGGATGGGCCCGCGGCCTGGGCGGGCGCGCGCTCGCGCTGGCACTGGCGGCGGGAGCGGCTTTGGCGGGCGCTGGCGGCGGGGCAGAGTCGGCGGCCGCGCGCGCGCTCGCGTTTGCGGCGCTGGCGCTGGCGTCGGCCGCGGCCGCCTCTGCGCTGGGGCGGTTGGAGGGAGCGTTCTTGCGCGGCTCGTGGCCTCCGCCGCGCAATCTCGACAAGGACTGAGCGACGGAGGAGCGACAGGAGGAGGAGGGGCCGACGGACGGGGAGGAGGACGAGGACGAGGGCCGGGGGCGGGAGGGCGCGGGAAGGGGGGGAGGGCGGCTGGGAGCGCGCGCGGTCCGTGCGCCGTCGCCGCCCGCGACATTAACAGACGCCCGCTCCCTGCGAGCAAACTGCGTAGTTTCTTCTTCACGACCCCTCGTTTCCGAACACGACTACTCACACGTAACGCACGACGTTTGAAAACGCACATCACCGCAGCAGCAACGACAGGCATCACCGCAGGTGAACGACCCCCGAGACCCACCCCCTGGCGTCACCACACGCGCGCCACCCTCCACACCAGCACCCAATCGCATGGGCCGCGATGGCGGCGCGGTGGCGCGCGCTCTCGCGCGTCATGCCTTGCGCGTGGTGGCAGACGGCGGCGGACAGCGGTCGGCGCGATCGGCGGCTGCCGTGGAAAGGGCGGCCGCCGGCGCGGCACCAGCGGCGGCGGCGGCGGCGGCGGGCGCCGGACGGGCTGTGTGGGCGGCGCCGACGCCCGGCACCGGCGGCGGGGGGGCCTTTGGCGCGCTCGCGTCACGGTGGCGCGTGCGCCTGGAGGCCGCGCGTGAGGCGCACCCGGTCACCGCGGCGCTCTTGCACGCTCGCTCAGGCGGCGGCGACCAAGACGACGGCAAAGGAGGGCCGGCGTTGCCGCGGCAGCGGCGGCGGCGAGACGGGACTGGCGGCGCCGCCGGCGGCCTGTCGATGCTCGGCCTCCCCTTCGGGCAGCAGCAGCAGCGGCTGCAGCAGCAGCATGCGTTGTCGTTGATAACGCCCCCGCGCCCCTGGCTCGACGGACGCAGCAGCACCGCCGTCGCCAGCTACAGCAGCCAGGCCTCGACTGCCGCCGCCGACGCCGCCGCCCTTAAAACGGCGGCGCCCTCGGCGGCAACCGCCGCCGCCTCGTCCGCGCTGCCGCCGCCGCCGCCGGACGCCGCCGCGGACGCCGCCCTCGCGGCCGCCTCGCCCGCCGGCGGAGGAGCAGCGTCAGTGGCAGGGAGCTACGAGGCGGCCGCCGAGCGCATGTCCGACCGCGAGATCCTCTCGGCGCTGGCCGGGTACCTGTGGCCGCGCGACAAGCCCGAGTTCAAGGTGCGCATCCTCGGCGCGCTCGGCCTCATGATCGGCGCCAAGCTGCTCACCATCGCGACGCCCTTTTTCTTCAAGGGCGCCGTCGACGCGCTCACGCTGGGCGGCGCCGGCGGCGCAGCGGCGGCGGCGGCGGCGGTCGGGGCGGCCGCCTCGTCCGCCGCCTCGTCCCCCACCACCTGGTCCCTCGCCGCCGAGCGCCTCGCCACCGCCGGCCCCGTGTCCCTCCTCCTGGGCTACGGCATCGCGCGCGCGGGCGCCGCCCTCTGCGGCGAGCTGCGCAACGCCGTCTTTGCGCGCGTCTCCCAAGGGGTGGTCCTGACCGTGGCGCGCGAGGTGTTTGCCCACCTGCACGCGCTCGACCTGGCCTTCCACCTGAGCCGTCAGACGGGCGCCCTCACGCGCGTCATCGACCGGGGCACGCGCGGCATCGGGTGGGTCCTCAGCAGCATGGTCTTCAACGTCGTTCCCACGGTGTTCGAGGTCGGCGTCGTGTCGGCGATCCTGTGCTACCAGTGCGGCCCGGGGCTCGCGCTGCTGACGCTTGGGACGTTGGGGGCCTACGCCGCCTTCACCTTTGGCGTCACCTCGTGGCGCACCGCCTTCCGCAAGCAGATGAACCGCGCCGAGAGCGACGCGCACGCCCGGGCGGTCGACGCGCTCATCAACTACGAGACGGTCAAGTACTTCGGCAACGAGCGCTACGAGCTCGCGCAGTACGACCGCTGCATGCGCCTGTACGGCGAGAGCGCGATCAAGACGCAGACGTCCCTGTCGCTGCTCAACCTGGGGCAGAGCTGGCTCTTCTCCGGCGCGCTGGCCGCCGCCATGGCCGCCACCGCGGCGGGCGTGCTCGCGGGCACAAACACGGTCGGCGACCTGGTCATGGTCAACGCGCTGCTGTTCCAGCTTTCGCTGCCGCTGAATTTCTTGGGGACGGTGTACCGCGAGACGCGGCAGTCGCTCACGGACATGGGCGCGATGTTTGCCCTGCTGCGGCAGGAGCCGAGCATCCGCGACGCGCTCTGGGCCACCCCGCTGCCGCCCTTCCCCATACCCCTGGGGGTGGAGCTCGACCGCGTGACGTTCTCGTACCGCCCCGACACGGCGCCCGTCTTGGACGGCGTGTCGCTGTCGGTGCCCGCGGGCACGTCGTGCGCGATCGTCGGCGCCAGCGGCAGCGGCAAGTCTACCGTGCTGCGGCTGCTGTTCCGCTTCTTCGACGCCGAGGGGGGCGTGGGCGCCGTCAAGGTGGGCGGGCGCGACGTGCGCGGCGTGACGCTCGAGTCGCTGCGGGGGGCCGTGGGCAAGGTGCCTCAAGATCTCGTGCTCTTCAACGACACGATCTTTCACAACATCCACTACGGCGATCTCTCGGCGTCAGAGGAGGCGGTGCACGCGGCGGCCCGGGCGGCGCGGCTGCACGACGCCGTGATGGCGATGCCGGACGGGTACGGCACGCGGGTCGGGGAGCGGGGCCTGAAGCTGAGCGGCGGGGAGAAGCAGCGCGTGGCGATCGCGAGGTGAGTTTGTTTGAGTTGAGGGGCGTGTGTTTTTTTTGATAGGCGGGGGTGGGGGCTCGACGGCGGCGGCGACGACGACCCACGCACGGCGGCTTTTCCCTCTCTTTTTCTTTCTCAACTCACCCCCCCCTTTCTCTTCCCTCGGAATCCACGCGCACACCTCCAACAACACAACCAACAGGGCCTTCTTGAAGGCGCCGCGCGTCCTCCTGTTTGGTGAGTGGGCGTCCCTCCGACCCGTGCCGTCCCGCCGGAGGCACGACGCGCACACGCGCCCCTCTCGTGCGCCCCACCTGTCGCCGGCCCCCGCTCATAAACACACCTTCTTCCCTCCACACCCAACCAGCGCAAAAAAAACAGACGAGGCCACCTCGGCCCTCGACGCCTCGACCGAGCGCGAGATCCTCGACGCGCTCGCGCTCCTGTCGAAAGGGCGCACCAGCATCTTTGTCGCGCACCGCCTGTCGACGGCGGCGCAGTGCGACCAGATCGTGGTGCTGGGGCCGGGGGGGCGCGTGGCGGAGAGCGGGACGCACGCGGGCTTGCTGTCCAAGCCGGGGGGCGCGTACGCGGCGCTGTGGGCGCACCAGTCGGGCGGGGTGGATGAGGCGGTGGCGGTGGCCGAGCGGCGGCGGGCGGGCGAGGAGGCGGCGGGCGCGGCGTGACGGGCGCACGACGAGGCAGCGACGCCGTTATTTTTGTGAAAAGCCGTTGTTGTCGCTGTCGCTTACGACCGCATCATCATCATCATCTCGCACACGCGCACGATCGGTCGCTCTCTCTCTCGTTCGCGCGAGCCAGGACGCGTGCGAAAGAGACGACGACACGACCCCGACTCGTTCCTCTTGATCGAGAGAGATCAGCAGCGTCTGCGGATTGCCCTCTCGCGCGCGGTCGATTCGGACTGCCCGTGACGAGCCCGCGCCGACCGACCATGCAGTGCCGCGCCCCCTCGACGGGCGCGTCCATCGGGAGGAGGAGGACAGGTGGTGCGTCCTTTCGAGAGATTTTGGAATCCCTTCTCCCCCCCCTCTCCTGTCGAAAATCGCAGTCATCTCCGGTCCCAAGCAATCGCCCATCGTGGACGCGTCGCCCGTCCTCTCATCCTCGTCCTGAGACCTGACCCGTCAACTCCCTTCCTGCTGCCCCGACGCTCAAATCCAAAAACACAACAGCGGCGGCGTCGGCCAAGCGAGGCGTCGCGCGCTGCCGCCCCCCGCCTGTCGCCGTCTCGGCATCGACAACAGAAGCGGCATCAGCAGCAGCAGCAGCAGCAGCCGCCGCCCAGCGACCCGCGCCCGCCGACGGCGCCGCCAAGCAGGCCACCGCCGTCGTCACGCGCGAGGCGGGCAAGAACGGCAAGCTCCTCCGCGCCCTGTCGTCCCGCGGCGTCTCGGCGCTCGAGCTGCCGCTCATAGAGCACTCGGCCGGCGCCGACCGCGCCGCGCTGCCCGGCGTGCTGTCCGCAGGCGGCTTCGACTGGGTCGCGCTGACCTCGCCCGAGGCCGCGGCCGTCTACCTCGAGGGCTGGGAGGCCGCGGGGCGGCCGGAGGGCGCGCGCCTGGCCGTCGTCGGCAAGGGGACGGGCGACGTCGTGCGCAAGGCGGGCCTCGAGCCGCTCTTCACGGCGACGACGGCGACGGGCCGCGTCATGGGCGGCGAGCTGCCGCGCATTGAGGGGGGCACGGGGGTGGTGCTGTACCCGGCCTCGGCAAAAGCCGGGACCGACCTGCAGCAGGGCCTCACGGAGGCGGGCTTTGCCGTGCGGCGGCTGCACACGTACGACACGAGGCCAGTGTCGGGCGTGCCGGCCGAGGCGCTGGCGGCGGCGCTGGCGGCGGCCGACGTCGTCACGTTCGGCTCGCCCTCGGCCGTCAAGGCGTGGGTGGGCCTCGTCGGGCTGGAGGCGGCGAAGGGGGTGCCCGCGGCGTGCATCGGGGAGACGTCGGCGCGGGCGTGCCGGGCGGCGGGCCTGGAAAAGGTCTTTTTTCCGGAGGCGCCGGGGATCGACGGGTGGGCAGAGGCCGTCGTGGAGGCGCTGGGCGGCGGCGGCGGCGGCGGCGGCGGCGGGGGCGGGCCCTGACGAGCACGGGGGTGGTTTACACGTGATGCGGTCTGTCTCTGTTTATTACACGGGTCTGTCAAGGGCTCCGGTAAGGCGCCTTCTGTCTCTCGTTGCGGCCGCCTGCTCTTATTGATTGATTGAAAACCTGTGCTGCGGGGGTGTGGGGGGGGGATGGAGGGGGGGGGGCGGCGGCGTGGGC
>Ga0335398_10007628_pt1 | contig 13156 bp, 8 predicted proteins | sample BON03_FD_205742 | JGI IMG/M metagenome (GOLD analysis project Ga0335398, IMG submission 205742) | Freshwater microbial communities from Lake Bonney liftoff mats and glacier meltwater in Antarctica - BON-03 (spades assembly) (version 2) | ecosystem: Environmental > Aquatic > Freshwater > Ice >...
AGATGTGTGCGTGTGTACGTATACGTACATCTATCTATCTATATGTATATATTATATATGCATATCCGCACCGTAGGGTGCACGAGCACAAGTGACGCGATCAGTTCCGGCTCGAGCCAGGCGAGGTTATATATATATATATATATATTTATACGAATATATGTAGGTATATGCATTGATATATATATATACATGTCAATAAATACATGTATACATGTGTGTGTACGTATACGTATATCTATCTATCGAGATGTATATATTATACATGCATATCCACACCGTAGGGTTGACAAGCACTAGCGACGCGATCAGTTCCGGCTCGCGTGAGGCGAGGTGTGTGGCGAGCAGTCCGCCCACCGAGTTTCCGACCACGTGACAGCGGCCGCCACCAGCGGCCGAGTCGGCTAGCACGACGTTGCGCACAAAGTCGGCCGTCTAAGAAGAGAAACAGGTCACACACACAAACACACAAGGAGAACAACACAACACACGACACGACAAGAACAACACCACAACAACACAACACACGACACGACAACAAACGACCACACGAAGAACCACCACCCCCGCACTTAACAACGATCGAAGGTGGCGCGGCGACGGTGCGTATCACCTCCCACACCCGGGTGGGTGGCCGCGCCGAAGTCAGCGTGGGAGTAGGGTCGAAGTCCGACGCGCCTTGGGGCGCGTTGGCCTTCACACGATATTGCCATTGCCAATATGGTATAGTGTATAGCATACAAAGGGGGAGTCGGGGGGGTGTCGTATCTTGCGCAATAGACGTGCAATGGTATTGCAATAGTTCGGGTTAACCCGAGGAGTCAGTGCACGCAGGGCGTGGTTACGCTAGAGAAGGGCCGGTTTGCGGGGGTGGGATTTGGTTGTGTTGCCTTTTAACAAGCGATTACACCGTGAGCGTGGTTGCGCTAGGCAAGAGCCTCGGGCAGGGAGTGTTTTGGTTGCATCCACCTGTTCGATCCAAAAGTCGATCGAATATCCGATGCCGGCATCGCCACCGGCGCCGGCGCCATCGGGCCATGAGCCGCCCTGGCCAAGGTAGTCCATCGCGAAGACTGCACTGCCCGTCTGCGCTGCGATTTCGCGCAGGTTGCGACCGTAGTGGAACGCGCCGGCTCCAAATCCGGGTAGCAGAAGGACTGGAGGAGCGCGGGCGTCGGTGCCGGCGTGGTATTCGTAGTTGATGCGCTGCGTGCGACGCTTCCACACGCGCGGTGAGGTGGAGCCAGCTAGCTCTGTGGCGGTGGCGACTGGTACGGTGATCCGCAGTGCTAGCGGCCGCGCAAACGTCAACACGCGCGGCGAGGTGAAGCCGGCGACTGTGGCGGTGGTGAATTGTACGGTCGTCCGCAGTGTTAGCGTCGGCGCAAACGTTAGCGCTGCGAGGCTGAAACAGAGCATTGAGTTTAAGGGCTATCCATTACTGGTGATTCACAGACGGTTTATAATACAAAGGGGACACGAGCACACACGCACAGGGAACAGACGACAACGGTTTATATTCAGGGTCGTGCGGTACAACCTCGGGTTCCTCGGGTTAAACCCGGTACATCATCGTAACAAGAGAAATATACACAACACCGGTACACCAGAAATATACACAACACCGGTACACCGGTACTGTAGAGCTACAGGTGTTTCGTAAAGGGGTAAACTTGTCATCAATTTCCATATTGAAACCGTACAGTCATTGTCGGACACATTGCAAATGTGTCCCCAGAGCCCAACTCGGCAACGCACCATTTCTTAATCCGCGGCCGCGTCCCCGCATAAATTTTCGTAGAATATATAATATTGTATATATATATATATTATTCACATATAGTTTCTAACACTAACACTAACACATAGCACATAGCACACAGTCACAGTCTGTCTAACACAGCGACAGCGAAAAGAAAAATGTGATATTATATACCTTAACTAATATTATAGACAGTAACAGTAAGAGTGAGACGAGTAAGAGTAAGCTCCGCCTACTTCTACTTCGCCCCCCCGGCCCCCACCGCCCGTGCTGGCCCTGACTGACGCCCTGACATGGAGCCATTTCTTAAACGCCTCCCGGCTCAGGCACGCAAAGCTTACCCCTGGCCTTGGTTGTTCTGTAGCATATACTATATAGCATATAGCATGCTACAATGCTATATAGCCTCCGTCAGATGCTACAGTCACTATAGCATAGCTATATATATATATATATATATTTTTTTTTTAATCAACAAGAACTTATACTTTTTCTTACATTTAAACCACGTGTTGGGCCTAAAATAGAACTCTCCCAATAGGCAACTTCCGGGTTGACCCGAGCCGCGAGTGCCGGCGCCGGATGCCGGGCGCCATGGCATTGCGGCAGGGTGGTGTGTGACGCCTCCTGTGTGTTATTTATGCTGCTCTGGCCTCTGGCTGCTGTCGAGGGGGTAGTGTTGGTTAACCGGCCCCGCCCCGGCCGCGGCCCAAAGTCCGAAAGCTGTGTATAAACACCAAAGTTTGCCATAGGCTAGCCCTAGGATAGTATAGTACTATAGTATAGTCATAGCTATATAGCATATAGCACCCCCCAATGCTACAGATGCTATAGGCTACAGAACAACCAAGCCCAAGCCCCTGGCTGATGGCTGAGAGATCCAATGCACCATTTCTAAATTATTTCTTAAAAAAATCTGCCCGGGAACCCAACGCGTCATTTCTTAGTGGTGGGGTTTCTTAATGCCCGATAATGACTGTACGCCGTACGAGTGCATTGATATTTGGTTTAGCTCTCCTTAATACCTATCTCGCGACACGGATACAATATGCAGTATGTATGATACAGATATAGATAGATAGGTAGGTACTCGTAGTTACGCGCGTCGTAGGCGTAGGCTGATGCCGCCGAATCTTTGCATACATACATATCACACATCAATCATACGCGTAAGTTGCCCTTTACAAGAAATTGTTTTTTATTTCTAGTCGAGTGGGCATGCATCAATTGTCCTTTTATTCTTCAGGCTCGCCTGCATCGCCCACACGGTTGCAATATTATTCAATATACGCAATACTAATACTAATGCTAATGTTCGGCTATTGGGCAAGAAACGACCCCCCAGCCCCTTACTTGTATATGCCATGCACCAAACACATTTTGGCAATGACAATATCGTGTAATATATAAGATATATATATATGTACATGTATTCTGTATGTGTATAGGCACTAGCAGCTAGTTGTCATCATCAATAGTTGTAAAATAGTTCTGCTAAGTTGTAAGTGTAAGTGGCGCGCGCCGCAGGCGTAGGAAAAAAAAAAAAATCGCCCTGCGCTCAGCTTTTGTGGTGTGGGTTGTATGTATGAAGGATTTCACACACAAAAAAAAAATTGAGCGTAAGGCCCTTTTATTATGACCCATAGATACGCCTCATATACGCCCATCCCCATGTAGCAGCGTCATGATGATGATAAGTTTACCCCTACGAAACACCTAACACCCCCTCCCCACCACAGCAGCAGCCGGCCCGCAGCGGCTCACACCGCAACGGCGACACCCCTGTTGCACCAAAGAAAAGGGTAGGGCCCGTAGACGGACCGCCCCAACCGATTTATTGACCCATAGTTGGGCCACCCAAGCTCGCGCCCGAAGGAGGGCCTGGGCCCGGGGGACAGTCCAAAGGCACGTGGACGCTGGTTTCAGCCCGTCCACACGGCGTTGAAACAAAGTTTCAAAAAATCCGCACAAATCATCGTGCCAGGTTTGGGGTGGCTGCCCACCGCAGTCCAACGGCATCGCGACGTAAGGGGGGTCGGGGGTGGCAGAGCCAATACCCCGAGCCCACTCAAGTCAAGACCACCGTTGTTGCGGAAACCACGGCTAGGGAGGGATAGGGGGTGTTGCCGCACCAGGTGGCAATCCCCTATGATGAGGAGGGGTAGTGTAGTTTTGGTGTCTGGGAGAGGGGTTGAGTAGAGTGAGCTGTCCAGATTTAATGGTTTGAGTATGAGTGGATGTGTTGCCGGTAATAGTTGTGGTCGTGGGGGGCGTGCGCCTCCTTCTCCCTCCTCTTTTGCTCTTTTGAGAGCGCGAGGGTATGCACTGTTATTGGTTTGTGGATGATTAGCAGGTTAGTTGGTGTAAGGCAGGTGGGGAGTAACCTCCGTGGGTGGGGCGTGGGCCGGTAGCGATTGCAATTTGGTTTATGTGGGTCCTAGTGGTATAGGTATCGCCGGATAGGTATTCCGAGCAGGCGGGAAATGAAGGGGAAGTAAGGATAGGGTACGGGGCCTGCCTGGGAAACCTCCGTGGGATGGGCGGGGCTGCATGGTAGTGGTAATCTTGGATGTTCTGTACGGCCCTATGTAGGGCCCTACACCTACACTGTAGTGTAGCCTCTGTCAGACCCTACAGTGATGTTGTAGGGAAGCCCTGCCTAATCTCACATTTAAACCATTTAGCCTAAGCCTTAAAACAAAACTATTTTTTGGCGGCAAGCGGCTGGCGCGAAACTGCGCGCGGACTGCGATCTGCGAGCAGCGCGGCCCGCGGCCAAGGCATGGCGCCAGGTGGTGCGAGCGCTTGGCGCAACGCATCGGCGAGGCCAGCTTCCCGACCGGCACACGGGCACAGTCGTCGACAGGGTCTCCGCCTACATCCGGGTAGTTAACCCGAAAATTGCCCTAGGATAGTGTAGCCCTACAGTGTAGGACCATGCGTAGGGTGTAGCCCCCCCCGACCCTACACACCCTACACCCTACAGAACATCCAAGGTGGTAATGTGGTTGGTGGGTGGTGCCTGCATTGGTGCCACTGGACATGTGGTGTTGGGGGTTAAGGGGAATTTCCTTCAGCTGTGCAAAATACCGGTGTGGGGCGTGGCACGCGGCCTTGCGGCCCGCGGCCGCGGGTGCGTTGGGCTCCCTCGCCTTGTCAGTGTCCGTCTTGGGGAAGGCCGCCAGGTCGTTCTGGGAGTCCTCGAACATGTGCGAGGTGTCGCCCTGGGCGGCCTTGCGCGCGGCGTCCTCGACGGGCGCGAGCGGGATCATAAAGTCGCCCTGGTACCGCGAGTTGGGGTCGACCGCCACACCTTCGAGTTGGCCCCACTCGCCCATCAGGTCCGGCCCGTCCTCCCGCGCGACCGGCTGGAGGAAGGGGCCGTACTTGACACGCACTGCGCCCGGGGTGTCCGCCGGCGCCGGCGCCGGCGCCGGCGCCGGCGCCGGCGCCGGCGCCGGCGCGGCGGCCGCCGCGGCCGCCGCGGCCGCCGCGGCCGGCGCGGCCGCGGCCGCCGCGGCCGGCGCCGTCACCATCCGGCGGGCGGTGATTCTCTGGTCTCGCGGCCCCCCGGCCCCCGAGCCCTCGCCTGAGGCCTCGGCCGCGCCCTGCCCGGCCGGCGCGACGGGGCAGCCGCCGCCCCACGAGGGCGGCGGCGCAAGCAGGAGCATGAGCAGCGCCGCGACGACAAGGGCCACCAGGACGAGCCCCACCGTCTGCAGCGCGCCGCCGGGCTGCTGCGGTCGGCCGACGATGTGCGCGCCTGCGCGCAGTTCACGGGCACGGTGATCGGTCTGCTTGTGGGACTGGGTGTCGCGGCCGGTGGGGTCTACCTGTCCAAGGGCACCTCGGTCTGGGTGGATGTCGTCGCATGCCTCGTGGTCGTGCTCGTGCTCGTCATGGCCGCCCGGGCGCTGAGCGTGACATACGCCGAGAACCGCAAGGTTGCGCTCGTACAGCAGCAGTCCGCGGTGCTCGGCATGGACCCCGGCGCCCAACGCGCGACCACGTCGGTGGCCACCATCAACTGGATGGCGTCGCTGTCTGGGTTTCTCCAGGGCGGCACGTACCGCGCGATGGGGTGAGTCGCGTGGCGCAGCCCTCGTGGCGCGCCGTGCCGAGTCCGCCGCCGCCCACGCCGCCGCCCGCACCCAGCCGCGTCGGCCGCCGCGCCGCCGCCGCAGCGGCGGGGCTTAGGGTTAAGGGTTAACCCTTAACACTTAACCCGTAGGGTTACTAACCCCCCCCCCCCACGCCCCTCCGCCCCGCGCCCGCGCCGGGCTGGTCCAGCCACGCTGGGTACCCGCCGCACCGCGTGCCGCGCGGCACGCCTCGCAGCGGTCGCACCGCCGATGGCTCGGCGGGGCGCAACGGCGCGGTTGACCCTGGTGTGCAAGGTCGCCGAGCTACTGCTCGGGTTAAGGGTTCACCCCAACCCGCCCGTCCGGTGGCCACTGCGCTTTCTTTTTCACGTATACCACGCGCCCTTGCCCCAATGCGCACCAGCCTGCTTGGCGCACCGAGCGCCGCGAGCACCCGCACGTGGCCGCACCCCGTGGCCGCTCACGCCGCACCCCTGGGCGCGCACGCCGCGCCCCTGGACGCGCGCCCCAGCACCGCCCACGCCACACCCCTGGGCGCGCACGCCGCACCCCTGGGCGCGCACGCCACACCCCTGGGCGCGCACGCCGCGCCCCTGGACGCGCGCCCCAGCACCGCCCACGCCGCGCCCCTGGACGCGCGCCCCAGCACCGCCCACGCCGCACCCCTGGGCGCCCACGCCGCACCCCTGGGCGCGCACGCCGCACCCCTGGGCGCGCACGCCGCGCCCCTGGACGCGCGCCCCAGCACCGCCCACGCCGCACCCCTGGGCGCGCACGCCGCACCCCTGGGCGCGCACGCCGCACCTCTGGGCGCGCACGCCGCGCCTCTGGGCGCGCACGCCGCACCCCTGGGCGCGCACGCCGCGCCCCTGGACGCGCGCCCCAGCACCGCCCACGCCGCACCCCTGGGCGCGCACGCCGCGCCTCTGGGCGCACACGCCGCACCCCTGGGCGCGCACGCCGCGCCCCTGGACGCGCGCCCCAGCACCGCCCACGCCGCACCGTGGCCATTGCACGTAAAATGTCGAGCCAGGATAGAAGGCAATCGATCGTTTCATGGCGGCCGTGGTTCGGGTTGTCATAGGCCTTCTCATCGTCATCGTCTGCGCGATTGTGGTCGCGATCGCTGTGAGCGCGCGCCCGGGCTCGGGCACAGATGTGGGCACAGGCGCAACCGCAGCTGTGGCGGCGACGCAGGCGGCCGAGGCGGCCGAGGTGGAGGCGAAGGCTGTGGCCAAGGCGGCCGAGGCGGCCGAGGTGGCGGCGAAGGCTGTGGCCAAGGCGACCGAGGCGGCCGAGGCGGCCGAGGTGGCGGCGAAGGCTGTGGCCGAGGCGTAAGCAAAGGCGTTGGCCGAGGGGGTCGTGGCGGGTCCGGGCGATTTGTCTAGTTCTGTCATCGGACCAGACGCAGAGGTGTGGGACCCAGCCAACGGGTCTGTGTCCGAGTCTACGCCTGCGCCACCCCGGCCTGCGCCGCCTGCGCCGCCTGCGCCGCTTGCCCCGCCCGGCGGCACCGCCACAGCCGACCCCATCGACGCCCCCGCCACCATCACCGCCCCCGAGGTTAACCCTAACCCCCTGACCAACGGGTCCATGTCCGAGTCTACGCCGGCGCCGCCCCGGCCTGCGCCGCTTGCGCCGCCTGCGCCGCCTGCGCCGCCTGCGCCGCCTGTGCCGCCTGCGCCGCCCGGTGTCACCCTCGCAGCCAACCCCATCGACGCCCCCGCCGTCTCCACCCCCAACCGGGACTCCCTCGGCGACCCGCCCTCCAAGGAGTGGTGCGGGCGCCGCTGCACGGCGTTTCCTCGGCGTAGGGGCCCTCGAGCCGCTGGCCGCGCGTGCGGTAGACGGGCGCCTCGCCCAGCTCCCAGAAGGCGCGCAGCGCCTCGTGGTTGAGCCACCGCTCGACGCGCGCGGCGGCGCGCGCGGGCGAGGGCGCGCACGCGGGCGCGAGGCGGCAGCCGGCCTTGTTCGCAAAGTTGGGCTCGACCAGGGGGCAGGTGCCGAGGCCGCCCGCCGCGGCCGGGCCGGCAAAGGGCGCCGACGGCTCGTTGGGCAGGCTGCGCAGCCGCGTGCGCTCGTCCCAGCGGTAGGCGCGCGAGCCGTTCGGCGCGGCGAGGCCGATGGCGCGCAGCGCGCCGATCGCGGCGGCGCTCGGCGCGCAGAGCCGCGTGTTGGTGGCGAGCCCCGCGCCCGGCGACCGCAGCACCAGCACGCCGTCGTCGGCGCCGGCGTACCCGGCCTGGATCGGCACCAGGGCGGCGTCGGCGCCGAGCCGGGCGGTGGTGGCCGGCAGCGGCGCGTCGGGCGGCAGCGCCACGGCCGGGTTGGACGCCGTGTAGCCGACGCCCCCCGAGCAGGCGATGCTCGCGAGCGTCACGCGACCGCCCACGCGCTCCTCCACGGCGCAGAGCAGCAGCGGCTCGCCGGCCGCCCTGGGCCGGCCTTCGGCGTCGAGCGGCGCCATCGGCTCGGCCGGCCGCGGCCCCGCCTCGCCGACGAAGCGCATCGCGCCCGCGGCGTCGACGCTCAGCCAGCTGCCGACGTAGTCCGCCGAGAGCGTGTAGGGCAGCCACTCGGACCCCGGCTCGCACGGCGCGCGCGCGCCGCCGGCGAGGGCGGGGGCGAGGTCGCCCAGGTTAACCCCGTTGTTCTTTGTGATGTCGTAGATGTGCGGGCTCGCCATGGAGCGAAAGTAGGGGCGCAGCAGCGTGGCCGGCAGCGCCATCTGCGCCGCGAGCCAGGCCTCGCGGCCGGCGGCCGGGTCGAGCGACAGGTGGGCGTCGATGCCGGCGTCGGTGCCGCCAAACGTGGCCTGCATCAGCGCGCGCGCCGAGCGCGCGCGCGCGGTCGGTCCGAGGCGCACGCCCGCGCCGCCGTGGCGCCGCACGTGGTAGCTCGTGTCTGGCGCGTCGGGCGCGGCAGCCGGCAGCTCCTCGACGACGCAGGGGAGGTCGGGGCACGAGACAAAGAGCGGGTCGACCAGGGAGGCGCCCTCCCACCCGCCACCACCGTAGCTACGCGCCACGGCCACCGCGCGCCCAGTCGCCGGTTCGAGCCGCTCGAGGACCACCACCTCGTCGGGCTCGGACGCCCCGAGGGCGACGCGGCCCAGTGCAAACACGGGGGCGCTGGGCGGCGCGCCGGGGGGGGCGGGGGGCGGCGAGGCCGGCGAGGGCGGCGGCGGCGAGGGCGGCGGCTTCGAGGGCGGGTAGGGGGGCAAGGGGGGGGCGGGGGGGTCCGGCGGCGGCTGCCGCGCTCCCTCGCGCGCGGCGCGCTCGGCGCGCCCGGCTGGCAGCTCGACGTCTGTGCGGTCGACTACGCGCGCGTGCTCACCGCCGTCTGCCCGGCCGACGGCCCGGTCGCGTGGGGCGCCGCGCCCTGCACCGTCTGCCTCGTGGCCCCGCACCTCTTTCGCGCCGGGCAAGGCTCCCTCCAGCGCTCGGACGAATGCCACGCCTCGGTCGTCTCGACCTTTGTCGTCGAGCGCGGCCCCGCGGCGCAGGCCGACCGGAGCCTCGCCCTGCTCGTCGTGGCCGCCGCCCTCGACGAGTGCCACCTCGGACGATGCGCCAACCGCGGCTGCCTGCGCAGCCGGGACGAGGCGTACGCCCTGCGCCTGTGCCCCACCTGCTGGCGCAAGCTCCAGCTGGCCGGGCTGGCGCCCGACGTGCCGGCCGCCGCGGCCGCACTCCACCGCGCCACGCGCGACAAGCCGCCGTTGGCCGCCTCGCGGCCCTCGCCAAAGAAGGCGAGCTCCACGCACGCCTCGGGGGCAAACTCGTAGTAGGCGCCCGGCCCGCCCTGGTTGGGCACGTGCCAGACGCGCGGCGTCGTCGGCGCCGCCTGGGCGGCGCACTCGGCGCCGCTGCAGGCGAGTGGCGCCTCGAGGCGCGCCAGGACGGGGTAGTCGCAGGCGCCGCTGCCGCCGCGGCAGAGCGCGCCGTGCAGCGCGCCGCCCGGCTCGGCGCGCGCGGCGGCCGCCTGCCCCGCGCGCCAGTGCCAGGCCGGGTGGGCGGCGCCCAGGTAGCGGAACGTGGCGCCGGCGCGCAGGAAGGCGCCGCCGGCCGCCTTGTGGCAGAGCGCGTAGCCGTCGCCCAGGTGGCCGTCGAAGAGCGTCATCTTGGGGAAGGCGTCGCGCCCGCTCGGCTCGGTGCGCATCGGGTCGATGGTGTTGGTGTCGGCGTAGACGCGCTCCACGTTGGAGCGGGCGGGCTGCTGCTGCACCCCGGTCCACACGCGCGCCATGTCGGTCACATCGGCAAGGTTGTAGCTCTCGAGGGGCTCGCCCGCGGCGTCGCGCTGCGGCGTGCCGTTCTGGTGCAGCAGCACGGTGCCGATAGTGAAGAGCTGCATCAGCTCGCGCGCGTAGTTTTCGTCGGGGTACGCGCCGCAGGGGTTGTCCGAGGGCGTGGCGCCGGGGCACGAGAGCGGCCGGTTGCCGGCAAACGTGAGGTAGTCGCCCATCAGCGGCGAGTAGCTCACCTCGCGCAGCAGCTGGTGGAAGCTGCCCAGGGCGTTGCGCACCAGGATGTCGTGGAAGGCCAGCTTCGGCTCGCTCATGGTGAACTCAGGCATCTGCGTGTTCTCGGCGATCACGAGCTGCGAGAGCGCCCACGCGACGCGCAGGCGCAGCTGGTCGGGCGCCGCGAGCGCCGCCGCGAGCCAGGCCACGTCCGGCCCGTGGAACTCGTCGTAGCTGCTCGTGCTGCGCGGCGCCGACAGGTCCTGTCTCTCTTGGCGGTTGCAGTACTACGACGGCAAGACGGGCCAGGCCCCGCGTGCCGCGGTTGCACCCAACGAATCGGAGGATGCAGTAGACCTGCGGAACAAGATCAAAGCGGTCAAGTCGACTGACCGTGACATCGACGAGTACCTGAAGCTTCTATACTCCCATTGCACGGCTATCCTGGCCGCCGCTCCAAGCTCGGGCAGGCACAGCAGCCCGACGAAGAGCGCCAATTGTAACGCCAGGAACACCGCCGACATTGCGCCCCGCTATGCAGGTGCCATCCATCCCGCGGGTCGTGGTGCGGGTCTGACCCACCCTGGGTACCCCCCCCCAAGCCGGGCGGACTCACGCGGTTTGCCCCGGTTGAACCCAGTGGGTCACGCGCGCACCGGCGCCGCGACCGGCTGTGGGCCGGGGAGCTAGGGCTGGGGGGGCTTGGCCCCTGGCACGGCCTCGGGCACGGCCTCGGGCACGGCCTCGGGCACGGACCCGCTGCAGCCGTCGCCGTCGCCGTCGCCGTCGCCGGCCTCGGCCTCGGCCTCGGCCCTGGCCTCCGCCTGGCCGGAAGCGCGCCCAGGCCGCCCTCTGCGTTCACGCGCACGCCGAGCCCGCCGCGGCCCCGCCCGAGCCCGCCGAGCCCGCCGAGCCCTCGGCCGCCGGCGCGTGGACGCCCACGCGCATGCGCCTGTCCGTGCGGCCGCGCCCGGCGCCCGGCGGCGCCGCGGCGTGGCCCCTCGTGTGGGACGCGCGCTGCGCGCGCGCCTTCCGCGCCCACCGGCCGGCCGGCCCAGCCGGGCCGTGCGCGCTCTACGCCGCCGGCGGCATCGCGCCCGCCAGAGTCGTGACCGCGCCGCAGTGGGACGCCGAGACGGAGCTCGGCCGCTACGCGCCGCTCGCGGCGGACGAGCCGCGCGTGCTCGCCTTCCTGGGCGAGGACGCGCGCGCGCACGCGGCAGTGGCCGCCGCCGCCGCCCGCGTGCGCGGCGTGGTCGACGTCGCGTTTGACAGCGCGCTCTGGCAGTGGAAGGGGAGCACCCACGTCACCGTCGACGCCCCGTACGCCAGCGGACGCCGCACAGGCGTCCTCGTGCGGTGGGTCCGGGTCTGGTCGGCACCCGCCGAGTAGCGACTCCGCACCTCGGTCACACCTCGGACAGCTCAACAAACACAGCGAGCGAGTCCAGAGCGCAGCGAGCTCAGCGCATGCAGCGACCAAGTCCAGAGCGCGGCGAGCTCAGCGCATGCAGCGACTAAGTCCAAAGCGCAGCGAGCTCAACAAACACAGCGATCGAGTCCGCGATGCTGGGTGGCCACACCAGCAGGCTGGTCGCCGAGATGGCCATGCCAAACTTCTTGTTGAGGAACCAGAGCCCGGTGGTCTCCACCACGGCTATGCACTGGGCGCCGCGCACCAGATCGGCCTCGCCGCCCGGGCGCCACTCGATGTTGTCGCCCACGTGCGAAACGACGACCTGGATCTTGGTGGCGTAGCTGCCGTCCAGGTTGACCTTGAGGCGCACGGACGGGCTGCGGCCCTCCTGGGCCGGCAGCTTGACGATCGGGGTGTACATGTCGCGGACCGAGTCGCAGTCGAGTGTCTTCTTGAACCATGCCGCGCAGTTGCCGTGGGCGGCTGCCACGTTGGCCTGGTCGACCCCCTCGAGCACGCGGCGAGCCTCGGCGGGGACCGAGACGCTCAGGCTGCAGCGCGACGCGTCCGAAGCCGAGAGCCCGGGGCGGTCCGGGTGGTCGAGTCCAAAGATGATGGTCTGCCGGTCGGCGGTCGACGTGCTCAGCTGGACCGCCAGCTTGGCGCCGTTGTAATGGACCGGAACGCGCATGCCGTTGGCGGCCTGCTTCGGCGTGCCGTAGGTGATGCTCGGGACGTCGATCGACGAGATGAGGTCGGCCATCGTTTGCGGAGTGGAAGGGGGGGGGGTTGCTGCTGTGCCACACCGCGACAGGGGCCCCAGCGGCGGCGAAACTGACCCGTGCCACCCCAAGCCCCCCCCACCCCCCTGCGCCTCGTGGGCGGCGCGCGCACTCCCCGTGGGCGGCGCACGCCCTGTGGTCGGCGCGCGCACGCCCCGTGGTCGGCGCGCGCACGCCCCGTCGGCGGCGCGCGCACGCCCCGTGGGCGGCGCACGCACGCCCCGTGGGCGGCGCACGCACGCCCCGTCGGCGGCTCACGCACGCCCCGTGGACGGCGCACGCACGCCCCGTGGGCGGCGCACGCACGCCCCGTGGGCGTCGCCCCGTGGGCGGCGCGCGCACGCCCCGTGGGCGGCGCCCCGTGAGCGGCGCGCGCACGCCCCATGGGCGGCGCACGCACGCCCCGTGGGCGGCGCGCGCACGCCCCGTGGACGGCGCACACACGCCCCGTGGGCGGCGCACGCACGCCCTGTGGGCGGCGCGCGCACGCCCCGTGGGCAGCGCGCGCACGCCCCATGGGCGGGGGCTGGGCGGCGGCGCGGGCGGCGGGGTCGGAGGGGGGCTGGGCGGCGGCGCGGGCGGCGGCGTGGGTGGCGGTGGCGGCGGCGGCGGCGACGGAGGAGGCGG
>Ga0335398_10007630_pt1 | contig 13153 bp, 10 predicted proteins | sample BON03_FD_205742 | JGI IMG/M metagenome (GOLD analysis project Ga0335398, IMG submission 205742) | Freshwater microbial communities from Lake Bonney liftoff mats and glacier meltwater in Antarctica - BON-03 (spades assembly) (version 2) | ecosystem: Environmental > Aquatic > Freshwater > Ice >...
TATATGTATATATATATACATATATGTATATATATATGAAGACAGCGCTATAAATATATATAAAGACAGTGCTGACACATTAAGGTGTGTGCATGGCACACTTGCTGCAACGAGTGTCTAGGTGTGCATTCCAGTGTCATAGGTAGGCAGTGTGTTGACAATGACGCGGCCCATAACACAGATCACCTGCATTGGCGGTGCGTTGTGCGGCGGTGGAGCGTTGTGCGATGGCATCGGTGGTGGTTGTGTGGGCTGCTGCATGGCAGCGCCTGCCCACGGCTGGGGTGGCACGAGATGCGCCGCTGACGCCACAGATGGCTGTTGCGATAGTGTTGCGATACTTGCCTCTTGCACGCCTGGCAGCTCCATAGATATGGGTGCTTTGACAATTTGAATTGGTTGATGAGGGTATGGGAGTGATGCTGTTAGTGTTGGCGCCTGCACCACGGCCACACCACCCTCGGGCCTTACTGTGGCAGCCGCCGCGGGCATCTGAGGCATGGGAGGCATGGGAGGAGGCACATTAAGTGAAGCGGCCTGGTGCTGGGGCGATGGTGGTGCCATGACGACAGGCGGTGTTACATCTGGCAAACTGGAGTGAAGGAGTAGGACGACGGTGGAGCCAGGCAGGCCCTTGACTAGGCGGATCACTTCACCCGCACTCAACCCCTGCACTTGGACTGCGTCAACACTGATGAGCACGTCCCCGGGCTGCATCCTACCAGACGTTGCCGCACTTCCGTTGGGCGCCAGCGTCGAAAGCAGATGCATGCCTGTGCCTGTCGTCTCGAAGGAAAATCCAACTCCCGCCAGCCCATCAGGTGGCAACCCCATTCCTGGCAGCGGGCCCCTCTGCAATTCCACTGTTTTGCGTGTCCATCCTGGCGGCACACTCCTCGAGACTCCTACACCCGCTCCTGCTGCTGCTGCTGGCGGCGAAGGCACACCTGCATGGTGCACCACAGTTGCATCACCTATCGTGCCCATACGCACTCCTTGAGTGTACACTCCTTGAGTCTCAGCAACGATACCACGTATTGTCCCGCAGTCAACCGCCAAGAGCGGCGCCTTCTAGGCGCACTCTTGTGCGGATGCAGCAGATAGTTGCACGACATGCTGTGTTTGGCGTGTGGCATGTGCTCGTTGTTTGATATCTTGCATATGCCCTTTGTTTCGCGTGTTGCATGTGCTCTGTGTTGCATTTGCTCTTTCAAGCACGAGTGTCTCGACCGAATTGAGGATAGGAGCAGGGGATGGTGGGAGGTGTGCATGAGAAAACACAACGACCTGTAGGCTTGTGAAGACAAACGAACCTGTGCCCATGAAGGATGCTACATCGATGTCTTGACTTACATTCGCATACTCTGTATACGCTGGTTGCTGATGCTGCGTTAAGTAATCGCGTGTAATCGTGTGTAATGGAGGGTGTCAGTGTGTTGTCGTGCATGTATGCTTAATTCATAGTAATATGTTTCAGGATGTGTGTATGCCTGTGATTGTGTTTGTATGTGCGTGTGTGCGTTAGCGTGTGGAGTGTGAGGTTGCAGTGCGTTTGCGTGTGATTTGCGGGAGTGCGTGCGTGTGGTACGCACTGACGCATAGAAAGAAAAACTAGCAACCAATAAGCAACACACACCAGCGCACATGAGTACACCCTAACACGCACGAATATATCCCAATACAAACTAACGCAACCCAATAAACCTGCTGCTGCTGTTGCTGCTGCTGTGGGCTCGGCGGCGCAGGGGCGGGGACCGGGGCGGGAGATTGCTGTTCGCGATCGTTGTTCATAAGCCTGCAATGTAGACCGCGCAGGTTACAACACACAACAACTGCTTTGGAATGTCCAAGTCGATCGCTACGGGGTATTTCGATAATTGCACACAAGTTTTTGGATCCATCAGGAAGTTGTATCATGGATCCAAAAACCTGTCCGATATATCCAAGCTTTACTATCGGTAGAAGGGTTCATCGACTTTGAAATTTTCACCTTTCCAGGCTCGGACATATGCACGCACCATTTACATACGCAGTCGGACCGCTGCGCAGAGAAACACACGTTCCTGAGAACGTGTGTTCCAGAGTTGTACGTTCAATTTATGGATTCTGTTTCAGCTCAAGGGTTGTATACAGGGTTGTGTGTTCACTTCTGTGCACTTTTGTGTATTCAGAATTGAGAATGACAACACGACTCGGTTTACATGAAATACCAACCCTGGGACTGGGAACACAACCCGGATCACAAACATTCTCATAAAGAAGCATCGCGTTCCTGACCGACGAGCAGGCGTACAAGCAAGCACAAGTGGGCGAGCACACGGAAGGTAGTGGGTTTGAGACCCGGCGTGCTCGAGGGCTTTTTCAAACATCTGTTTTGCAGCCTGCTGTTCGGCCAGTGTTTTGCCTGACATGAAGTGCTGCCCGAGGTTGCGGTACCCCTCAATGATTCTGTCGCTGTCTCCTTCTCGCAGCGCAATTTCGAGCTGCTTTTTGAGCAGTTCAAACTGCCTGTCGCGCTCGCCATCATCTGCCCCTCCAGGTGTCGAATCATTCTGTCTGTGTGGCTGGGGGGAGGCACTTTTGGCGGGTTGGGATTGATGGTCGCTGCCCCCGACGACGCGCTCCCTGTATTGGCGCTGCGGTGTCGACTTCGCACCGCTATTCCTGAGGCGTTTTAGCTCGTCCTCCTGAAAATTGTTCGCCGACCGCTCCCGATACACGATAGGCGACGCCTCTCCTCCGGCGCCTCCGAGCGATGGCCCTCTCTTTGCTGGCGACTCCTTCTTCCTGAACAGATTCATCGTGCGCCGACAAGACAGCAGGGGGTGGGCAGGCCACCCTGATCCCAGCAAAACAAAGACCTTTGCTCAAGCCTGTGGTGTGCGCCGCTCTCTCCGACTGAGCGGCGACTCTTTCCGAAATAACGGAATCCACGAACTTTCAACCTAATCCACAAAACATACCGCCCCTAGGTCGCCCCTAGAGGGTACCGGGACTCGGCCAGATTACTGGGTGAATCGTGATGATCAAAAAATTGAGGGGCCATTCGGGGAAAACAAATGCACAAAAATCGAGAAATAGTTGGTATATGAAGGGTCAGGATTGTGGGTACATAGGGACAGTTGACTCGGGGCCCAAATATTCTCTATCCTGAGACCAAATACAAACGCTCAAAATTTATATCATCTATCACATCTATTGCGTTTACCCTTGAACAAATTTTCACAGAACTGTTATAGCTTCCCGTGCAGTCTCTAATAGGGAGTCCCGTACCCTCCGTCCTGAAGGAGCCCGGCAGCGGCGAGAGCGGAGGGGTGCAAGCGCGGTTGGTCTTGGGTCTTGGAGTGCGTTCTCTCGCCCCAGCGCTCTGATATGGTATCACGAGAGGCGTGCTGTAGCTCACGTGTCTGAAGACCCCAGTCCTCGGCCACACTCCGTCTTCTTCCTGCACTCCCGACCCTCCCCTTGCTGTGAATTCCTAAAAAAAGTCAACTCTCGACCCTCAGAAATCGAAAAACAGCCTCGAGTCTCGACCCTCCACCCGAGGGTAGGGAGGTGAAACGCGCGGAATGTCAAACGAAATCCTTATCTGAATCATGAAACTATTGTTCTAGGTCTCTTTTCATTTGAAAATTTGAAAAGAGACTCAGAATGGTAGTTTCTTGATACCGATTAGGATTTCTTTTTGAATTCCGATGACCATCCCGGCATCCGCCCAAGAATCACCCAAGAATGGACTAAATTTAATCGCACTCTGATCGGCCACGAACCATGTGGTAAAATGTGTTTCACAAAAACGGAATTGGTCCAATAATAAAGGCCAACTGTACCAAATCTTAGCCACTTTTACATGTAACTGAATTCAGTGTCTACATTAGACTCAAATATATGTACTGTAATTGAAAAAAGACTTCCTGGCAATACTAAAAAGTGGACACTCGTCCGTTCGTGGCTGATCAGAGGGCGATTAGTCCATTCTTGGGCGGTCCGAGTCTCATCTTCCACGGAACGGGCTGTAATGCGAGCAGTACCACATGATCTTATGCGGAGGATCAGATTCAGGAGAATAAAAAAGTCCGGAATATGATTTTAAATATCTGTACTGAACGATAACTAAAATACATTTTTTGCAACCTATTTACCTGTAAGGCCGTACTAAGGAAACATATATCAATGATAACGTTGGGCGGATCGCTCTAGATGGGCACTCTTCCAAGACCAAAAAATGCTGGCTCGCTCGTCCCGTCGGAGTGTCGCCTTATGTGCAGTGCAGTGGCACGCGGGTGCGTTTGCGCAAAGCGCCCAGTGCTCACTTACGCGCGTGCGGGTGCGTCCTGGTAGCGATGACAATGTCCGCATCCGAGCGCCGCTGTGGCATGTGGGCCAACGTCGCCTCTTGTCGTCGCCCAAGCGTCCCGCAGAGCAGGACGAAGCAGGTGGAGGCGAGAAGGCGCAGCCATCAGATAAATATCAAACGATCAAGGTGAAGTACTATCCCCCATCCTGACCCAGCATTTCCCGAGACGGGTGCTGATGGTGTGGCTGTGGCGTTGCACAGATGATGGCGGGCATCGCCTTAGGAGCCTCTGCGCTGGGCGCCTTTTTCAACATTCGCGCCTATGAACGCCGCAGGCGGCGGGAGGAAGAACATGGCGGTGGTGCGGAGGGTCAGGTGTATGTATGCGCTCGTGCGACTCATGCGTCTTGATGTATACAGGGCTACATATCCCGGGAAATGCTGCGTGTGATGTATGCGTGAGTGCAGTTATGTATCTGTGGAAAGTGTGTCGATTAAAAAGCTACTGCTTGCCTAAAATGCGTGGCCTGCTTCGGGTGCCTTCATAGGGAGGTTCACCTTTTTTGCACACCTTGAACCGCAGGTGAAGCTGCTGAAAGGAGCAGCAACAGGGAAACCCCTATTGGGCGGCGAATACACGCTGGTGAATCAAGACGGCAAAGTGATGCGCAACACCGATTTCCATGGCACCTGGGCCTTTCTTTATTTTGGGTTCACTTACTGTCCAGATATCTGTCCGAATGAATTGACGCGTCTCCAGGAGATTCTTTCCATTCTGGACAAGGTGCCGTCTTTTGGCCTGCCTCTTGCCTCTTGCCCAGCATATCCGGGCTCTCTGTTGTGCTTGCTTCTTCTCGCTGTGGGCGCGTGGGCCTATCTATCCCAGTGAGCTGAGGTGAAACCGTTCAAAACAGGAAAACAAGGGCAAGGAGGTGACGCCAGTCTTTATTACCATTGACCCTCAGCGCGATGGGCCAGCCCAGGTGTGTCTTTTTTGCTTGTCATGTCGTCCGGGTTGCGTGTGGTGTGGTGTGGTTAGCTTATCTATTGTGGTTGGTGTGCGCTCATCTACATTGCTTTCGTGTCCTCGACGCACCTCTAGCAGCCCGCAGACCTCGTCCAAATCTCTTGAACTTTCCTCCTCGTTCCCCTCGTTCGCCGTCTTTCTGTTGTCCTCCGTCATGCACATGTTCTCGCAACGTGCGGCAGAGAGCACGTGACCAAGTGTGCAGAGCAAGGCGAGATGCAGAGGTACTCCTCAGACTGCCAATTTACACACACGCCCACGCACACCTACCAGCTTAAGGATTACCTATCAGACTGGCATCCCCGCCTTATCGGACTCACCGGCTCCCCTTCTCAGGTATGCTTTTTCTTTCTCTTGTTTTTCACAGAAATATTTGGTCATTGCTTGGGCGCGCGCGCCTCACAGCTGCCGCGCGCCTTCCGGTTACCATTCACATGAGTGCGCGGCGTCGAGGCGATCCAGTTGGTGGGCAGCGTCGGGGCTTGGGCTCGCGGCAGTGACTGTCTAAGGAAGACTCCCGTAGATAAACTCCTGAGTAATACCCCCCAATTTTTTTCCCGTATGCATTTGGACGCCATTTTCCTTCTGTTTCAGGTCCCAAGGATTTGAGACTCCCGATTTTTTCACTGTGTACCAAGCGTCTGCGAATGCGCGGAAAGCGCCGCGAAAGCTCGAACAATATCAATCTCCGAAAAATCGGCGGAACAAGGCATTTATTTATGGCACGATCTGCCGATTATTCGGAACTTAGTGTTTTTCCGGACTTGTGCGGCGTTTTCGGCGCTGTCACAGACTCTCAGGAAACAGCAAAAAATCCGAGCGCCTCAACAATCGAGACTACGAAACAGAGGGAAACTGGAGTCCCAAGGACGGAATAAATTTTGAATACGCAACTAAATTTGGAGAAAGAAAAATTCACCCTCGCTCTGGCTTGCTCCAGTGGGCGCGCGGCAGCTTCGGGCTGGGTCGGGAGGGGTCGGGAGGGGCGACCGTAACCGACGCTAACTAATCCTACCCGTCCCAACTCATGTCTTGACCGCTCTCTTACCTGGGTGTGGCGTGCGTGTCTGTGGACACTGGCAGATTGACGACGCCTGCAAGAAGTTCCGAGTGTATGCCAACAAGGCGGTCCTTGGCGACGACCCCAACGATTATCTCATTGATCACTCCGTCATGTTTTATCTCGTCGATCCCTCAGGTCCTTCAATCTCCTCTTCCCCTCCCCTCCCTACTCGCATCTGAATTTTCCTCATCTTGCATGATGTGCTAGTGGAGATGCATGTGTCTCAGCTGCGGCCTCCATCGTGCGGTCTTGATGGAGTGGTGTGGGTGTGAGAAGCTGAGAGTGGAAGGTGTGACAAGTGCAGGCGAGTTCGTCGACTACTATGGGGGCAACCTCACGCCAACACAGATCGCCAGCCGAATCAGCGAGAGCATCGACTCGTTTCAAACGTGACCTGCCGTTGCTCTGCGTCACACCCAACAGTTGGCACCTGCACAGGACTCTGCGTCCTGCCATTTGAGCGAGACAGAACACTAGAGCTCGCCCTCTCTTAAAGTTTGCACGTCGTGTGCAAGAAGAGTGTCGAGTGTGGACGAGGCATGATGTTGCGTAATACACATGGATGTTTGTTGGGTGCTGGACATCGGCACGCGTGCCTCGCTTTCGTGTGTGTGTCAGTGGTGCAAGACGCACTAGACACTCGTAACGATGCCTCCAGCCTCCAAACATGACCTTCAGTGACAACCCCCTTCGCTCATCTAATGTGACGCATCTAACATGACGTATCCGAGTCTACTCTCACGCACATTCGTGGTGTATGTCTAAGTGGGTACCGAGTGTAAAGGCGGGCTGGAAGGTGCCTTGTATGTTGCATTGTAGTGCAATGTAGTGTATTGCAGTGCAGTGTTGCAGTCGCATGTAGTGTAGTGCAGTGCAGTGTGTTGCGTAGTGCAGTGCAGTGTGTTGCAGTCGCTGCCTTGGTACTCCGCAATTGAAGGTGACCATTCGACTCAACGTATATTCCAATGAGTCTGATGCGGACTCATGGGTCGAAACACCTTACCTGTCTTGCAGCAGTTGCCCACAGCTGCCTTGCTAGTCCGGTCCAGAGTCATGGGTTCGTGCACATCCAAAAGGGAGTGAATAGGAAAAAGTTGACAATTGCAAAACAGAATGACCAAGATGAGGCAATTGAAACAAGGAAACCAGTATGATGGTGTTTGCTTTATTATGATGGTGTGTGTTTTTTGGAAATTTTCAAATCTTAATATTAGTGGTACATCGGAGAAAGCATTTCCGAATTTTTTTGGCGATTTTTTTATGTTGCGGAACTCCCTCAAAAAGAGAGGTGTTTGAATACACAAGAATTCACTCGCTTCTTGTCAACTAGTTTAGCGTTTCGCGGCTGGCACTGGTCGGGGCACTGGTAGTGCCTTCAAGCGCTTTTCACGGCGGACTAGCCCTGCGTGGGTCGGCACCCCACCTGGTGTCGTGAGCCCTGGAGCCTGCATAGGGCTTACACATTTGATTGTTTCCCCGTTTTACGTTCGAACTTTCAAGAAACAGGGGCCCGAAAGTCGAAGATTCTTTCTTTTACTGCACATATGCAGGACTGGATTGTAACTATTACAGTCCCACGAGCCTGAGTTGCTAGGTTTCAATTTGAATCCTTGTGTCTTTCTTTCTTTCCGTGTGGAGGTGCTCCCGACTTTATCAGATAGAACCTCAGGCCTTGATGTTGTGGGTCCCACGCCAACACCGAATCCAGTCGATCTGTTGTTGAGTTGGTCTGCAAACTACAAACAATCGCCCATCAACAGTAAGGACGTGGTAAGAAGCACGCATTGCGTATTGGAGCGCGCTAATCGAATCGGAGCACCATTCGGTAAAGTCTTCTGAGTCCACCGCCGCGCGTTGCCTATGCAGGCAAGTCGAAGTATCACGGCAGACAATACCTCGTCGAGCGACCCCCGATTGTGAATTCTATTTTTTTTGGACATTTCACCCGATCATTTTGATCTTACTTTCTAGGCGTTTTCCTGGATTACTGAAATGTTCTTGTCTAGAAGGAACCCAACCATAGTTCCCTCCGAGTCCCCCAGACTGACAGTAGTAGTAAAGCATTAGATAATCTACCGTAACTAGCACATCACAACATTTTTGATTGTTTTTCTTTCTTTGGGGCAGAAACCCCAACTTTGAAACTGTGAATCTGGGGATGACCAAAAATCCAAAATAATTACGTGTCGAGGAAAATATTCTTGAAAGCGGCTGAAAGTTTGGCGGGGGAAAACCAAATTTTACCGTAGGGGTGTCCTGAAGACTCGCAGGCTGGACAGGTTACTACAGGAGAACTAAGGCTTCTGTGATTCTGTGGGAGGGGCAACACGTGTCAAGACAACAAGTCGGATTCAAAATCAAAATTCAAAACGAGTCGGGGACATATCGAGTGTCGAAATTAAACCAACAAAAAAGGCAGAAGAATCTGAAGGGGCTGGGCGTTTTGGAGTGCGGCTCCAGGCGCTGGGCAGTTTCGGCGTTAGCGCCTCGCCGCCGCGCGCCCGACTTTCTTTCTTTCTTTCTTTCTTTCCTTCTTCCTTTCTGTGGGGTTGAAACCCCGACTTATAGTCAGAGGACTCGAGGAAGTGGAATCGAGGACTGATCCTGAAGTGCAGTTAGAGGACTCCAAGAGTTGAGGAACTCGAGTCCAGGAGTACTAGAAGACTCGAGAAACTGCAGTCCGGGAGGAGTAGGACTCCACGAACTCTCGCAGACGGTAGTTCAACTGAACATCAACCAGCCTCTGCCCTCGCCATTCCAAGGACCAAGTGAGGGGTCCCAGTCTTGCTTCCTTTTATGTTTTGTTTCCTGGACATGAACCGCCACTACACAACGCAGTCCTAGGATTGTGGACTTTGAGCATTTTTCTTTCGTCCGAAGCGGCACCCTTTTTGATCACAATTCGTTCTTTTGTATGGGTCTATGCTCTACATCCTTCACTCTGACCAAAACACACACTTCTTCTTGCCCAACAAGTTTGCGACACAATTTTTCAGTTATGCAAAAAAAAATTGATATACAATGTATGTTTTTTCCCCCTTGAGGGAAAATCTGGGAAAGCGCTCCGACGTACGTAGGTAGAAGCACCATATTTTTCAAGGGAAAAAAAACGTCGATATACGTCAGAATCTTTGTCCCACCAAAAGTTGTCGGAACGGGTCGAGGACAAAAAGTTCACATTAATACCAAGGTAATTAAATCGCGCACGGCGGCGTCGTGGTGGCAGTCAATGTGAACACACAAAACATGTTTAGTGATTTGTTTGATGTTGTTGTCACGGTACAAAGTAGACTTGATATGAGCAAACCTACGCATACAACAATCCCCGCGCACATTACAAGACGGATCAGATCGGCGCACCTGGCGAGGGCGAGTAGACGGTGTCGTGTAATCAAAGGAAAAGTACTAGAAAACTGGTAAGGAGTAGTGCACCGTTGAGGGGCAGGCCTCAGCGATGATTGGCCGCCAACGCGATAGGGTCATAAATCTTTTTTCAACCGGGTCACATTTTGGTATTTTTCATAGTTGTATTTTCCAGGTCCTTCATCCTTACAGAAACACTTTGTCGGGCCCAATTTCTTCGGGCTCACTGTGACGCTGCCGCGGCACACTGTGCCGCCACGCACCCCCACCCTATCAAGTTCCAGCAACCGCTAGTGTCATAATAAATGTGCACAATTTTTCTGGCTGGCCTGCATCTTCGGGCTATCAAACCCTAGGTCTACAAGCAAATCCTTTTTGCTTCCAAGGAACCTGGTGCCTCAGGTGAATCGAGAAGTCGACAACCTATGATACTGATAATAAAACCACCGTTCTTTTGCTGAATCTCAAAATCAGTTCCGCCCCTTGTTCTGGTCCCGAAAAGTGTCTGCAAGCTGCTTAGCAGCTTCAAAATGGATGGGATGTTTTGGAATTCTGAGAATCAAGGCGCCCATTTTGGAATAAGATAACTGTTCAGTACTCCAGGGAACACGTCAAAAAAAAACTTACTGCGTTTTGGACCAGAATTCGGACATACGAGCAAGATATTGGACAAAATCAAGCCATCAAAACGACTCGGAATTTTTAGGGATTCTCTAGGGCCTCGTCAACTTCGAGATTCAAAAGCCTTTTGGTAAACCCTGAAAAATTCCTTCGCCTCAACACCCCCTGGTCACGGTGAGTTGTACCAGCCTCTGCCCCTGAGGCTATGTAAAGAAACTTGGTTTTGTTTTGTTGATATAGACCGCCACTACGCAACGCACAACTTATGATGAAGAAAATATCACCTGGAAATGTTTGGGTCTGAATTGTTCAATCAATCAAACAGCGCGAAGTGCGGTTTTTTGGTTTCGGTGTCACGGACAGCCGCGAAATTTTGAAAACATGACAGTAGTAGTTTGTAGTATTTTGTCGGGGCAAGCATTATTGGGGTTGCTTGGCGATTTTTTTTGCTACTTTACTCCAAAGAGTGTTCTAGTACACCTTTGCTAATTGTAGCCTAAGAGTTCAAGTAGCCCAAGAGTTCACACCTCACACGTACGCGCTGGCACACCCAAGAAAAAAACTCTATGTTGTGTTTCGTTGCCCTCCACCGTTACGGTCACGCCAACATGGTCGACTCGGGGAATTTCAATAGAAGCGCGTCTCCAATAGAGAGAGATGTGCTTCTCTTGAACAGTTTTATTTAAACTGAGCAAATTTCCGATGTAAGGAGTGAGTGAGTGCTGCGCTGTAGGCAAGAATTATATTCGCCGCAGGCAAGATTTTTCAAACTGAATCTTGCTCCGTAGGCAAAAAAATTGTGACAGAATCCTAATAGGTGACAGAATCCCAATAGGTGCTCTATCCTGCTTCTGTAGTATGTAATTTTCTTATAATTCGTAACAAAAATAATGATTGGTCTAGAGCTCAGCATCTTATTCATTTAATTAATAATCAAGTAATAGGGAGAGGGTACAACGCAGAGTTGAACACCCATGAGCGCACTTTGACCCAGAGTTACCGAACCACGAGTGGTGTACATCTTTCTCAGTTCATTCTTTTTGTGAGAGTAGAGTTTTTATTGAAAACTGATGATGGGTATCTTAAAGATACGGGGGTCACTACACCCTGGCAAACCCTGGGAATCCCCTTCGCTATAACACCCCTCGGTCATCTCCAGCAGTCTCCACCCTCGCCCATTCCAGGTGGAAGAGGTCCCAGTCACCTGGTGATATGCTCCAAGGCTCGAACATAGAGACACACATACACACTTTTTTTCCTTTCTTTCTTGGCCAAGAAAGAATGAAGGAAAAAAAGAATTCGCCACCCATAAAAGAGACCTCATTGGAACACGGGAGTGTTGCCCTCGAGACACCTCTTACCCCAGGTGTGTTGCAGTTTGTTGCAGTGTGTTGCATTGTGTTGTAGTGTGTTGAGTGTGCTGCTCTAGAAACATCGGTTGCTCTAGGCGTGTTGCAGTGTGTTGCAGTGTGTTACAGTGTGTTGCAGTGTGTTGCAGTGTGTTGCAGTGTGTTGCATTGTGTTGCAGTGTGCTGCCCTCGAGACATCTGTTGCCCCAGGTGTGTTGCAGTGTGTAGCAGTGTGTTACAGTGTGTTGCAGTGTGTTGCAGCGTGTTGCAGTGTGTTGCAGCGTATTGCAGTGTGTTGCAGTGTGTTGCAATGTGTTGCGTGCCCCAACACGCGTGCCCGACATGAAGATATGCATATTATGGCACATGGAACTAATGTGCACGAAGTGGCATGCTGATGGCAATGCATGCACATGTACATTTTCACTGACACAATTTTGCCATTTTTGTGCAAATATGTATGTCATATGTACCTATTTATTACATATATTCCTATACAAACACACTCACACATACGCAAACACCAGAGCCACACTCTCCACCACGCGTTGCTCATCGCAGCCTCTGCGAGGGAATTCTCATCATCCTCACCGTACTGCGTTGCTATGCAACACGTGCCGACATACAAGCGCAAGGATGTGGCGCGCTCATGAATCTCGCGCAAGATGCAGCGGCAAAAGTGAAAATGAACACCGCTGGCGCTATGCCTGTCATTCTCGAGGCCCTGCGTGCGCATCCAGCCTCGCGCGCCATGCAGATGCGCGCATGAGTTGTCTAGTGTGAGGGGGGGTTTGATCTCTTAACCTTATTTTTTGAACTTTAGTCAGGGACACTGTGACATTTTCTTGAATTTCTTTTTACAAAATCGACTGTAAGAATAATTCCCGGGCCCACCGTCGAATATTTCAGTGTGTACATGTGGGTATACATACAATCTATCCTATCACACATAATCTTTTCACCCACACACACCATAAGTATACATTGATGTAGATCTGGCTCGAATATGTATATATATATGCAGATCTACCTCATTGACTCGTTCACGTTCACACTCACTCACCACCCACATTCTCTCACACATGTCTACATAGCATTGACACATACTTACACGTACACACTCCAATTTTTCCCGGGTGCGTCCTTTGACACGTCTATAAGAATACATTGGGGTTCTGAGGGTTTTAGACACAAGATCCGGTCAAATTCTTTGTGGTTGAGGAGTATAGTTTTTCTAATGAAAATTCCAAACAATAATACTTGACGTGTGCAGATTTTTTTGACTTCACAGTCTTGTCTGTGTTCTTTTTCATTGAGTCACCTGTGGGGGGTACTATGTACTGTCACCCTTATATAGGTCAGGGGAGGGGGGAGTGGATGGTGGAGTTGGTTAGTGGTTAGCGAACAGTCTTGGGGGGGTGGACAGGGTGGAT
>Ga0335398_10007631_pt1 | contig 13153 bp, 12 predicted proteins | sample BON03_FD_205742 | JGI IMG/M metagenome (GOLD analysis project Ga0335398, IMG submission 205742) | Freshwater microbial communities from Lake Bonney liftoff mats and glacier meltwater in Antarctica - BON-03 (spades assembly) (version 2) | ecosystem: Environmental > Aquatic > Freshwater > Ice >...
GTGTGCGTGCGTGTGTGTGTGTGTGTGTGTGCTTGTGTATGGGTGCGTGCGTGTGTGTGAGAGAGAGAGAGAAAGAGAGAGAGAGAGAGTGTGTGTGCACGTGTGCACATGTGTCTTGTCTTGAACGCTTGGTCTGCATATGCGTCGTCTAGGACTCTGCCATCAAATGTGCTCATCTGTGATCTGCGCCCAAGGCGATTAAGGTGAGGTCCTAGAAAAGCGCATTGCTTCAAGGGCATCCCGGTCACAATTTTGATGGGCTCTGGACGGACACCCTGGACCCATAATGCCTTGCCTACCCTTGAGGGAGGGGACCAAATCAAATGGGCACTACGTTCCTTGGAAGTTAGAGATCAAGACATTTTTCTGTTACTGGTGCAGCTAGATAGCCCGAGGATACAGGCAAGACCACACACATTGTAGACTGTTTTTACCCACTAGTACGTACACCATCATAAGTAAGCGGGCAACGATCCGGGACAGTCTCTGGGGTCCTAGGCGATGAAGTCGGGTTTTCTCCACTCACGAAAGAGGGAAAGATGATCAATCAATCTTCTCGACACAGTCTGTGCGCACTCTCTACGTGCACCATCGCCAACATATTGAAACCTCTTCTGTATGTGTGTGCGTGTGTGTTTGTGAGTGTGTGGGTGAGTGTGTGAGTGTGCGTGTGTTTGTGTGTGTGCGTGTGCGCGCGCGTGTGTGTGTGTGTGTGTATGTGTGTGTGTGTGTGTGTGTGTGTGTGTGTGTGTGTGTGTGCGTGTGTATGGGTGTGCGTGTGTGTGGGAGAGAGAGAGAGAGAAAGAGAGTGTGTGTGTGTGTGCACGTGTGCGCATGTGCGTGCACGTGTGCGTATATGTGCGTATGCGTGTATGCGTGTGTGTGTGCGCGTGTGTGTGTGTGTACGTGTATGTGTTTGTGTATGTGGGTTTGTGTGTGTGTGTGTGTAGTGTGTACCCGTCCAGCCCTGTGTACATGCTATGTCTATTTTCCTAAAAAAATACGATAGAGTATCAGCGTCGAAGGTCTTTCTCTCCTACCCATTGCATATTTTCGTGATCCTGCCCTGCCTAAACTTACTATACGTCTACTAAATATATTGAGCCCCGCTCACAGCCAGATATTGTCGGCACGTGCTCCCAAGGTGCAGCACCCCCACTCATCTCTCTTGCCATGTTTCCTGTCTGAACATGTTGTCATAATTGCTTGGTCTGTAGGTGAGTTGACTAGATCTCTATCATCAAATGCGCTGGTCTGTGATCTGCTTTTAAGGTGGTTGAGCTCTTCAAAGAAAGGCTCATTGCTTAAGGGCGTCTCGGATACAATTTTGCCAGGCTCTGCTTGAAAGGGCACTCGGGACCTATAGTGCCTTGCCCTAGAGGGGGGGCACTTCCGACGAGGCACCGCGTTCCTGGGAAGTTAGGGAAGTTTGTCTGTTGGAGCTGGATAGCCCGAGGATGCAGGCAAGCCCACACATATTGTAGACTCTTTTTACCCACGAGCAGGTCCACCACCATAAGTAGGTGGGCAACGGTCCGGGGACAGTTTCTTGGGTCCTAAGTGACTAACTTGGGGTTTCTACGCCAAAGAAAGCAAAAAAGAAATAATCTTGCAGCGCCGACCCAAGACCTCAGTTGAAATAGTCACATAGTAGTGCCTAGTTGAAACAGTCACGCAGTAGTCCTTTTGTGACATTGCTACGAAGGATCCCAAAAAAAAAAAATGAAGACATCCCTGTGTCTGTGTCATCTCCCAGTTTAGGACCATTTTCAATATCCATTGCGGGAGTCCCGTCTTGTCCGGCACCTTCGGGCTACCTTGTCACCGACCACTATTTGTGTGCATCCCCAAATTCTCTGGAGGGCTATCGGCTCATGTCAACAAACAAAACATGTCGACTTGTAACTGGTACCTTTTCTTATATATTCTTAAATTTGCGAGGGCAAGGCGGGTGAGCTGACCGAGAGGTGTTACAGCGAAGGGCATTCTAGGGGTGTGCCCGGGTGTAGTGTCCCTTACATCCTTGGAAACCCCACAAATAGTTTTCAATAAAAACTCCACTTTCAAACAAACAAGTACGCACACTCACACACACGCACACACCTATCCACACACATCCACACGCGTACACACACACACACACAAACACACGCACATCCCCCGCGCATACATCTACCGTGACAAACACTCTCTTTCTCATACACACATACAATAACGCACACGACACGCACACACATACACACACATACACACATACACAGACAACCGCACACCCACATCCACGCACACTCACACACATATCCACCGCGACACATACACTCACGCACGCACGCACCCATACACCATACACAACACCCGGTGAAATGGAAGCTTGGGGGGTTCCGAGGCGATGAGGCGACAAGATGACGAAACGGTAGGTGTTTGGCAGCTGGGAGGCGGTTTCACTTGCGTGTGTTTGTTGCGTTTCACTTGCGTGTGTTTGTTGCGTACCCGGCTGGCTTCCCTTGCGTGTGTTGGTCTGTCTTGGGTCACCCTAGGCATGTGTGCTACGAAGTCTTGCGTTGCTATCTTTGTTTCTTCTTTCGTCCGTCATCACACTGGGGCGTCCACCCACTGACAGGCTGAGGCTAATTAAGGATCGATCGTATAACGACATGATAATCTTGCTCCGTATGCTTATTTCATCGTCACGGTGGTTTCAACGGTAAGCCCGCACAGCAATTTGAATACGGTCCGTGACTCGACCTGGGGTCGGAGATTGTGTACCAAAGAAAGTCAAAAAAGGACGAAGGACTGTCGGCAGACGCCCTCCGCAAAAAGGAAACACACTCCTCTTCCTTGGGATACCCACCATCGGTTTTCATGAAGAAGTCTACTATCAAAGGAATGAAAATAATGGCAGCCCCCCCCCAGGGATGACCAGTGCCAAGCATGCCAAAGCCCCTTTGACGAAGACAAAATGCTCCTCTGTGACATGTGTAACGCTGGCTGGCATATGGACTGTCTCATCCCACCCCTCACCACCATCACAGCTGCGATTTGGAAAGCCCCTTCCCCCCCCTTCTCCTCTCATCCCAGGCTTCCCTACGACACCTCCTCCTCCCCTTCCCCATCCTTGACCCTGACTCTGATTCAGCACCGCCTGGCCCTGGAACCTCCCCCACCCCCTCCCACCATGGTTGTTTCCAATAATAAGTCTACTTCCAACAAACATTCCACTCTCAAGAAGGCGGAAAAAAAAGAACGATAAACTTTCAAAAACCAAAATTCTCTGTCCCCCTGTTTTTTTCCGCGCTACGCCCTGCCACCAGTACCCCTCGCTCCCTTCACAAGTTCGATATCCCGGCCAAGATCAGGGGTCAATAGGCTCAAAAATAAAGTCTTGTGAGTGGTTCGTCACGGAAAGACTTTGGCCCTTGACCTTTCTGGCGTGGGTCTCTCTCCCTCGGGGCTTTTACAGTTTCATTAAGGGGAACTAGTCCTCACGGTGCCGGTCCCCCCCCCTCCTCTAGAGTGGATTGCATCTTCACCTCAATTTGCTGCTTTGTCAACTGCACATAAGGGTGCTGAGTCACCGGGCAGTGGCCGTATGGAAGTGATAGGTGTGGTAGATTTTTTCCTAATCTGAGGCTGTCTAGGACAAAGTTCATTCTCCCTCGCCGGCCCAGTAGAGCAATAAGACACTGAGACGCAGTCTATTAATCTGATGTAGCAGATTGTATACATGCCAGAACTTGATCACACAAAAAGACGGCTGATATGGACGGTCTACGCTACTCCCCTGTCTATGCTACTCCCCTGATGACCCTGACTACAGGCGTAGGCCTGTCCATACGTGTCTCAATGTTCTCGAACATCAGTCGGCATATCGACTGATGACTGTCATCTCTTCCTTGCAGTCGGGTCGGCATCACTACCTTTTTTTGGCTACCATCGGATTGAGCCGGACTCCGGCGACCCAATTTGATAGATCAGGCACTGGAGTGAAAAGGAATTGAGACAGAGAGCAGGCTCAATCACACAAAATTTAAAAAAAAATGGTGTTTTCTGGAATAATCCGTACGGGCTCTGGCTGATTGCGTGTGGCGCGCGGCGGCTCCGGGGCTAAAACTCCTCTGCTTGCAGCGCGCCCAGTCCCCTGGAATGGGCAATGGCGAAGATTGGTGGAGCTGATTGAGGGGTGTTATGGCGGAATTTCCATGGGTTGCCAGGGTGTACTAAACCCCGCATCCTTGGGATACCCACTCTGTGTTTTCAACTACAACTCTGCTCCCAGAGAAAGAAAGAACGAAAATAAGATGGTGCCTAGGACTTGTGGTTGTCTGCCGTGACTTTTATCTCCTCAGCAGCAACATCAGCCCCATCTATGGACATTCCAGCTCTGCGGGGTGCCTGGGTGCCACCAGACTTTTGAAGGAAAGAAATAAAAACTCTACTCTCAAGGGGAATGCCTCCTATGCACACCCTCCTCCTCTGCACCTTCTACCTTGCTCCGCGACCTTTGTCTCCCTTCGCTCATCCTTAGTCTGGACTCAGATTTGGACAAACCAACGTTGCCCTTGCAACTTTATAATAAATCAAAAACAGAAAAATGTGATGAGGAATACCAGTCGTCCTCCTTTTTTGAAGATTACTGAGTTTTGTCTTCATTCCTGATCTTTCTTTCTTTCTTTGAGAGCAGCCTGAGGGCATCTCAATAGGGGGTAAACTCGGAGAGGAGTCTAGGCTCGTCGTATCTCGGTCAGGAGATCCAGGGGGTCTGATCGAACCATGTCCGATCTTGAATCTGACGTGTTACACGTCCGATCTCAGAAAAGAGGCGAAAAATCGGGGTTTGAGCGGGGATCCGAGAGTGTAGGCCCGAGGGATGGTGGTTCGACCCTTAAAGCCCCTCCGCCACCGCGCGCCCAAAGACAACTGACATTGACGTCCTACGCTACTCTCCTGATGACCCCCACCACAGATTTGGGCTTGTCCCAGTGCTATGCCAAGAGCGAAAAAAAGGATTTAGAAAAAACGCGAATGGTGACTGGAACCCTTTCCTAGGTCCCTAGGAACAATCGAGGACGGAGGTCCCCAAGGGGCGAGGGTGTAGGATGGCGAGCTCACCAATTCGTTCTACAAGTTTTACTCGAAGAGAATTTCCAGGGGTTCACGTTTTATCCCGTTCCTGCAACCTTTGGATACCCACTATCAGTTTTCAATAGACTAATTCTGAGACCCAATTTTACATACAAATTCAGATGTTCGTGACATCGAGAAATAGACTAATTCTGAGACCCAATTTTACATACTAATTCAGATAATCGTGAAGTCGAGAAGCTTTCGCCTGGGAACTTCGAATCGATAATTGAGCGGTGACAGTGGATTCCTTAACTTTGAAATAGGTAACGGAGAACTATTGGTACAAATTGCTCAATTATTATCCAGCTAATTCAAGTGTGAATATCAGTCTATCAAAACTCTACTCTCAAAGAAGGTGAGCAACACTCGATCACGGTCTGCAACTGTGCCTAGGGTCCTGTGGAAACACCAAATTCGTTTCATGGCTTACACATCCCGTCGCACAAATCCAGATATTCAGTCACTCCCAAGCGACACCCTGCGAAACCACAGACATGTCCATCCACAAAGCACACAGCAGCACGAGTTGGGGTCATCCCCGCATTGAATTTCTCCTTTGTTCCTTGTTCGAAGGGTACACTGTTGAATCAGTTTTTGGCAATAGAGCACTGACGTACTCCGAGTCAAGACTTGGAGAAGCCTAAGGGATTGTGTGGAGGGGGACAAAAGGCAAAGTCTCTAATGAGACAAGGAAACATGGAAAAAACTGGAAAAGAAAGAATGCAGCTAGGGCGTCACGTACGTACATTTGTGCGCTGAGATTGCGTGATTTTAAAAATGGACGGGGAACGCAGCGGACAGACCCCAGCACGTCTTACTTGATCGCGTTGCTAAGGCTGGTGGACATGCAACATGATGTGTACGTGCCTGAGGTGAGAGCGAGTGAAGACAGAGTGAGGACACAGCGACACCATGTCAAGTATCAACACAGATGACACTAGACTATTCACTACCCAAACCACAATCTGCAGAATTTGTAGATTCAATACACTGCAACACACTGCAACACACCTACTATCCACATACGTGATACCCTCTGTCATAGCAGATTTATGCATAAAAGAAATCGCCAACCCCCAGCTCGAAGGCACTCTTGAGCGGTGCTGCTCCGCTGGGCGGAGACGTGGCAATACGTGCCGGGTCTCGGGAATCCGCCTGAAGTTTTAAGAGCGACTGCGTGAAGGACTTCATGTCGGAATTGCGGCGCTGAATGCTTGCATCCAGCTGCTCCAACGTGCCCCAGATGTCGTGTGTGGCAGCCGGCGCCTTTTGTGTCATGGTAGGCAGCGGTTGGTGTGTAGTGTTGCTCGTCGGCGATCCGAGCGAGCGCAGCACCTTGCCTTCGCCGGGAGATCTGTGGGGCGACGCGCTGGTGGCGTGTGGGGCGGGTGCATCGGGCACTGCGTGCAGATGCCATTCTTGCCTGTCGTAGCGTGTCTCACTCTGCCGCACCACAGGCACCGTCAAGGGCGGCTGGTCGCCCAGGAAACTGAGGTGCACGGGTATCACGGCATTGGGGTCCCATGATGATACATTCGAGCTCGAACTTGGGCGACGCATCGGGGAGGGTGAACTGGTGGTTGCGGGGATGCGCACAAGATCCATGTTCTTTTCACTCCCGCCTGACAGTGATTTGAATCCGATCTGAATCCGTGTGCCAGTGGGCCCACGGATGCGCTGTGCCAATCTAGGGATGGGCATATTCTTGACGGCTTGCGCGTCTATAGAGCTCACCACATCGCCCACACCTATCAGCCCGCTTCTGTCGGCATCGCCCCCCGGAATCATACCAATGACACTGAGATACTGACCATCAGGCGTGGGCGCAAAGGCAATGCCTACGCCGCAGTTTTCCTGCGCAAGGCTGGCGTCGCTCTTTTGAGATCGAGCTGCTGACGAGGGCGCTTTCTGCGCCTGAGCATGCAACATCAGCCTATCGGCATGCAGCGGCGGCTTGTCGCCCAGTGAGTGCAGCATGCCACCCAAAAATTTGGGAAGTTTTGTGCTCGCTTCCTTGTCCGACGCAAAGGCCAGCACTTGTAGCGCCAGCTCCATCGCCGATCGGTCGTCGCTCCCGCCCAGGGTGGGTGTTTCCGAAAGCGGCAGGCAACGGAGTAAGAGGCAAACACTTCCTCGCTGTAGATCAGCCACATGTAGCCTCTTGGGGGACACCTTGACAGAGTTGCAAACGATGCCGCGCAGCCACTCGGACCAACTTGTCTTTCGGTGCTCGTCGGCTGTTAGCCAGTCGTAGTCCTCATCGAACTTCATGCTCACTGTCACGGCCACATCTGAGCGGGGTGCTTTGCCAGGTGAGACGCGCGGAGGTGACAGAGACGCAGGACGCCTCACAGGAATGACTAGGGGCATTGCAATAGCGGGTTCGGCGTGTCGCGGCACCTCCTCCCAGTTTGTCTTAGTCTGCTGCTGTCCCTGCGCTGGCGATGGCGGAGGCGGTAGAATGATCTTTGAGATTCTGGTCTGTAGTGCTTCTGGTAGTGTAGCCACAAGCTGTAAGCGGTCTCGTCTGTCCATGTTGGTCAGAGTTGCGTAAATGCAGTCATCATTCACACCTTTGAGGACACCAGCACACGACTCGATGGGCAGTCGCTGCAACACATCACTCCCTTCCGGCGCTGCAAGTTTTTGCACCACCCGTGCAGCATCGGGTGCAGAAATACAGGCAATGACTTTGACTTTGATGTCGAGGGACATGTGTGGCATGGCTGCCTCAATGCTGGGTTGCAACAGGTTCTTGACGGTGCCTGTCAATTCCATGTGGTCTAGTGCTTCTAGAAATGCAGCCAATCCTACACCGCTCAGCATGCCAAGAGCGTGCACACGGAATTTAACCGGGCACGCCAGCAAGGCAGCGGCACGCACCTTGCTAGGGATTTCGTTGAGCACTGCTTTCATCGGTTCGTCTTTGAATAATCGAAGTGTTGCCCCACACTGTTCCACGCCGAGTCGACTAAGACAGTAGGCAGCTTGATCGGGCTCCATCTGCGACAATATAGCCGCGCGGTCCTTGGTGGGCAGCGCCTCAATAGTGATAGCACGTTCCTCTGGCACCATGTGCCCCAAGGCTTGTGCGCCGCGCGCAGCATCTAGAGTGCGTAGCGTAGTTACACTATCGGCTGGAGGCAAGGCACTAAGCACACTGCCAATGTCCTGTGGGGTCATGGCCTCCATGATAGCCAACCGCTCGCGTTCGCCTACAGCAGCCAGCAGGATGGCTTTTTTGTACGGGTGGATTTCAGTGAGCACCAGCGCCGCTTTTGACGTATTGATGGCGCCCATTGTATTGGCGCGATCCTCCAACAAAAAACAATCCAGAATCTCGGCGCATGTCAAGGGCGTCATATGCTCCAAAACACGTGCCCGCTCGCGAATGGGCAACAACAAGAGAAGAGAGACCGTATCGCGCTGGCTCATTTCCTCGAGCGTGGCATTCAAGGCCTCTGGGCCCATGTTGCGCATGGTATCGAGAAACTCACCATCGCGCCCCTGGCGCATTACGTTTGATACAGCCTCCAAGTCATTGGGCATGATACTCCTCAGCACAATGGCTCGAGCAGCCTCAGGCATCGAGCACAGCACTAGCGCCTTTGCATCAGCCGGAAGCGCATTCACAAGCTCCTTCCCATCAGCAGCATCCATTTCAGCCAAGGCGGAAGCCAAAAGCTCGGGTTTCATCATCAGCGCCAACCCCGTACGCTCGCGTGAGCTCATTGCCGAAAAGACCTCGGCGCGTTCGCTAGAGTTCATGCAGGATAGTGCATCAAGGTTTTCTTCAGGCGTCATTTCAGACAAGGTCTTAGCAAGGTCTTGCACATTGAGGCTCCTGAAAAACACCATGCGTTCCTCAAAAGGCATTTCACCGATGATTGCAGCACGCTGGTAGGGCTGCATGCGTGCTAAAACTGTGCCTCGATCTTTGCCAGACATGCATTTCACCATTTCTGCCTGTTCGACCGCATTCAATTCCTCCAATGCTGCCACTGCGTCGTCCTTGTCCAGGGTTCTCAATGTCACAGTCGCGTCCTTCGGCTCCAGCATCCTCAAGACTTTAGCTTGAAAATTAGGTGGCAGCGAAGCAACAAGTGCAGCTCTTTCCTTGGGAGACATTCTGTCGACCACGCCCGCGCTGTCCTCAAGAGGCAAGTCGTGGAACAAAATGGCCTGCACCCCCGCAGGAATGCACCGAAAGGCGTGATACATGGCCTGCGGCCCGAGTCCGTCAAGAACACTCACCTGCTTATCGACCGGCATGCCCAGCAAAATGGCTGAAAGGTCTCGTTCCGGTACGGCTGACAGCACCTGGCCTCGACTGTCTCCCGTCATTTCTAGCAGCACACACTCAGCATGGAATGGAGACATGACTCGGATTGTGCTGCAGCACTCTTTCATGGGCAGCGACAGAAGAATAGCAGCGCGATCAGCAGGCCCGAGCTTGGCCAGGAGGTCCATGCGGGACTTTACTGGCGTCCACGCTAGGACCGCAGTCCTGGCGGAGGCTTCAAGATCTGCAAAGACCGACGGCCGTTTCGCTCCGTCAAGGCCCTTGAAGGTCTTGAGCACTTCTGCCGGCGCCAAATTTGCCAGTGCAGGACCTATGTGTTCGGCTGGCATTTGATGTAAAGTTTTAATCCTGTCTTCAAATTGCATGCCAGCCACAGAAACACAACGCTGCGGGATGGAGAGGTAGCTTAGCACGTCTGCGCGCCCTTCGGGATCAAGCTCGAGCAGGAGCCGCGGATTGCAGCTTGGGTCTTGCGCAACAGCCGTACAAATAGCCTGTGTCACCATCTTGCGTGATTCACTGCGGTATAGATCAGCTCTTGCAAACTGCGTCATTGCCAGCAATGCCATGGCCCTGTCGTCCGATATCAGGGCGGACCAGCGGCTCATCGTTGACTGTATAGTGTGTGTCAAATCTCTAGTTGCCTGTGGAGACTTGCGCTGCTCTCTCTTTACTGGCGACCTACTTAATCCGAGGTCGACACGCTGCCGTGTGTCGACCTCATTCTCATCATAATCCGCAGGACTGTCGAAGTCGACAAACTGTGCGAGTCTATCGAAAAAGCCCGCACTAGACGACGAAGGCAGGCGCGGCCGCAGAATTGCACCAGTGCCCAGCGCACGAGCCACACCGCGATAGTCTGGATATTCAAGGGCTTGCAGTGCTCTTGAATCTCCTCGCTTGGGCGGAGAGCCGCCATTGGGGGCCCTGGGCTGATCGAGGAGGGCCAGAGGTTCGAAATTGCCGGAGAACGACTGTCCATTTGCATATGTTACATCGTCCACGTCATATGTGGCTGCATCCCGCCATCGCTCGGCGAGCCCGCTGCCCGGTGAGCTTCCCGCTCCCCGGCTGAAGCCCACCTTCTTTCTGTCTGACAACGAGAGCATGTCCTGCTTGCTGTGCAGCAATGCCGACACATCTCTGCCGTCCATGGACCGCTCGAAGTCCACTGCATAGTTCTTCAAAGTCGTCGCCTCGCTGTGCCGGCTCGTTCTGCGTACAGGTGGCCGCGGCGGGGACGACATTTTTCCTCGGCCGTTTCACGCAAACGATGCAAGCTTTAATAAGTTCTTGGTTGCCCCGATCTTCAGCTGTTACTTGTCGGCCCTACCCTAGGGCTGTTATAGCAATTTGAATCCCTCACACACCTGTCAGGTCCGTCCCGGTTACACCAAATCCCTATCCCACAGTCATCCCACACCGACCGAGAAGCTTTTTTGAACCGTTGCGTTTTTGAAAAGGTTTCTAGCTAGGACCTACCTCGACACGATCAAGTCAGGGCGGCGAGGAGAGTCGTCGTCGGTGTATGTGTGGTGTCTTTGTCGTGTGTGTTTTGCTGTACGTTTGGATAGCGGCCTTGTGGCGGGGGAACACGTGGTGGCATCCTGTCTGCTGTCCCAGTTTGCTTTGTGCTCAGCGTTGGTCAAAGAGACCCAGGCCAGCTGCAGGTTCTGGAGACTTGAGCACACTGGGACCTTTGTGCATCTCGCGCGCCTCTTGAGATTGAGATCGACAGGAGTGCACGGCAAAAGGATCAGACGGCTTCGTTTCCTTGATAAAGCGCAACGTCGTGGTCTCTCGCCCCGGTTAGTCTGCCTCTTTGTCTTGATCTCTGTGTCGGCGCGGTGACGAAAAGACAGGCGTCTCAGTGGAGCTGTGCCCGTGAGGTTAGTTGCAATATTCTGTATCACTACCCCACAATATGGTGGCGGCGGCGAGGATTTTGCGGCGGCATGAATTTAGCGGCGGCAAGGATCTGGAGGCAGCAGGGATTTAGCGGCGGTAAAGATCTGTAGGCAGCGGGATTTGATTGCGGCGAGGACTTGGAAGCAGCACGGATTTGTCGGTGGCGAGGATTTTGCAGCGGCAAGGATGTGGATGCAGCAAGGATCTTGCAGCGGCCAGGATGTGCATGCACCCTGGGAGCAAGGATTTGGTGGCAAGAAGGATGGTGGCGAGGATTTGGCCGCGACGAGAATTTGGAGGGAGCAAGGATTTGGTTGGAGCAAGGATTTGGTATCGGCGAGATTTGGAGGCTGTATGGAGGTGAAGGCAGCAAAGGTTTGGCAGTACACAGGATTTGGCTCGCAGCAGGATTTGGCTCGCAGCAGGATTTAGTTTTTTTAATTTAAAAGTGTTTATTAAGGAGTAACCTCAGCAAGAGGAGTAAGAAACATTAAAATCGAAAGACACCCAGTTCGCAGCTGTTAAGCTCCCCAGATGTCTAGGACTTAGTACGCCAGAGGATTTGGATCACGCCGAGATTTTGGCTCGACCATGACTGTTCTGTGCTGTGCTGTACCGTCGTGGTCGCGCCCAAATCCAGGCTGCCCTCAAATTCCGACTCGGAGAAGTCCAAATCCTGGCCGACATGACTTCCTCAGGACTGGGTAGTCCTGGGACAAAAAACCTCATGGGCGGGTAGAATTATGTGTTTAGGTGTGTGTTGATTGATTAGTGATGTGAGTTCTGTCGATTATTGACTTGAGTTCTGTCACAGAACTCAGCGTGTTTGAAACAGTGTAAACGCTACAATCTCGAGAAAAGGAATCAAGAGAAAGGTGTGTGTGTACTAGTACAAGCAGCGGGAAAGGTATCTGCACCACTTTCTCTAATTTGTGGAGGGTTTGATCAACACAAATTTGGACGTCCTCTGACTTGAATCGCTTGGCGTCATTTTAGATTTGTTGTGACAAAATGCATTGTCGTGTGTGGGTTCCCGGGCCTGTGTGTTTGTTCTGCGTGTATGTTTATGCATTTAGAAACATGTCACACCTGTGTCCTTTACATAAACATCTGTTCTGACTACGTTTGAATACACATTTTTTGTGTCAGGTAAATTTTTCATTTTCCCGGCAGCCGCCAACCGCGCGCGCACCACTTTCTCCATATTTTCCTCATTTCTGTTTCTGTAATTCACAATATTGATCCAAAAATCTTCTTTCTCCAATACTTTACGCGGAACAACATGCGTTGCACAGTCCGTTCCAGTTTTTTGAAATTTGTTTTTTTTTGGTGGAAAAACAGAAAATTGTTGAAAAAATTGTCGAAAAAAAGTGCATAAGACGCAACATATTTGAGAATCGAACAGACACTGAGTTTGACTAATGGATAAAGGAATGGGATATTTTTGAGAATCACATATAAAGGGATAGATACTTAATCTCTTGTGGACCAACATATAAAGGGATAGATACTTAATTAGTGAAAAACTTACGCGTCACATCAATTTTGTTTATAAATTATCTCACATCCCTCGACCACACCCTCTTTACCAAAAGTATGGATGTTATTCAAGTTGTTATATTTCTTTTCATGCATGGTGTAACTTCAAAAGTTTTCGACAGGTCCATAGATTTTCCAAATCTTGATGGGGATGGGGTTGGCGTCCCGATCGAATTGTAACAGTAACCAGGGATCATGAATGAACACGTCAGAAGAGATGGGACAAGACAGAGACACAAGAATACATGTTATCTTTAGTGTTCTAAAAATCGAGAATCC
>Ga0335398_10007633_pt1 | contig 13151 bp, 10 predicted proteins | sample BON03_FD_205742 | JGI IMG/M metagenome (GOLD analysis project Ga0335398, IMG submission 205742) | Freshwater microbial communities from Lake Bonney liftoff mats and glacier meltwater in Antarctica - BON-03 (spades assembly) (version 2) | ecosystem: Environmental > Aquatic > Freshwater > Ice >...
GGTTTTCGGGGGTTTCAGGTACCAAATTAAGGATTTCATCGATATCATCAAGCGGACTTTCAATATTTTTGTTAGAGATAGACAGAATATGGGTGTAGATTTCGGTTGTCTTGCTGCTTTCATGTCCCAATAGTGCCTGAACATACCGTAGGTTAGTCCCCTTCTGGAGTAAGTGAGTAGCAAAGGAGTGCCTAAGCGTGTGCACGGTAGCCCAGGGGTTGGAATTGCTTTTTTTCACTGCTCTTCGAAAGACTGCCTGAATGCTTGTGGCCGAATATTTGCCCCCTTCCTGTCCTTCAAACAGCCTTGAGTACCAGTTTTTGCTCCAGGTCGGCTAGGGCCTGAACGGACTGTTCATTCAGGGTTTTTGACGGGATGGCAACCTTCTTCTCAGCCGATTTTATTTCAGATTTCCCTTTAAAAAGTCGCTGAAGTAATTCCCAGTTTTCCTTAGTGTTCACAACACTCCATAGCCTGTATCAATCAAACAAAGCCAACATGCCATCTCCGTCAAGAGAACCGAGGAAGCTATCTCCTTCAGCAATGACCTCTTTGGCCATTTTTGTTTTTGCCTGCTGAAGCAGCATTATTTTCTCTTCGATGGTATTGGTACAGACCATCCGGTAGGCCATTACGTGTTTTTCCTGCCCCATACGGTAGCAGCGGTCTATCGCCTGATTTTCCACTGCGGGATTCCACCAGGGATCCAAAATATAGACATAATCCGCTGCCGTCAGGTTCAATCCAGTACCTCCTGCCTTGAGACTGATCAAAAATACGCGTTTGGAGTCATCACTTTGAAACTGATTGACACGGGCTTCACGTTCCTTGAGGCTGGTCTTACCGTCCAGGTAGGTATATTCGATGTGGTTTTCCTTTAGTTTCTTCTGAACAATGTCCAACATTTTTACAAACTGGCTAAATACCAACACTTTGTGATTCCCTGTTTTTTCCGTGATGTGCTCAAGTAAGGTTTCAATTTTGGCAGAGGCACTCTTCCCTTCATTGTTGGGGACAAGATCTGTGGAATCACACACCTGCCTCAATCGGGTAAGGCCTTCTAACACGTACATTTTGGAGGATGCTGACCCTTCTTCCTCAAATTTCTTCAACAGGAAATCCCTATATTCATTTCGATAGGCATCATAAATTTTCCGTTGGACGGCATCCATCTCACAATACAGGTATTCTTCCGTCTTTTCAGGCAACTCGGTGAGCACCTCCTTTTTGGTCCTTCGGAGTATAAAAGGTTGAATCTTTCGCTGCAGCTCAGACAATATCTCGGCATTTCCCTTTTTCAATGGAAGAAGATAGTTGTCTTTAAAACCTTTAAAGTTTTGGAAAAACCCTGGATTCACAAAGTTCATCTGGGCATAAAGCTCAGCCAATCCGTTTTCAATAGGCGTACCGGTAAGTGCGACTTTAAATTTGCCCTTAAGCTTGGTTATGGCCTTGTAGCGCTGGGATTGAGTATTCTTGATGGCTTGGGATTCATCGGCAATAATGGCATCGAATTCAATTTGCTTTAGCAATTCCAAATCATTAATAACCAGCCCATAGCTAGTCAGTATTACTTGATGTTTGCTGAGCTCCTTCACCGAATCATAGCGGTTACCATGGTGGATGAAATAATCGATATGTGGGGCAAATTTTTTCAGTTCATTCTTCCAATTAAAAAGTAGGGTGGTCGGCACGATTACGAGTACACACTTCTCATTCTTCTCCACCAGTTTGCAGATCATGGCGATCAGCTGTAAGGTCTTTCCTAAGCCCATATCATCTGCCAAGATCCCTCCCCAACCGTACTCCTGCAGGAAATTCAGCCAATTCAGTCCTGCATATTGATAATTCCTTAGGGTAGCGTTTAGCTGCTTGGGAACTGTTGTTTGTTGGATTTCAGTGAACGTCCGCAACCTTTCTTTTTTCTCCTCTATTTCTTGTAAAATATCCGGAAAATTTATTAATTCTGGCAGGTCGTCAAGGAGGTTAAAGTGGGCTTTGGATATTTTAATTTCTTCTTTGTTGGTCTCTCCGGTCCGGAAAAGCCGGTTGAATTTCTTGACCCATTCCTCAGGTAAAATACCTAATGTACCATCCGCCAGCTCTACAAAATTATTGTCCTTTTCAAGGGCTTTTTTTATGTCCTTTAGTTTCACCTTGTTGTTTCCAAAAACCACCTGGGCATTGACTTCAAACCAGTCTTGGGAAGAGCCAAACTCCATGCTGATCTCCGGAGGAAAAGGAGAGAATTTTTTGATGTTAATTTTATCCAAGCCAAGCACTCGAACACCTCTATTTTTGAGCAATTCAAAAGCCTTCATAAACCATAGGTTTTCCATAAAGGCGTCGTGTGTCAGGTGGAAAAACCCCTGTCCCCCACCCCGCTGAAAGCTTGGGTGCAGGTCTCTCAGAAAAGCAAGGTATTCATCCTCCACATCTTCATCGCGCAGGTAAAGGGTCCTTGTATCCGGATCCATGATGGAATTTCCTTCCAGGATGTTGGAATAGGCGTTTTCCCCATATTTGACCAAAGGCCGGAAAATGACCAATCCGGTCAATTCAGAGATGTAAAGTTCACGATATAAGACCCCTGTTCCGTCAGATTCCTGAAACACCCCAGATTCATCTATAATTTCAACATTTTTAGACATGGGCAATAAAATTTTATTTACCAAATGATCCAGATCACTTTCCACAACTTGTAACACTGGAAAATCCCTTAAAAACTCAAGCACCTTCATTTCCGCCGGACTTCGTAGATAAAAAAGCGACTGATTTAAAAAAGTGGCGTACGTCGGATTACTTACCAAATGATCATTTATTTCCTCGAGGGAAAATTCCTGTCCATCGGACTTTAGAATGACTAGAACATCATACAACAATCCTTTTTTTCGGATTTTGATGACCAATTTGGTGTTCAAAACTTGAAGTGGCTGCCCAAAATTACTTTTCTTGGGATATTGGGCATCTCGCACATTTCCTTGAAAAGCAAATAGTCTATATTCGGATGCAAGTCGCAAAAATTCCCCAAACAAGTCGTGGATGACTTGGAGATCTTTCTTTTTAAGGGCTTTGTTTACCCTATTGGCAGCTAACAAAATTCCCTCCAAATCAGGATTGCTTCCCAAGCGCATATCGTCCGGATCTTCCAAAATCGTGAATTTAACTTTTAACGCTTTTGGATCATTTTTGCTTCCTTTCGCCATAAACGCAAGTATCCTTTCAAATTTTCCTCGATAGTCCAGTACCAAGGCAAAGGCAGCATGATACAAACCCCACTCTGAGGAAGCCTCATTGGTGGAAAGCTTCTCTTCAGCAGCACGAAAGGGTGCAAACAGATTTTTCTCCATGTTTTTGGAGAGGCGGTCAACATCATAAAACCCTCTGATGGGCCCTATGGGAATCATTAAGACCTCGCCTTCGGAATAAACAATACTTAAGGCTTTCGCAGGATCCTTTATTTGTTTATGTAAGCCAAAGCGCAGCAGATAATCCTTCATGGCCTGCTGCTTCTGTGCACTACCTAAAAAATTCAATTCCTTTAATTTGGGTAATTTATACCGCATTTTTAGCCATTGCAAGCCAATGATAACCAGGTGCTCTTTATTGTATAATCCACTGATCTTAATTTTTCCATTTAAATACTCAACCGTAAGTTGATGCAACTGACCATAGATTTCGACGAAATAATTGTATCCGTTTTCCAAAACAATAACATTATTCAACCAAGCTTGAAAATGCTTGTCGGGCACCATAGTCATCTTCTCAGCGAGATTAGGGATTTCTGTCTGCTCACAAGGAATTTCCAGGGGAAAAGTCAGTTTGTTCTGGGGAAAAGCTGGCACGGTTTCCTCTTTGTTAATCTCCATAAAAGGCAACCTATTTCTATTCGGCTCAGAAATAAACACCTTATCACGATTCCCTTCCAAAAACAGAATAGCTGCGGCCACATGCTTGCATTCAAAGTTTTCAGTGAAATACACACAGTTACAATCGAATGACTCCTCATCGTAATACTCATCATCATCATCCCAGTAATTATCCGTTAAACCAACGAAAACTTGGTAATATGGTGCTACATTACCCTTTACCAAAAAATAAAAGGCTTCTAAGTCACCATCAAAGAAATCGAAAGTAACCTTCCCTTGTTGAAGAAGTAATTTCCCTCTTTCTATCAGTTGGGGTGACAATTCCTTCTTGAGATACCTTAATGATTTTAAATGGTCCTTACTAAGTGGCATAAATTTGAAGTTGGCCGAAAGTTAAAAGGTTTCAACAATAGAAAAAAAGGTTAAACTCCTTTTTAATTTTATTGAAAACTTTTAAGTCAAGTGAATTCACGGTTAGTTCGTCAAAGATTTTACTGGATTTTCTGGTACGGTGACCTCTTCCATAGACTTAATGAATACACGTTTAAATTTATTGGAAGGCCTTAAGGTGGCAGAGGAGCTTCGAAATTTAAACTTAGTTGATAATTCCCTGACAAGTCTTCGTGGATTGCGTAACCTTAAACAGGTAAGTAGAAAACTTACTATTCAAAACAATTTGAGCCTTAATTCTTTGGAAGGGCTTGAAAGCTTGATCTCTGTAGGTGGCAATAGAATACAAATTCTAACGAATAATTATCTCACAAATTACTGCGCTTTATCGAAGCCATTTAATGAGGGGACATTTCCAGTAGTAGAGACAAGCGAAAATGGTTATAACCCCACCGTGGAGCAAATTCAAGGGGATGAATGTAAAGGTGAGTTAGAATATTAGAAAAGTATCTAAAAAAGTGCTGGAAAAGGATTATCCATCACTTTTTTAGATAATGCCAATAAATTTTGATTTTAAACAAGTTTCTTCCATAAACAGCCAATTTATAAACCTAAGTTCTACCCAATTTCATGAAAAAATTGTCATCGTAGGCTTGTTTAGGACTTTGAGTAGAGAAGCCGTGGAACACCTTCGACAAGCTCAGGGGCAAATTAGATGGGACTGCCAAACTCTTTCTCACCTCAGCAACCCCCAAAAAGGATTCGCAATGACGATATAGTCGTTTTTTCAGGACGATCTTACATGGAAATCAGGTTATAGGGAAAAAATCTTTTCCATGACTACCCATTTCTCTCCTGGTTTGGCCCAAGGAAGTGCTTTTTGTAAAGCACCCATTAGTTTTTCCCAATCCTGAACTTTCTGGTTGCGCTCATCCATTTTGGCTTTTTCTTCAAAAGAAAAGGATTCTCCAACCTCCATGATCATAAAAAGTCGGTTTCCCGTAAGGTAAATATCCATCACCTCAATAGCTGCATCCTGAATGCTTGAGATAATTTCCTCAGAAACCTGCTTATGCTGTTCAATGTATTTCTCGATGATGATAGGATCATCCTTTAGATCCAAAGCAAGACAATATCTCTTCATAGTGAAACTTTAATTTAAAGACGATAGAAGTTTATCGCATTCGTTTGCCATATTTTTTTCAAAGTGGATTCGGAATGTCCTTGGAAATAACCTTCCACTAGTCCTATTACCTGTTCATAGCTTCCAGCCAATTTACAGACCGGCCAGTCAGACCCGAACATAACCCTGTCTTCTCCAAAAGCTTCCATTACTGTATCCATATAGGGGTAAAATTGTTTCTCCTCCCATTGATTCCATGCGGCCTCCGTAATCATTCCCGATAACTTACAGTAAACGTTTGGGAACTCACCCAATGCTTTAATATTGTCCTTCCATTTCTCATTGTGCCCATTTTTGATGTCCGGCTTCGCCAAGTGATCCAGGACAAAGCTTCCTCCCTCAAAATTAGACACCGTCTTGATAGCACCTTTCATTTGATGTGGGAGCACCAGAAGATCATAGGTATATCCAACATCAAATATTGTTTTTAACCCTTGTTGAAAGGCTTCATTTAGGATGTACTCGGGATCTTGTTCATCCTGAAGGACATGTCTAAAGCCTTTTAGCTTTTTATAGGCATCATAAACGCTTAATCGCGCTGCCAGTTCGGGAGATTTTAAATCTATCCATCCCACTACCCCTAAAATAAAGGGGTATTTTTCTGCCAACTCAAGTAGGAAGGTGTTTTCTTTCTCCTCCTGTAATGCTTGAACAGCAACAGTACCCTCAACTCCATTGGACGCTAATACTGAAAATAAATCATCGGGAAGGAAATCCTTCTTCAACTTGGCCATTTCCTTATTTATCCATGAATAATCAACACGATCATAGCGCCAAAAGTGCTGATGTGCATCTATCTTTTTGATCATAGCGAATGAATATTTAAATATTATGGATGTAGATAAACAAATGCATTTATATTCATCCCTGCCCCTACTGAGGCAAATAATGAATAGTCACCGGAGCTGAATTGATGGTTTTCTTTTTTACCCTTCACAACTAAATCGTACAGAATAGGTACCGTTGCCACCGAGTTGTTTCCCAATTCTTGAATACTCATAGGCATTAAACCTTCTGGAATATCGGTTTTGTTATAAAGTAAAAAAAGTCGCTCTAAAATATTATGGTCCATTTTGGCATTCGCCTGGTGGATTAGCACATGTTTGATGGCTTCGAGATCTATATCAGCACGTTCAATACATTCCTTAAGTGTAGGTGCAACAGTTTTTATTGCATATTCATATAATTTCCTACCATTCATTTTCAAAAAGCGGGTATTGTCAGGAAAATTAGGATTGTAAGATGGCCCCATAGACAATAGATAGGCATGGTCCAAAGTATCAGATCTCGTAATATGCGCTAGTATGCCCTCTTTGCTATTGCCTTCCTTTGCCTCCAGAATAACAGCCCCTGCCCCATCAGAAAAAATCATACTGTCAATGTCATGGGGATCAGAAATTCGAGATAAATTTTCTGCTCCAATTACCATCACCCTTTTAGCATCACCGGATTGGAGGTAATAATTGGCTTGTATCATCCCTTGAATCCACCCAGGACAGCCAAAAGGCAAATCATAAGCTACTGTATATGGATTTTTTATACCTAGTTTGTGTTTGACCCTCGCCGCTAATGTTGGACAGGTATCAATTCGGATATTGTCCTTCAAAATATCGCCGAAATTATGCGCAACTATGATGTAATCCAGAGATTCCCCATCTATATCAGCTGACAATAAGGCCTCCTTAGCCGCATAATAAGCCATATCAGAGGTCATTAAATTGTCTTCAAGATACCTTCTTTCTCTTATTTCAGTGATTTTTTGGAGCGTGGCCACAATATCCCGATTAGGTTTTACTAATCTTTCGCCACTTGCATTATAAAATTCTTTGGTTAAAAAATAATCATTGGGGACAATATTTTTTGGTAAGTATTTCCCTGATCCTACGATAATGCTACTAATTATTTTCTTATCCATTAACTAATTTTCTTTTCTGAAATTAAGAATCCCAAATTACATATTATTACCTATTTGTTTGAAGAAATTCATAATATGATGCGAATAATTTTGCCTGAAATGTATTTTACCTGCAATAATTTTTATCAGTCTTTTTGATAGAAGATTTAAAAACGAAAAAAAATAAAACAATACCTTCAAAAAGTACTAAAATCATTCCAACCCAAAAAAACAATAGGAAATATTTTCATGTCACAAACTAGTTTAAAAGTGGGCAATTTTCGCTAATCTCATTATAATATAGCCGGGCAAGGTCTAGCTCTCCTTCTTGGCTTATTATTTTTTCAATTTAAATCCCATAAATAACTACTTAAGGTTATCGACACGGCAAAGTCTGAGAAAAGACATCTCTCAGTATCTATCAAGTTCATAGGGCCGTATTGTCTTAGGTAATTTTGATCAAAACCCTAACTTACTCACACCCCCTATTGGCTAGACTGTATTATGTTTTTTCAAATCCTAGAATTTAAGTCTAGGGATAAAATTGACATGAAGCAAGTTTCAGAAGCATAAAACCCTCATAATCCAAAAAAAGTGTGTTTTAAAATTACGAAGAAAATAAAAAGTAGTAGGTACATTCAATTTGCCTACAAAAACAAAACGAGGCTGAAATAGATCAGCCTCGTTACTTTTCCTAGTTTATTTCAAATCAGGTTGTGGTGTCATCCTTAAATAAGGTTTAATTTCTTTAAATCCTTTAGGGAATCTTGAAGGAATATCTTCAGTTTTAATGGAAGGTAAAACAACCACATCTTCACCATTTTTCCAATCCGCGGGAGTAGCTACTGAATAATTAGCTGTCAACTGTAAAGAGTCAATTACCCTTAATAATTCAACAAAGTTCCTTCCTGTACTTGCAGGATAAGTGATGATAAGTTTTACCTTTTTGTCATTGCCTATAATAAAAACGGAACGAACGGTAAAGCTTTCATTGGAATTGGGATGAATCATGTCATAAAGTTCGGAAACTTTCTTATCCTCATCGGCAATTATAGGAAAACTAACGGTCGTATGTTGCGTCTCGTTAATATCCTTTATCCAAGACCTGTGGCTTTCCGCTCCATCCACGCTTAAGGCAAGCATTTTAACATTTCTTTTGTCAAATTCTTCCTTAAGCTTGGAAGCAGCTCCTAATTCGGTAGTACAAACCGGAGTGTAATCGGCAGGGTGAGAAAACAAAATACCCCAACTGTCTCCAAGGTACTCGTAAAAATTGATTTTTCCAGCTGAAGAGTCAGCGTTAAAATCCGGTGCAATATCTCCTAATCTTAAAGCCATAATTTTATTTTTTTAATTTAATAATTATTCTGTGGTTCATAAAGGAACAGAATTGACAAAAATAAAGTTTACCCATACTTAAATATTTTCGATGTATAAATTTTATCCCTAACTTTCAAAGGATTGTGATTACTTTTGGATTATTTTTTTGGTGGGTTTTGGTTTGTTCTTGAAAGACCCTATATTTGCATCACCATTTAAGAAAAGAGCACATCAATCACCAAATGGTCCGTTCGTCTAGGGGTTAGGACGTATCCCTTTCACGGATGAAACACGGGTTCGATTCCCGTACGGACTACTTCATATGATACTCTTTTTTATTTTGGTCCGTTCGTCTAGGGGTTAGGACGTATCCCTTTCACGGATGAAACACGGGTTCGATTCCCGTACGGACTACAACAAATTTTTTTTATTTGCCACCTGGCAAGTAATTTTTATTTGTGGTTGTTAGTGGTTAAAGTGAATAAAAAAACCTGATCAATCGATCAGGTTTTTTTTACATTGAATTGATTTCTAAATTTGGAATCAGTTTAAATCGGGTATTTTTTTAAAATGAGTTTTTTGAAATGGCACCCAACATTAGAAACCCCATCCCCTTTTCATATATTCACTTTTTTACTCAGAGTAATCTCTTAACAAAGCTCGATAATTGGTTAAGATTTTCGACCTACTAATAAAGCCTTTAAACATTCGTTCCTCATCAAGTAAAGGTAGTTGCCATACGTCTGCTTCATCAAACATCTTGGTAACAGCCATTACGGAGTCAGTCGGAGAAATAACAAAAGGTGGAGCAATAGATAGTTCAATTACACTAGTATTGTCAGCTGACTCTTTATTCAGTAGGAATGGACGCAATTGTTCCCGATTAAGGACGCCCCAAAATTGATTGTTGGTATCTACTACAGCCATACTGTTCTGATCGCTGTTTCTAAATTTATGAAGCACCTGCTCCATAGTATCGGAAGTACTTATAAGTAGAGAGGATGGATTGATACAATCATTTAAAGAAATATGCGACAAAATATTCTGATCCTGTCGGGTTGTAAATATATCTCCCTTATCTGCCAAATCTTTAAAGGATGGATTGATTGGGGAAAAAGACCGGTTGATAATATAGGAAGTAACCGAGACAATCATCAAAGGAATAAATAAATCATAGCCACTACTGGATTCTGCAATCAAAAAAATGGCTGTTAAGGGAGCATACATGGTGCCAGACATCACTCCTGCCATACCTACCAACATTAAATTAGTTGTCGGAACATCTGTAAAGCCCATGAGTTCTAAAGAGAAACCAAACACAAAGCCTAAAAGCCCACCGGCCATTAAGGAAGGAGCGAAATTACCTCCATTTCCCCCTGAATAAAGTGTAATACTGGTAGCAAAGGCCTTGATCAATATCGTAAGGGATAAGAATACAATGATAATTATCTCTGAATCCCCAAAATAACGGAATAGACTATCTTCGATTAGAAGATCAACGTTTCCCTGGTAAATGGTTCTTATGTTCATATATCCTTCTCCGAAAAGAGGGGGAAACAAAACACAAAGAATAGATAAAACTAATCCTCCAAGTAGCGCTTTACGAAGTACTTGGTTTTTATAGCGTTCAAAAAATTTATGTACCTTTTGAGCAACAAGCAAAAAATACCTTGCATATAAGCCTGTTAAAATACCTAGTATCAAGAAATAAACTACATTGAAGTGGTTAAAAGTTTCTCGGGCCTGAAAGTTAAAAAGTATGTCTTCATTCAAGATAATGCTAGACAGCAGGCTTCCACAAATGGCTGCTATTACTAAAGGAATAAAATCTGTAAAAACAAGCCCCGTCAGAATTATCTCAAATGCAAACATAATCCCTGCGATAGGCGCATTAAATGCTGCAGCAATACCGGCAGCAGCTCCTGCCGCCAGCAACAAGGTTCGCTCCTTAAAACCTAATCTGTACCTTTGTGCGAAGTTAGAACCAATAGCAGAACCGGTAACAGCTATAGGTGTTTCTAGCCCTACCGACCCACCAAATCCCACAGTAATACCGCTTTGAAGGATTTGAGAATACATTTTACTGGATTTAACTTTACTCTGCTTTTTGGATATGTCTTTAAGAATAAAGGATATTTCTTTCTCTTCATCACTATTGAAAAAATATTTTACGATAAATGCAGTTAAGGTAATTCCAATCAATGGGAAAATGCCATAGATGAGCAGCCGCTCTTCAAAAGGAACATCTGTACTAATAGATGATTGTATATAATGAACGAATATTTTCAGGATTACCCCTGCAGCGCCTGCGCTAAGCCCGACTAATATGCCTGATAAAACAAGAAATTGTGAACGGGTAAGTTTTTCACTTACCCATATTAAAAATAGCTCTATAAAATTAAATTTCTGGTAGGGGTATTTAATAAAATCCTTTTTGAATTGTAAAAAGCTTATATAAAGAACTTTTATTTTCCTATTCATTTAAATTTTCAGATGATTAAACCCGAAATATGCAATAACTATTCTATTACGTGGTGTTGTAACTACGAACCCTATTGCGTAATCCGGGATAAAGTTGAAATAATTGGACAATAATTTTTTCCAGCTCAAAGGTTTAAATTTTGTTTTAACCTTCATTTTTTTCGTAAAACTCGCTGATAAATACCACAAACACAAAACATATCCTGGTAAACCGCCAGGAGCCAGAGTCGAATTTAAATAATACCAATTAATCAGGACAAGTTTCAGCCCTATTTTTTATATTAACCTCAAATCTTAATCTAAATCCATTTTTGAGGTTCAACATAATATACCAATTGGATTTTGGGTTTAACCCGAAATCTGGGTTTAAAAACGGGTTTTCAAAATTAAAGGTAGCACAAATTTTATATAATTTGTTGCTAACTTCTGCATACATGAAATCTTTATAATACTGAATTTCACAAGTACTTTTCCAACAGGATGACTAGTTTTGAAATTTGACCCTAAAAATATTACCTAATTTCCTGACGCTTCTCAAAAAGTGTTGTAATCAATAGAAAATCAGTTACTTCTTATCCATTTTTATTTTCTCCCAGTTCTAGTCTGTACGGTTGTAAATTTATTTTCAAATGAAACCCAGGGGCATTAAAATAGCAATAATTGAGATCGAAAGCATGCTGTAAGAATGGTAAGAACAAGACATGGTAATCACGTTTAAAAATTCGAAACCCTGCTTGAAATTGGTTGAGCCTATTTTTAAATTCACAATACTCCATTTTAAATTTTACTTCATTGTCTAATGCCATCTAAGATCTGTATCAAGTAAAGGGTCGATGGCTTTAAAATCATTAAATTCCAGGTCTTGGTATTTCTGCCACCATTCCATATACGCTTCAGCGACTATTTCAAGGGATTCATCATCTGGTACATATTCAAATGGAGTTGCCCTCTTCTGCACTACAGGATTTTGAGAAGGAAACCTTCCGATTAAATAGTCACTATTGATAGCCACAGCTCGAATCGACTCTATGGTCCATAATACATACATACCTAAAGTACATTCATTTGTTATAGAGGAAGATATCCAATTTTGTGGGAAATTTGAAATTTTCTGTGGACTGCTACGGTATTCAAGTAACTTAGGAATATCTGCTGCTGTAAACGATGGTAATTCCATGCCAGTGTATTTACCCTTGATCAGTAAATCAATATATTGTTCCACATTCACATTTTGTGACAATTCCTCATCACTTTCATTACAAGTGCTTAAAATCAAAAGTGAAAAAATTGTCAGTATAAATCTCAAGTTTTTCATAGAAGTTGAATTGAATACAATATAAAGTTTAACTATAGGATTATTCACTTATTCGCTTCTAAATACCTTAATTCCAAACCTATGGAAGTTCTAGGTTTAAAACCTTCCCATGTTTCTTCCACTGAATCCACCGGTAAATCAAGATAGGAAGAATAGTCTTTTCCTTTAAGGTGGATCCCCAGAAATGCAGTGACAAAATGCTGGTTGATATTGTTAATTCTTCTCTGATCCCAAACAGGCTCTGCATACCGTAGGTATTCATCCAGGTGCATGCCCTTTTTGAATGATTCCGCAGGCGGTGGGTTCGGTGCCACATTATGCCTGGCATTTTTATAGGTCAGCAAATACCTATTGGCATTGACAGACCCATCATAAATGGCCTTGATTCCATCTTCATAACCTGAAATATCATCTTGGTCACCAGCCACGAAAAACACTGGAAGCTTAAGGTTCCCCAAGCCTTCACTGTCCCATACCCCTCTGGCCATTCCCCAAGGGGCAAAAGCCACCACCGCTTTTATTCGTGGGTCAACTGTCGTCGCATACGATGGATCCGCTAAACTTCGCTCCATTAATTTATCACTTCCTCCTGCCATTTGGCCAAAGAAACCGCCAAAAGCAGGTGAAAATCCAGCTCCTGCAGCATTTAATGCACCATATCCACCCATTGAATAGCCTACCAATGCAGTATGTTCGGCA
>Ga0335398_10007634_pt1 | contig 13148 bp, 2 predicted proteins | sample BON03_FD_205742 | JGI IMG/M metagenome (GOLD analysis project Ga0335398, IMG submission 205742) | Freshwater microbial communities from Lake Bonney liftoff mats and glacier meltwater in Antarctica - BON-03 (spades assembly) (version 2) | ecosystem: Environmental > Aquatic > Freshwater > Ice >...
GCCGCGACGAGAAGTCTTTTTTTGGCCGACCGGCCCGACAGGCGGGCGCGCGCGCGCGCGCGCACAGTCATGCACTTGGCGTGCGCGTGTGGAGATTGGGCGCATGGCGTCGGCGACCTCGCGCGGGCGGGTGCAAAAAGGATCCCGCGAGGGCGCAAGAGGGGGGGGGGTGGAGCGGGGCGAGCAAAGGAGAAAGAAAGGACGAGAAGCCGCTCACGGCTGCTGCTGCGGTCGCGGCGGCTGCTGCTCGGCGACCGTGTCGAGCGTGCTACGCGTCGAGGGCGAGCGGCGCGCGACGGCCGAGGCGCCCGTGGGCGAAAAGGCGGGCGCGGCGGAGGAGGCGCAAGGCCCACTCGGGCCACCGCCGACGCCGGCGTCCCCGCCCCAGGCCGCGCCGCCGCTGCCGCTCGCGCCGCCGCCGCCGAGGCTGCCGCCGCCGCCGCTTCCGCTGCCGCCGCGAGGGTGCGCCGCCGCGCCGCCCGGGGCCGCGCCAAAGCCCCGCGCGAACGCGGGCGGCACCCGGATCGCCTTGGGGCGGTAGTAGCCGCCGCCGCCGCCAGAGCCGCCGGAGCCGCCGCTGCTGGCGGAGAGCAGGCACGCGCCGCCCGCGGGCGCCGAGGCGACGCCGCCGCCGCCGCCGCCGCCGCCGCCGCCGCCCTGCTGCTGCTGCGGCTGCGCCGGCAAACAAGGTGGCGCGTGCGCCTGCCCCGTCGCGGCGGGGGGGGTCGCGGCGAACGCGCCGCCGACGCGCACGCGCGTGATGGGCAGGGCGCCAGGGTACATGCGCGGCTCCGGCGGCAGCGTCTCGATCGAGGCCGCGGACGCCAGCGAGCCGCCGCCGCCGCCGCCGCCCGCGCACGGCAGCGACGCCGCGCGCAGCAGGCCGCTGCCCCCGCCCCGGTGGTGCTGCCTGCGCTCGTCGGCGGCGACAGGCTGGGCGGCGGCGGCGGAGAACGAGTGGCCGCCGCCAATGTCGGCCTCGTTGGCGGCGGACGCGGCCTCGGCCATGTCGAGCAGCGACGCGTGCGCGCCGGCCATGCCGCCGCCGCCGCCGCCGCCGCCGCTGTTGCCGCCGTTGCCGCTGCCGTTGCGGGCGCCGTTGCCGCTGCTGCCGCCGCTGCCCTCGTCGAGGCTCGAGCGCGCGCGCGCGCCACCGCTGCCGCCGCTGCCGCCGGCCAGCGCCGCGGCGGACACCGAGGCGCCCGGGCCGATGCCCTGGCCGCCGCCGCTGCCGCCGCCGCCGCCCGCGGCGCTCGCCTCGAGCGACGAAAGCAGCAGCATACTTCCGCCACCGCCGCCGCCGCCGCCGCCGCCGAAACTGCTGCCGTAGCCAAAGCCGAGCGACGACGCGCCCGCCAGCGACGCCATCAGGCGCGCCGGCTGTGGCTGCGGGCTCGAGACGGCCGCGCCCATGGCGCCGCCCATCGAGGCGAGCCGCGCCATCGACGCGAGCGACGCCGACGCCGACGCGGCGAGCGACCCGGCCGCCGAGGACGACGACGCGCGGCGCCGGCGGCCGCCGCGCACGCAGCCGTCGTCGGCACCCGCGGCCGCCCCCAGGACGCCCGCGTGGACCGCGTGCTCGTCCTCGCCCGTGGTCGCCTGCATGCCGCCGGCGCCGAGGCCGCCCGAGGGAAAGAAGAAGGCCGGCGGCGAGGACGCGGCGCCGTCGCCGCCGCCGCCGGCGGCGGCGCCGCCGCCCGCGGCCCCCACGTGATCGGACGAGCGGCCGCGCGGCCGCGCGGCGCCCGTGAGCGTGACGAGGGACGGCCGGCGCACGGGCATGCGCTGCGGGTGGTGGACCCCGCCGCCGCGCTGGACGTCGGGGGAGGCGAACACGCTGGCGGAGGCGGAGGAGCCGGGGTCGCCGCGGGAGGGCCGGTGGGGCGAGGCGGGCGGGCGCTGCGTCTGCTGCGACTGCGGCCGCATTTGCTGCTGCTGCGGCTGGTGCTGCTGCAGCGACCCGCAGGCCGGCGACGACCCGCCCGACGGCGGCGCGGCCGCCTCGAGCGCGGCGAGCTCGGCCGCGATGCGCATGTCGGGCGTGCTCCTCGCGGCGGCGGCGGCGGCAGCGGCGGCGGCCGAGGCGGCGGAGGCGCCGTTGTCCTCCGGCTGCGGAGGGTGAGGGAGCGGCATCGGCAGCGGGCGCGAGTCCCTGCCGGCAGCGCCGCCCGCGGGCGTGTGGAGCGGCGCGGCGCCAACCGCCAGCCCGCTGTCGGGCGGGACCGTCAGCGCCGACGGCAGGCGGAAGGAAAGCGGGCCGTCGGCGCTGCCGGCGCGGAGCCCGCCGACGTCGCCGTCGTCGTCGTCGCCGCCGCCGCCGTCGCCGTTATCGTCGCCGTTGCCGTCGCCGCCGTCGCCGGTGGCGCCGCCGACGGCCGCCGTCGCCGCCGCAAAGCCGCCGCCCGCGGCGCTGTCGCCGCGCGACAGCCCCGATCCGCCCTTCGAAGAGGCGATGGGAATAGCCGCGTTCGGGAGAGAAGGCGCGCGCTCAGGCGGGGAGGCGGCCGCCGACGGCGGCTCCTCTGCGCCCGGAAGGGCAGCGGCGGCGTCAGCGGCGGCGGCGCTGTTGCCGGCGCCGTTGCCAGCGTCGTCGTCGGCCGGCCGGGGCAGCAACAGCGTCGCAGGCTCCAGGCGCGAGGCGGCCGCCGCCGCAGCCGCGGCCGTGGCCATGCCGACGGCGTCCCGGTGCGACGCGCTCGCGGACGCCAAGGACCCGGCAAGGGCCCCGGCGTCGCCGCCGCTGCCGAAGTTGAGCAGGCTGCCGGCGGACGCCCCTGTTGTGGGGTGGCCGCCGCCCGCCCCCCTGAGCCCGCCGCCGCCCCGCGCGCCGCCGCCGCTGCCCGCGCCGGCAATGCCGCGGGGGGCCGTGCCGCGGCCGCCGCCAAACGCCGAGGGGAAGCCGCCGCTGCCGCCGCCGCCTGCGCGCGCAAAGGCCTGGTACGGCGGCGGCACCTGCCGCTGCTGCTGCTGCTGCTGCACATTCGCCGAGAGCAGCGCCGCGGGCGGGGCCGACCCGCCAAACAGCGCGCCGCCGCGCGTGCGCCGGCCGACGCCGCCGCCGTCGCCGCCGCCGCCCGCGCTCGCGCCGGCGGGCCCGGCGGCGGCGCCAGAGGCCGCCGCCGCCGCCGCCGCCGCCGCCGACAGCAGTGTGGCGTCCCCGGCCGACGGGAGGGCCGCGGGCGAGGGCGGCAGGCGCGCGGCGGCGGCGGCGGCCATGACCCCGGCGACGTTCGGCGACATGTAAGAGGGCGGGCCCGCGGCGGAGGCCGAGGCAGAGGCCAGGCCGAGCGAGGCTGGCGCGGGCGCCGAGCGCGCGCCCGCGGCCGGCGCCGCCGCGCCACCCGCCGCGCTCGAGGGGCGGCGCTGCCGTGGGTTCTGTTGCGACCACGTGGAGAAGGACGCCAGGAGCGCCACCTCGAGCGCGACTGCCGTCGCCGAGCCGACGACCATGGCCGACGAGCCCCCGTCGGAGGCCGGGGCGGTCCCGGCGGCGGCGGCGGCGGCTTGGGCGGTTGCGGCGGCAGAGGCGGCGGAGGCGAGCGCGCCGCCGCCGGCCCCGATGCTGTTGCTCTGGGCCGCCGTTGCGACCGCGGCGAGCCCCATCATCGACTCGCCGCGCGTGAGGCCCCCGCGCACGCGCTCGTCCGCGAGGCACGCCTCGGACGACGCGCGCGCGTGGGCCCCCAGGGCACAGGCGGGCCCGGGCGAGCCCACCCCGGCGCCCCGGACGCGCGCGTCGCCGCCGCCGCCGCTGCTGCTGCGGGCGACGCTGCCCGCGTCGTGGGCGGCGGCGGTGGCGGCGGCCGCGGCGATGGCCGCGAGTGCCTGGTACGAGCGCGCCTTGCCGACGCGCCCGCCGCCACCAGCTCCAGCGGCGCCGCCGTCGACGATGCTCACGGCGCTGGTCGCGCGGGACAGCGGGGTCACCGCCGTTGCCGCCGCCGCCGCCGTTGCCGACCCCCCTGCGCGCGACGGCGACGATGAGGCGGTGCCGGCGAGCTTGCCGCGCCGCGCCGATCCCGGGAGGCCCGCGCAGGCGGACCCGCCCGCGTGCTCCTCCCCGTCGTCGTCGCCGCTGCGCTCGTGGCCGTCGTGGCCGTCGTCGTCGTCGCCGCCGCCGTCGCCGTCGTCCGCGGCCGCGTCGGCCTCTGCTGCCAGGCCCCAGGCGGCCGCGGTCGAGGGGCTGACCAAGTCGCCCGCGACGCCCGCGACGCCCGCGGCCAGCGACTGCCACGTCGAGCGCACGCCGGCCGAGCCGACGACGGCCGGCGGCGCGGGGGCGACCATCGCCGCCGCCGCCGCCGCCGCCGCCGCCGCCGCCTGCGCCTGCGCCGGCGCCACGGGCTCTGCAAGGGGCGCGCCTCCCTGCCGCGAAGCCCCCTGCTGCAGCTGCTGCTGCCGGCCCGCGGCCGCGCGCGCCCTGGCCGCCGCGCCCGCCGCCGCCGACGGGGACAGCCCCGCGCGCGAAAGGGACGACGCCAGCAGGCCGCCGCCGCCGAGCGCGCCGCTGCCGCTGCCGTGGCCCCCGCCGCCCGACGACGACACGGCCGGCAGGCAGCGCGCGACGGTCGTCTCGGGCATGCCGCTGTTTACGCGCAGGAAGAGGCGCGACTCCATCTCGGGGGGGCCGGAGAGGCGCACGCAGTGGACCACCTGCGCCTGCGACGAGGCGCTGAGAAGGCCGGCCGCGCCGCCGCCGCCGTAGCTACCGCCGCCGCCGCCGCGGCTGCCGCCGCTGCCGCCGCTGCCGCTGCTGCCGTCGCTGCCTCCGCCGCCGCCCCTGAGCAGCGCCGCGGCCCGCTGCTGCTCGCGCGCCGCGCGCGCGGCCACCGCCGCGGCCGCGGCCAGCGGCTGCTCCAGGGCGGCGGCCGCGGCGGCCAGCGCCGCGGCCTCGTCGTGCGCAAAGTCGAGCGTGCGCGAGAGCGGGCGCGTGAGCGAAGGGTAGCCGCCGCCGGGGGACGGCGGCGGTGGCGGCGGCGGCGGCTGCCGCTGTTGGTTTTGCTGCTGCTGCGGCTGCTGGCTTTGCTGCTGGGGTTGGGGCGAGAGGACGGCGGCGGCGGCCTCGGACGCGGCCGCCGCGCCGGGAGGGCGCGCGGCGCTGCCCGCGCCTCCTGCTCCCCCTGCGCCGCCTCCGCCGCTGAGGGCGACAGACAGGCCGCCGCTGCCGCGGCGCGCGGGGGGGCGCCGGTAGGGGGCGGCGGCGGTCAGTGGGGCGGGGCCGCGGGCGGGGGCGCGGCCGCCGCTGGTGTCGGCGCTCTCGCCCAAGGAGGCGGCGGGCGCGGGCACGCGCAGGGCCGGGAGGGGTGCTGCTGAGCCACCGGCTGGGGGCGACGGCCGCGCCGCCGCCGCCGCTGCCGCCGCCGCCGCCGCGCCGCGCGCGAGCGCTGCCGGCGAGGGCGGGCGAACGCGGCCCGAGCGCGCCGAAGGCGGCCACTCGCTCGTGGGCCAGGGCCCGGCCCAGCGGAGGTGCGGCAGCAGCTCAGGAAAGGGGCACGAAGCCGGGCGCGCGGCGTGCGGGGGCAGCGGGGGCGGCAGCGCGGGGCTGCCGCAAACGCCGCAGACAAACTCGCCGGCCGCGGCGCCGTCGCCGCCGTCGCTGCTGGGCTGCTGCTGCTGCTGCTGCTGTTGTTGCGAGGACGGCGCGGCGAGGGGGTCGAGCGCGGCAAACGTGGAGGCGGCGGCGCGCGCCCACTCGACCGCCAGCGCGCGCGCCACGGCGGCCGAGCGGCACGCGGGCGACCGCAGCAGCGTCGAAGGGGGCGTCGCGGTTTGGTGCGCCGCAGAGGCGGCGTCGTCGTCGTCGGCGGCGCCCGGGCCGCCGACGCTCCCGTCGCCGCCGCCTCCGCCGCCAAATAGGGCCGACAGGGGGAGGACGACGGCCGCCACGCTCGGAATGGCCGCGGCCACGGGGAGCTGCTGCTGCTGCTGCTGCTGCTGCAGCGGCGGCGGCGGCGGCTGCCCGGCGCTGGCGCCGGCCCCTTCGGCCGCCCACCAAAACCCGCCGTCGCCCGGCCCTTGCTGCTGCCACTGCTCCTGCTGCTGCCCCTGCTGCTGCTGCTGCCCCTGCGCCCGCCAATCAGCGCCGTTTTCCCCCGCATACCCGTCCCCGCCGCCGTAGCAGCAGCGACAAGAGCCGCCCGCGCCCCGAGAACCCGGCGGCGGCGCCGCCGGCGCCGGCGCCGGCGCAGAGGAAGAGATCCCGAGCGCCGCGGCGCCGAGCCGCAGCCGCTCCTGCGCCTCGAGCGTGAGGGCGCCGGCGACGGGCATCAGCGGCCCGCCGCCGGCCCCGCGCCCGGCGGCCATCAGGGCGTACTGGTGGACCCAGTCGGCGATCTCGGGCGCGCCGTTGGGGAAGGCGTGCCAGAGGGCGGGCGTGCCGGCCACCAAGAAAGAGTCCTGCCCGGGCAGGCGGCCGGCGGCGGCGGCGGATGCGCCGAGGCCGCCGCCGGTGCCGCCGCCGCCGCCGCCGCTGACGCCGGCAAAGGCGGCGCCGCCCAGGGGCCAGACCGTCACGCGCGGTGCGTGCGTGACGCCCGAGGTCGCGGCGGCCGGCGAGTGCCCGAGCAGGCGCGAGGCGACGGCCTCGGGCAGCGCAGTGCCGGCGCGGAGCAGGGTCGGCGGGGCGGGCGGGGGCGGTTGTCGCGAGGCGGGGGGGCCGCCCGTTGCGACTCCTGCGCTCGCGCCCGCGCTCGCGCTCGCGCTCGCGCTTGCATGGTTTGCTACTGCGGCAGCGGCGGCGCTGCGGCCGATCACGGGCTGGGGCTGCGCCACGGGCAGCAGCGCCAGGCGAGGGGGCGGCGTTCGGGGGGCGGCGAGGGCGGGGGCGGGCGCGCCAGCGGCGGCGGGGTCGCCGCCGCCAGCTGCTGCTGCTGCTGGTGTTGCTGCCGCCGGTTGCTCCTGGGCGCCTGCTGCCCAGGATGCTGCCGCCGCCGCTCCGGCGGCGAGGCACGGCGGCGGCAGCGGCGGCATCGGCGCGAGGACGGGCGCGGCCGCCGGCGCGCGCGCCGCCAGCAGCCGCCCGCCGCGCCGCTCCACGCGCGCGCGCTCGGACGGCACGCGCCAGGGGTCGTCCGGCTCGGACAGCTCGACGGCGCCCTCGAGCGCGCCCCCGCGCCGCACGCGCCCGAGGGCCGCGCGGCACAGGCCCGCCGACGCGACGGCGAAGGCGCCGGTCGCAGGGTCGGCGACGATGGCGAGCGCAGAGGCCGAGCCGGCGCCGGGCGTCGCGGAGGAGGAGCAGGGGCCGTCGTTGCAGGGCCGCTCGCAGGCGGCGGCGTCGGCAGCGTCGGCGGCGGCCACGGCGCGGCGCGCGGCCGCGTGGGCGGCGGCAAAGGCGGCCGCGCAGCGCACGCGGAGGGCGGCGTCCGGGTCGGCGTCCTTGTCGTCTTGGTCGTCTTCGGCGGCGGCGGCGGCGGCGGCGGCCTGCGAGGAGGAGGAGGAGGAGGGGGAGGCCGCTGCTGCCTGCTGCTGCCCGACGAGCGCCGCCGCGAGCGCCGCGGCCGCGGCCGCGGCCGCGACGGACCCGCGCGGGCCGTGGCCCGCGACCACGATGACGGCGAGAGGGGCGCCGGCGAGCGCAGGGGGCGCTGGCGCTGTCGCTGTTGTCGCCGTTGCGGCGGCGCCTGCGCCTGCGGCCGCGGCGGGCGGCGGCGGCGGCGGCGAGGAGAGGTGAAAGCACTGCGCGTCGTCGCGGCACTCGAACGCCGCCAGCGCCCCGCGGGCCGTGGGAAAGGCCGGGCGGATGGCCGCGGCCTGCGCGCAGACGTCCGGCGGAACGGCGGGGGGCATTGTGTGTCCTCGCTCGCTCGCTCGTTTGTTGTTTCTGTGGGATCAAGGGGAGGGGGGGCGGCGGCAAGCTAGCTTGCGCGGCACGCGGCGGCGGCGGCGGCGGCGGCGCGGCGCATCGGGAGCGGGGCCGCTTGAGGGTTGCCGGCTGTCGGCGCAATTGCGCGGCCAGGCGGCCCGCCGAGCGCTCTGGCGGCTGGATTGCGTGCGAAGGACGGGGGGTGGACGGGGGGCAGAGATCAAAGGGGGGGGGGGGGGGGGGGGGGGGGGGGGGGGGGGGGGGGGGGGGGGGGGGGGGGGGGGGCGGCGGGTGAGAGACCGAGGGTGAGACACCGAGCACGTGCTGCCTTCCAGGCGCGGGCCCTGCGCCTGTGGGCGGCCCGGTCGGCCGTGCGACCGGCCGTAGACAGATGGTATGGGTGCACAGGTCCCTGCCGCGTCGCTGCGCGGGGGCAGGTGGCAGCGTTTCGGGGACGCACGTGCGATGCTCACGAAGAGAGAGGAAGAGACAGAGACAAGAGAGGGAGAGACGAGGGTGGGGGGGCTATAGTGCTTATGGCGTGATTGGTAATCTGTGGCTAGTGCGGGATGCGCGGAATCGTCATCGGTAGGCCTGAGAGGAGGCTGGCGGTCTTGAAGATTGTGCTGTTTGTGGAAAATGGATGGGAAGGTGGATCAAGGAGCCTTGGCCCCTTTTCTCGGACGCGCGACGCGGACAATGGCGCCCAACCAGACAGGGGCAACAATGTGATCCCTGCGGGATGCGCCTGGAGCGATCGCGCGCGTCTCCGAGAGCGCGTCTTGACCGGCGCGCCTTGACGACGAACGCGGTGGCGCCCCGCGCTCGCGCCGCTCGGAAAGCGCCGCGCCCCGAAGAAAGAAAAAACGCGTTTTTCCAAAATCCAATGATTTACTTAAAACCTCTCTTGCGCTCTTGCAGGAGCAGGAGCGGGCGCAGTCGGCCTGGGCAGCCCGAGAGACAACGGCGACGGCGCCCGGAACCCGACGCTGCCGCTGGCCGGCCGAGGCGACGGCCGCGGCGACGGCGACGGCCGCGACGGCAACGGCCGCGTGACGGGCGACGGCCGCGCGCCCGGCGGCGCAGGGCTCCTCTGCCCCGCCGCGCCTTGCTGCAGAGGCTTGGACACCCTCCCGCCCGACACCCGCAGCGCCGCCCCCGCCGCCGCCCCCGGCCGCGGCCGCGGCGACCCCTGCGCGAGCCCCAGGCCCCGCATCACCTCGAGCCGCCGCGCCCCCGTGCCGCCGTTGTACCCCCCCGCGCCGCCGCCGCCGCCGCCGCCGCCGCCGCCGCCGCCGCCGCCGCCGCCGCCGCCGCCGCCGCCCCGGCCCCCCCTTTTGAGCGGCGGCGCGGCCACCACCACCGGCCGCGTCTCGCGCGCCGCGCGGCCCGCCCGCTCCTCCGCCGCCCGGCGGTACTGCGCGCGCATGGCCGCCCCCGCCGCGGCCGCGCGCGCCCCCACCTCGCGCGCCCGCGCCTCGTAGGCCGCGCGCCACTGCCGCGCGCCCGCGGGCTCGCCCGGCGCCACCTGCGGCTCTGTGTAGTCGGGCGGCGGCGGCGCGCTGGAGCCGCCGCCGCCGCCCGCGCCGAGCGGCGGCGGCGGCGGCGCCGTGCCCGCGGGCAGCGGGCCAAAGTCCCGCCGGTAGTGGCGGTGCCACAGGTGCCATGTGTACCAGGACAGGTCGCGCCGCGCGCACCCGGCGAGGGTGGCGTCCTCGATGGCGGCGAGCTCCTGCGGCGAGCAGTGCGGCAGCACGCCGTCCAGGCCGCCGCCGCCGCCATTGCCGCCGGCGCCGCCGCCGCCGCCGCCGTCGCCGCCGTATTCGCCGCCGCTGCCGCCGCCCCCGGCCGTCGGCGTCCCGACCACCAAAGCGTACCCAATGTCGGCGAGCAGGTGGCGGTGGGCGGACAGGGTCGCCACAGCTAGCTGGCGGAGCGAGGGCACGGCGCGCGCGGCCGGCGGCGGGGGGGCTGCGGCCGCCGCCGCCGCCGCCGCGCCGCCGCCGTATGGAGAGAGCAGCAAGGGGGGCGAGGCGGCGGCGGCGAACGGCGGCGGCGTCGGCGTCCGCCGCGCGGGCGGGATGGGCGCCCGCGGCGGCGGCGAGGCCGCCGGGCGAAAGCCGCCGAATGTGGTGCCGCCGCCAGGTGGCGAGGGCGGCGGCGTTGCTTGTCGCGCCGGCGCGATCGGGGGCGCCGGGCGGAACATGAGTGTCTGTGGCTTGTTCGCGGATGGGGCAGAAGATGGAGGAGGAGGAGAGAGAGGAGGGTTGAGGGGCGAAAGTGGTCGGGGCTCCCTGTTGCGCGGTTGAGTTCCAAACGGGGAGAGGGGTAGAAGTGATGACGAAAAACGATTCAAGGCGATACGGAGCAGAGAGGACATTGTCTCTAAAAGAGCACGGCGCACAAGGGGGGCGCGGACACCCCCGCGGGCGAGTGTGGCGAGGAGGGGGCGGCGCCGGCGGCGAACGGGCGTCGCACAGAGGGAGGCGGCGCGCCCGAACGTCGTCACGCTCAGACACACATCACACGCGCGCGACCTCTTTGCGCTCCTGGTTTTGACCAACTTGACGCGCCTCTTCGATTTGACCCCCTTGACCTCTCTCTCAATCACGTTGACGACGCCCCGTCGCGATCCCCTCTCCCTTTTCTCCCTTTTTGGGGAGAGAGACGCGAGCTTCACTCGCCACAGGCGCGCGCGCGCGCGCCGATTACCTCTTGAAAGGTGCGTCACAGCGCGCGCCCATCGGCGCCGCCTCCGCCTCCCTCGCCCGTGGCTCGGGGTCGCGCGCGTGCGATTCGCAGCCAAAAAAAAAGTGCCCTGCCATGCCCCGCGGGCATCGGCGGGCGCGTCGCCGCGCGGCCGACGACAGGCGCGAGTGTGCCCCGCATGCGTCGTGGCCGCGGCGCGCGCCGTACAGCGCAGCTGTCGCTCGCCGTCTCGCTCTCTCGCTCTCGCTCGCTCGCTCACCCGCCCCCGCCCGCCCGCCCGCCGCCGCCTCGAAACCACCTTGAACACAAAAAAAAGCAGTCTGAACAAAAAAGCAAAAACACAATGGTCCTCCTCTTCTGCCCCTCGTGCCGCGTCGAGTCCGAGCCCGAGGTCGACGAGGCCGCCGGCTTCGCCGCCTGCCCCCAGTGCGGCCGCGTCCTCGACGAGGGCGCCTTCTCGACCGACGTCCAGTTCGCAAAGGGCGCCGACGGCGAGGGCGAGCTGGTCGGGCAGTTTGTGCCCGACACGGGGCAGCCGAGGGGGCTGACGCGGGTGGCGGGGGGCCGGACGTGGGCCGTGCGGGTGAGTTGGTGGTGGAGGAGGGGGTGTGGAGGAGTGGGGGTGTGTGTGTGGTGTTTGGCGTGGTCTTTTACTTTGCGCGGGGGGGCCGGGGCGCGGGGGGAGAGAAACGCGCGGCGCGCGAGAAACAACCGCCCGACCGAAACCACCAACAACACCACCCAACCAACCAACCACCAACCAAACGACAAAAATCAGGGCGACTCCCAAGAGGCCGCCATCCACAAGGGCCGCGCGCACGTGCAGCAGCTGGCCGAGCAGCTTCGCGTCTCCCCGCGGGACGCATCCGTCGACGTCGCCTCGCGCTTCTACCGCCTGGCCGTCAACCGCGGGTTCACGCGGGGCCGGCGGGTGGCGGTGGTGGCGGCCGCGTGCCTGTACCTGGTCGCCCGGATGGACAACATGGCGCTGCTCCTTGTGGATTTCGCCGAGGCCCTGAGGGGGACGGCCGGCGGGGCGGCGGCGGACGGGCGCGACGCGTCGGTGTACGCGCTGGGGGGCTGTTACTTGCAGCTGCTTCGGCTGCTGCGGCTGGACCAGAACCCGCTGTTCACGCGGCCGGTGGACCCGTCGCTGTACATCGACCGGTTCGTGCGGCAGCTGGAGCTCGGGTCGGACGCGCCCGCGGCCGTGGCGGCGGCGGCGCGCGGCGGCGGCGGCGGCGGCGGCGGGCGGGAGGGCGGCACGGACGAGGACGACGACGAGGAGGATGAGGAGGATGAGGGGGACGACGACGACGACGGCGACGACGACGACGACGACGAAGACGGCCTCGCGAGCAGCGGCGACGACGCCTCTTCCTCGTCGAGCGAGGACGAGGAGGAGAGCGCCGAGCAGCAACGGGAGGAGCGCGGCCGAGGCGGCGGAAAGGCGGGGAGGCGGGGAGGCACCGGTCGCGCGGGCGGCCGCGGAGGAGGCGGCGGCGGCGGCGGCGACGGCGACGGCGACGGCGACGGCGACAGCGACGGCGACAGCTCCTCCTCCTCGGGCTCTGAAGAGGACGACGACGCCGAGGCCACGAGAGGCGCCTCTCGCGGCGGCGGTGTCGCCAAGCCGAAGAAGCGCAAGGCCGCCGCCGCCTCGAAAAAGGACGAGGGCCGCGGCGCGGGCGGCAACAAGAAGAAGCGCCGCCGCCGCGCCGACGGGGCAACGGGCGAGGACGAGGACGAGGAGGACGAGGGCGAGGGCGCCGCCGCGGCGCGCCGCCGCCGCCGCCGCGACGCCCGCGACGCCGCCCGCCGCCGCCGCCTCTCCGCCGCTCGCCGCCGCCGCCTCTCCGCCGCCCGCGCCGCCGCCGCCCAGGCCGCCGGCAACACCCAGGCCGACGTCGCGCGCACGGCCCTGCGCCTGGTCGCCGCCATGAAGAGAGACTGGATGCACACAGGGCGGCGGCCGGCGGGCGTCTGCGGCGCCGCCGTCTTTATCGCGGCGCACGTGCACGGGTTTGCGGTCACCAAGGCCGACGTGATGCGCGCGGTCCACTCGGGCTGGCAGACGATCGACGCGCGCGTGCGCGAGTTCTCGTCGTCGCGCGCCTCGGCCATGACGGCGGCGCAGCTGGCGGAGAGGCACGCGCGAGAGGAGCGCGAGAGCGAGGAGCACGCGCAGGCGCTCGGGCGCGCGGCGCAGCGGCGCGCGGCGCTGGGCGGCGGCGGCGGCGGCGGCCATGGCGGCGGCGGCGGGTATGGCGGCGGCGGCGGGCCGCAGACGACGCACATGGTGGTGCAGACGCCCGGGGCCGCGGCCATCCTCCCCTCGCCCGGGGGGTCGATCCTGTACGGGCGGGGCGGTGGGCCGGTCGTGGCGCTCGCGGCCGCGGCCGCGCCCCCGCCCGACCCGTCGGCGCCGGCTTACCTTGCCGGCGCCGCCGCGCGGCAGCAGCACCGCGGACGCGCGGCGCTCGAGGCTGCCGCGGCGGCGGCAGAGGCGGGCGGCGGCGGCGGCGGGGCGGGCTCGGGCCGCCCGCCGCTGCCCCTTTCCCACCCCCGCCAGCACCAGCACGGGCAGCACGGGCAGCAGCAGCACCACCAGCAGCAGCACCACCACCACCAC
>Ga0335398_10007637_pt1 | contig 13144 bp, 8 predicted proteins | sample BON03_FD_205742 | JGI IMG/M metagenome (GOLD analysis project Ga0335398, IMG submission 205742) | Freshwater microbial communities from Lake Bonney liftoff mats and glacier meltwater in Antarctica - BON-03 (spades assembly) (version 2) | ecosystem: Environmental > Aquatic > Freshwater > Ice >...
CTGCGGTGTGGTGTGCGATTTACTTTGTGATAAAAGCTTCGCGCAGTAAAACCACCACACATCTGTGCGGTATTCTGATGGTAGCCGCATACAGTAAGTTGTTGCATGTCATGCATCATAATTCCAAACACAATCGCGGTCTGTCGCAAGTAAGCATTCTCGTTGGTTTTTTGTGCGCTGTCTACACAGGACTGATCCTCATTTTCATTCGAATGGAAAACAAGTGTATTCAAATGGGATGGGATGGCGGACAAGACGACGATGATGCAGATGACTACGGCTTTGATCTCGACATGTCATGTACCTCGACAGGAGGCGGTCACAAACATTCTCAGCACGGCGACGACAGTGACAACTTCTCGCCCCGGTATTGTATTGAGGATGTTTTACAACGCGTCACCGACGACATCAAGACAACTGAATATATTCTGTCACATCCCGAAGCAAAGTCGACCGTCGTATTGCGCACTCCGCCAATTTCGACACAATTAGTGTCACCATCGCCGGCACCGAAAGAATCCGTGGTGCAAAAAGAAAATGTGGTGATTGCTACTACCTTGCTGCGCGCGATCGAGGAAGATGGCGAAATTTCCGATGAAACGGAGAATCAATACCACGTAGATAATTCTGGAGTGGATTTGGAGAAGAATGCACTGCTTCCCCGGTCTGTCGACTCTCCCAAATCCGTGGGAAAGTCTACGAAAAAAGCCGTCCGTTCGGACAAAACGTTTCCAGGAGTGCCCGAGTGAGGGCAGGACAGCAAGGCAATCGCCAGTCAATCAGATTAATACAGGTGCTGGATATCGCACTGACAAAGTACGGTTCAGACGATGAAAGCCATGTGTGTTTTCTATATTGACAAAGTACAGATGTGTAGGTTTGAAAACTTTTTCTCTTTGTAATAAACACCCTATATAAGTATCATCATGGCCACAGTTCAGACTAGCGCGGTTGTGATAAGACTCATTCAACCCCCAAATATGAAGTTGCAAGTACGCGATACATTTTGTGTGTTGGTTCTATTTTCCACGTGTCTGTTCCCGGTGATCAAGGCAAATAATTACATCATTCACTCCAAAACCATACTGAGTCCATGTCTCATTGACGAAAAGGTCGTCATGTCGAAAGACGTGCAACTTGATATCTGTCGGCAATGGACGCACGAAAAACCAATCGTGAATTGGAATATGAGTGCGTGGGCGGTTCTATCCGATCCATCTGACCCCGAGCTACTCAACAACAAACTTCGTATTCTTCCGGGACAAGTGGTCTATTTCAGCCGAATTTCATATTTGACAAGTGTAAAACTACCAACGATTTTGGAAAAGATCACAAACATTCATCTCTCCATCGCCGTATCGAAAAAACTCTTTATCTACAACAAGAAAGTGTATTCGTTTGTGCAAATTCAAAACGTACCCATTGTTGGCTATCTCACCATCTCCAACGTCGCATCGATGATTGATTCGACAAAAGTTTTGTCACAACATATGATTTCACATGGCGACATACCATGGTTTGCATCATGGGCAGTTGACATTCTCAAGAACGAAATTTTAAAAAGTGTCGATACCTATGATATGACATGTGTCAAAGTGTACTGCGCTGCTCCTTAGAGTAGCGTTGTAAGATGCAGGCCGTATGAAATATCAGCAAAGAGCATGATTAGCGTCAAAACAAAGACGATAATCGGCGGCGATGATGCCAATTTGTGCATTTTTCGCACCACGCAGTCAAGAAGCAGAAACTCAAGCACCAAGAAAAATCCAAGAATGTTCATGTACTCGTCGTGTCTGTGGCGAAAGATAATATCCATGAGCAATCGAGCCATAGTGAGGACTACCACCGCCAGGAAAAAATGTCGTTCTTGACACTTATCGACACGATGGAGACACAGGTGGACAATAATGATACAATTCAATGCAACGGCTCCGTGGTAAAAAGATTCGTAGTCCATAGTTAAAGCGTGTTCGCAGGTCGAATTATGGATTTGTGATTTCACCTTTTACTTTAATAACAATTCGTAATCAAAAAATCATATGTCGCCATATGCGGAATCCATGCCAAAGGTGCCAAAATTATTTCTTCCCAAGTTCAGCTTTCGGAAGTTTCACTCCCCCCCTACTCCACCCAATGAAACTGCGAGGAAAGAAGCTGGATCCAAACCGTATCGTGTTTCATCCGGATGCATTGACGACAAGGTAGAAACGCTACGAATCGATTCGGTCTGCGCATCCTCCTGCACCTCATCGAAGCCGACAATCTCTCCAAACCACGGAAGATCACATGTCTCGGTCTGGACTGACGGCCCGGTGCACGGAAAGCCGCTGGCGATTTGTTCAAGAGCAAATGTGCGTACGGAATTTTGGATAGGTTCTGCCACTTCTTCACGCACCAGTGCCTTGAATGTGTGATTCTTCATCACTATGTCCACCTGCAAACCTGCTCGGTTTTCAGGAGTCCAATCGATGGACGTCTCACCAAATGTTAGAATGTGATGCTTTGCAATGTCATCAGAGACGGCAGATACACCTGTGGCAGATGTCGCGCTCAGGAGTACCCGGCAAGAATGTGTTTGAGCGGGCGCTAGAACGCGTCGCATGGATCCCATTGCCCGTCGAGATGCCGCAGCAATCTTACTTCGGCACAACAAACGAAGAGAACTGACAGATGCCGCTGATGGCGCTTTGTTTTGCAGCGATTCGGTGCTTCCACGGGCTTCATATTTCCTACGGCACATCACGGACCTTCCATTTTGAAGATGAATGCGCTGATAGTGCATTTTCGCGTGGTAGAGCCGATCGTTCACGTAAGGGCATTGGACACAAGCATACATGAATTTGCTACCCTTGGCACTGCGACTCTTTTTACTTGCGTTCGTGGCCGTCTTTTGCAACAGAGTCTTCCAGTCTGCTTTGGGTGTCTTCAAAAGTCCTTCATGCTCGGTGGGTGTCCATATGGTCTCATCAACATTGGTGACGTCTGCGGACGATTGCATAACGTCCATCAGACACAAGGACGGCGTCGATATGGGTGTTGGTTTCAAAATGGCATCTCGATGCCTTCCCTTATCAGAATCTTTGCGAAAATTGCTTAAAATAGAACACAAAAGTCCAAAATCCCTCTGTGTCAATTCTTCTTCCGGTACGGCATCATTGTGTTCTTTGACGCCGCCATCTGCTTGCGGGCCGCCACAGCTGGATTTGGCAGATTACCTTTCGTGGACGTATGCCAGCGACCGTGCCCACTAATTTTGCGAACTCGCGCATTCATCTGCGCTAGTGATGATGAGGTCATGCTAGATCTCTGTGCTCTTCAACCGTGAACTTATATAGCTTAGGTTGTGCACTGAGCCAGTTCATGAATGTGGTATTACTTGACGGAGTTGCATAAAATTCCGAAAAGACTCTCGTGTACGCACACGCGCGCAACCCAACTCCACTTCATGCGGTCCTATATAGGATTCCCAAAACGCAGAATGCACACACATTGCCCACCTGAATTCACATCGTAGAGTGTTCATGCTGTTTATCGACATGATTTGTGTACAGTGGCGACATGCGGGGAAACACGGTCGCATTATTGTGAGGGGAACCGACCAGATATTTCTCTTTGAGAGCACCCTGGTGCCCACCATCTCCACAAACATGAAGGGTTTTCTTACAGACGTTTCGACCTCGAGTGTAGATACCACGGCTCCGCTGCATCTTCGCGATTCGGGTGTGTGTTGCTATTACCACACACAACAGTGTTTGATGCCACACGAAAGCCAGCAACAATGCAATGAAAAACGGGTGGAGCTTGCCACACGCACACCCGTGTACGCCATGTCGATGGGAATTGACGTAAAACAACACCCGTGTGTGACAATTCTCTATCGAGAGAAATTTTCCGAACACGAAAGTTGTATTGGTACTGTTGACATAACCTACAATACACTTTTGTTTAAAAAGGGATTCTTTGTCGACCCTATTATGAAAGCCCAGGGGTACGGCATTGTACTACTATGCCACTCTTCAAACGACGATCCAACACGCACGCCCATAAGGAGACGCCTTGTGAATTGGCGACAGTGCCGCTGTATTGTTCGTCAATATGTCCAAGCTCTTGCATGCGAGACAGCCCCAGCAACAACTACGGCCGAGGTCATGCAAGGACAAAATTCGAAATCCATGTTGAAACAACCCAAAAACGGAGACACTTTGAAAAATCATACCTCCTCAGAATCACCCAACGATCGACAATGGGATATTAGTTTGTACCAATCTCTCAAACAAACCATGTCATCGACGTTTAACATTCTCATGTAATCTTCATATGGCGCAATTTTGGAAATAGCTTCTCTCTCTCTCTCTCTCTCAACCATGTCATCGACGTTTAGCATTCTCATGTAATCTTCATATGGCGCAATTTTGGAAATAGCGCTGTCGGCTATTTATATTGTGCTGTGTCCGATTCGGGAACACGCGTGACCGACACCATGTTGACACCCAATATATTGGCAGGGGGGGTCGTTTTCTTGGGTATTTACTGTCTCATTCTGTTTATTCTGTCTCACTTTAACACCGCACGTCTTCATGATGTCGGTAATCGGAACGAACACCCACTTTGTGTTGGCAGGAAAAAAGAGAATCCGAGCAAAACATTGTCAGAGGCTGGAGCCTACTCCACATGCACCGCAATCCACGTCAGTCATGGGTCTCCATGCTGATTTTTTGGGATTGCCAGTGACTATGCGCAAGATAGCGCGTGTCATTTCCAAACAATTGACTTCCGAAGGCAGAACAAGACCGTGTCGTACCGCGACCGCGATGACCTCATATATGCTGTGGTGATCGGCACCTACAAGCCACACAATGCATATGAGGGTCCACTTTCTGACATCGAATTTACGGAAAATCCGCATAAAGGTCAAAAGACAATGTGTGTGTCCCGAGGGACCGGATATCACATCGTGTTTGTGACGGCTTGCGTGTAAGAAGAAAGCACTATCATGAAGCATGATCCAGCACATGCGTCCCGTGAGCCAAGGAAGAATATCTACATATTCCTGGCGCAAAAATGGTGACACGCATACCTTTTGCTTTTCATATGTCGCGGATCTTTGCGTGTTAGGTCTAGTGGAAAATCCTTGTGTTGTAGATAGAGATGCATTATGTGACTGGAATAAAGACTGTGAAACGGAAATTGGATGCCTTGTGTTTTTGCCATCATCGCATACGAGTGAATTTGGTACAGCTTCACGATTTGCGGCTGCCACTCGATTCGGTAAGTCTGACGCTGATGGTGTACGAAAGAGAAAAACTTCACTGCATGCACGTGTCTCGGATATGAGCATCTTCTCACGCTGTGACAACGCCGGCACCGCGTTTTTTGCAAGTAGGGCATACGTATGTTGCAGGTGCAGGGGACGTGTGGATCTGGTGTTTTTCCGAGAGCAATTCAATAGTTTACAGAGAGTCTTGCGTATGTCTTTCTTTTTAGGTGAAACCGATGTCCCTTGCGAATTTTTGTCGCCGCCACTGTATTTACGCTGGCTCAAAACTTGTCTGTAAATCTCCACCTGCATCTCGTTCAAGCACGAGGGCACGACCTGCCACACGTGGTAGTGCAAATTCTGGGCGATTTCGATATTATTGGTATTTTCTGGAGTGCTTGAAACAACTTTGTTCTCTGGATCATGACGGAATACCCACTGCATGATGGAGTATCTTTTGTCGTTACACAGCATATTCATTAGTAACGCGCAGCGTTCTCTGGTATTGCCGTTAGCAAACACACCACATACGTCTGCATTTCGCACCGAACCAGGATGCGTACAATTTTGAGTGGTTCCCAAATTCATCAAAAAATGCATTGTTTGCTGATATTTGTATGTACGAATGGCTCGAGCTTTGCCGGGCGGCTGTGTTTTGTAATATGAGTTTACTGACTGGCAACACGTGCTCATGCTCATTAAATGAATGATTTCATATAAATCACAACATGCTTCTTTCAAGTATTGCTGGATGACATCATTTGTGTCGATTTCACGCAATAAACGTCGTGTCTCGGCATCTGCCATGCGAGTGATGGGAACATGAAACCCCAAGCCGACACCCTACAGTGCATCGTAAACGTTGACTTATATACACTCCAAGTGTATGAGTGTATGAATCAATCTTTGTAAACGCGGGTTCTAAAAACCCACACAGAGAGAGTGAGAGTGGTTTGGCTTATTTGTTGCGTCGCAACTTTCCCGGGGGCTTATTTGTTGCGTCGCAACTTTCCCGGGGGCTTTTTTGTTGCGTCGCAGCATTGTGTGTGGTATTCCACTCTCAACTTCGTATGTGGGACCCCACAATAAAGATATTTATGGCCACAAATTGATATTATGGCACAAAATCTGATTTTTTGCGACAAATTCTTGTCGCACCACACACGTTCGTTTTGCCACGTTTTCTTTTTTTCACCCGAAATCCCCGACGAACCACACTGTGAAAAACTCCGACGCACAACACTCCCATACTTGCTGCGACATGGCAAAACGTGGCAGAGACGAGGCGCAAGACACTGGGCATCTCACAGAGTCCTTTCTCAACGATTTTATGGTCAAGACTGAGCTTACGGGAACTCCGTCTGCGCCGACCGAGATGGAAGTAGATGTCGCAAAGACTTGGCTTAAAAATGAGGTTAATGGCACGGAGGTCTTTGCAGACATGCCACAGCAATTCGCGGACTGTGTCATTTGCAAGCTGCCGGTCTCTCCGAACGAGGCAGTTCTTTACTGTGCAAATTGTGATCGTGTGGACATTATCTATCATGCGGCATGCGCTCACAACACCGCAGCTCTTTTCCAGTGTTATATCTGCAAAGAGTTTGAAATTGTTCCATACGTTTATGGCGCTCGTGCACCTTCTGTGATTGCAGTGAAGGTGGAGGAGGGTGGAGAGATTGTGCCCGATCACACTGCGGCGTTTTCTGCTGCATTTGATGCACGAGAGGGTATGAAGATGCATCAGTGTGAGGCATGCGGACCGCATGTTTGCACTTGGACGAATGTGCCAACCCCAGATGTTCCAGCTGAGGTGTATGCCACTGTGGGTCTGACACTGGAGTTTGAGAGTGCATTGGACAAAATGAGCGAGTTTGTCTTCCATTTTCACCAGGCTCTGCACTTGTGTATTGTGACACAAAATAAGGACAACATGGCTCGCATCATGATGTCTATGGCAAAATTTGTTGAGCATGTAGATGAAGATGACATGTCTTACTCTAATCTGTTGGATCTCTCCATGCTCAAGATTTTTTCTATCATAGAAATGGACGGCGGAGGAGTCAAAACCCAGAACCGCATTTATGAAGCTGAACATGAAGATTTCATGTTTCCGGTCTTGCTCGAATTTCCTTTCGAGGATCTCAAAAAACGCATTTGCGACTTCATCCAAATGCAGCGCAACCTGCGCAAGTATGACATACACACATACATCGCTGATAATCTTCACATGGCCCCGCAGAAGACAGATTTCTCGCCAGCCAAGATCGTGATTCGTGTTTGCGACCAGTGGCCGGACAACGTTGAGATGCACGACTTCATTGTCTTCCATGTCAAACGCTACAGGATCATGAAAGTTGGTCGCCAAGCCCTCGATAGTGCTGCTCGGTCCTGAGTGTTACCGACACGGTACACGTTGGTTGCCCAAGATGGACGTACTTTCACATTTCAATGACTCCTACATGATTTACACAGCCCTTGTTGCATCATCAATAAAATTTTATACCATCAATCGCAGCACTGTTTTGTGGCACCCGTGTACACTCGAGTCGAACAGTGTCTTTTTATTCAACAACAAAATTTATGCACCTTGTGCAGTGCGTCGAAGATATTACCCAAACAACATCAACCCCATGTCATTCGAATGCTACTTGCATTGCGTCGCCCACACGCATGCAAACTCATACGGAGAAAGCAGCAGGGTCCCTTGCACTCTCTGAAACTACATACGCAACGGCGCGATGGAATGTTTGTGAGCTCACTTTTTCTCTTCACCCACAGGGGAAAAGCAATACTGTACGACGTAAGGAAATGCTGTGCATATTGGGAGACCTATGCTGCTTATTGCATGTCTGAATGTTGCTTGTTGCATGTCTGAATGCTGCTTATTGCATGTCTGACACCCACAGGGGAAAAGCAATACGGTACGACGTAGGGAAATGGTGTGCATATTACAGCGAGGTCGGCATGCAGTGGGTTTGGTGTGGCCTGATTTTGTGCATACATCATGGGAATATGCACGAATAGCAAAATGGGAGACCTAATATACAGATCTTCCCTCATTTTTGAGTTTTGTTTCTTTATTTAGCTTTCATGCTTTTTTCCAAGACCTGAATATCGTGGAAAGTTGACAAAATGAAAGAACATTTTGGTCTACGTTTCAAGCAGCAGTTGTTTTGGATTGGTATGATCCAGAAGGTCGCGACGAGTGTGAAAAGGCAGAGCAACTTCTTTCTTGGAGCACGGATTACGCGAGATTTCACGGAGTAGATACAGAAAGTAAGGCTCCGATGCATCGTCGGAGCGAAGTGCGCGAAGGTTGGCATCATCAAAAAAGGGACATTGTTCGTCCATGACAAGATAGGGATTCGGCGGAGCACTAGCCTTGAGTGAGACGAGGAAATCCGCAAGCTCTGCACGATTGTTACGAACATATCGGACCACCTCCTGAATGTGGCTTTGTGCGTATTTGTGACCCGACGGGAAGAGTCCAAGACCGTGGTACTTGATCATCCTGGCGCTTTCGGCGCTCGAAATGTCTACCAGAAGCACACGTCCATCTGCATCCACCATGCAATTGAAGGGACCACTATCTGTCACTCCAAAATACACAACTACAAACAGCACCATGCACAACGTTTTGCCCAACATCTGTTTGCGAGTCTCATCGGTCAATATGCGGTGACACCAGCTCTCTTCGTTGCGATCAAGCCACCCAAGACGCACTCCTTTGAAAAGGGTACTGACTTTCATTTGTACGTCCAATCGTAGTCGGTCGTGACGAGCAACCACTCGCTCCATCATATTCAGCATAGCGGGTCCCCAGCGAGTAGTGTCTTCCGAGACCATTTTCAGACTGTGTGCTGTCCACGTCTCTACGTCAAAGACAACCGGGAGTACGAATTCTTCTACGTACGGCATACCAATCTTCCTCATAATGGCATTAATGAATTGCGACTGAAGATTATTGGAGAGAACTTCGCCAATCTTGACAAACACATCGTCGCCAACATTGAAAGGTCCCATGTCGTGCAGTGCCACTGCTTGTGAACTGGCATACTTGAAACCACAGATTCTTTTTGTTAGTCTGACGTAAAACGAGTCGCGGTGCGTAGCTACAGAACTTGAAACAATGGAGAGAGTGCCACGACTTGGCACGGGAGATAATGTGGCATTTAGCATCGAACTCTTGGCCATTCGCCCAATTTCATTGTCTGCGCCAGGTTTGTACTTCTTTCCAAGTGTCCAAGACTCGGAGAAGGGAAGTGCAGCGATCGACAAAATAGAAGGAGGCACGCAGACGACCAGAGGGAAAACGCATGCGTCAGTCACCGTGGATGTGTGTAAAAGGCGATTGATTTCACGCTTTTCAGCTCGTTGACGCTTACGCTCAATTCTCTCGGGATTGGTAGATGGCTTCCGTTTGCAGGACACCTTGGGTTGCGACGGCGTGCAAACAAACGATGGAACGGGAGAATTCATAGTCATGCTCGCGTTGATAGAAGCAACGTTAAGGTCTACGTGCACTGGAGAATCGCCCGCGTGGATAGAAGCAGCATCAAGTTCAGCCTGGTAGTCATCTTCTTTTTTTTGCTGATAATTTACCAGCATTGCAGGGAGATCGAGTCCCGCAAATTGAAACGACGAAGTATCATTGGTGTAGCAACCTCCATACACGAAAACATCCATACTTTTCTTGGTCTTTTTGTGCGCGTGCATGTCATCAAGACAGCTTGTCTTGCGGTAATTTTCAGCAGGCTGTTCGCCGGGCACGTACAGAGAAAATGACGAAAAGGGGGCTTTAAGATGTTCGGGTATGATGTCGTTGCAAATGATGCACATATTAACGACTTTGCGAAATTCCTTATTGTCACGGTATCCGAGTTCAGGTGCGAAAAGCGGCCACACAACTCGCCACTCCTCCCATACCTTGTTTTGCAAGGGTCCAGCCTTGATGAGCAGGGGTTCGAGCATGTTGGCACACACCATACGCTCTTTCTCATTGTCGCATTTTAGTGCGAGCTGCGCATGACATCGAACGAGGCTGATAACGCGACCACGGTCGGCCATGTCCAGGATTGAAAACATTCGCTGCATATGACGGATTACTGCCGTCCAGTTAGATTGCCGAGTCCAATGCCCCATGGCCACCAAAGCTTTAACCTGTGTGTAATAGAGAACATGCAATAAAGATCATCAGGAATCCGGTGCAACATCAGCCTTTACATTACGTGTCTGATCAGAGTGCATGGTGTGAGATCGTATCTGCTTACCACACTTTGCTGTGCACGATGATCGAGGAATTGAAAGCCGCCCTCTTCCATGACTGCGATGCAGATACGGTTCTGTATGCGGGTAAGGTGTCCTTTGAACGGACCTTTGTGTGGATCTCCGTTTGTGTCTTTGGACACAGCAACGTACAAACATCCAAACATAAATATAAGCTGCTTGGTTTGCTTCTGGCGCATCCATTTGTGAGTTGCAGATACAATAATTCGGGGGTGGATGGCCTCGGTTTGTCCTGACATCAGCAAGCGCATACCGTAATATTTATCACCATCGACCACCAGGACAGCATCGGCACACAATGTAAGCAATTCGTTGAGTGCGGTGGTAGAGCGCGATGACGATCCCATTATTAAGATCAACAAAGAGGGTGTCGATTGGCGTGATTGCGATAAATTGCACTTTTGTGGCTTTATAGGCATCCTGATTCAAATTCCCGAAATAGATGGGTATATTCAATTGCCTGTCATTGTGTATCGTACAATACACCATGACAAAACACTAAGATGTTTGGACCGCGTGATGTAGACCGCGCACTGCGATTGCTCTATGCAACAATGAAGGATAATGCGTAGCGACCGTATATTTTCAGCGTTACGATCCTGAGGACACCGTCATCTGAAATGCAAAATGACGAAATGGTGCAATAACCCCACATTTGGCGTCTTGAACGAAACGAGAGATACACACACAAAAACACTATGCCATGTGTCGTGCGTGCAGAAGATACGTCAGTTTATTATAACGTATCGGGTCGAATCTGTTGTGTGCATGGGGCTTACATTCGCAGGTGACCATAGGCCTTCTTCGCCTATGCTGATTCTCTGTAAGACAATCGCATTAAGTACCCGCGACTGTCCCAATGCCGAGTGAATGCGCACTTGCGTGCCTACTGCCCAATCCAGTGGCATGCTATTGAGAATACTGCGTACACTAATTGTTGGAATCGGAATGCTGAACCAGATTGTGTTTTCGGGGCCATAATATACGACTGCAACCGTTAAATTGTGCATCGCACTGTGTTGTATCTCGTTGTCCAATAGCAACTGGAATGTTTGGGACTTCACCGAACACCAGCCAAGGTACGAGACGTTTTTGGGATAAACTCCTGTGGCACAATCGATGCAATCCAGAGATCCGTCTAAAGTCAACGTCCCACTACCACATGGAGAACACACTGCACTACCTGATACAGCTGCATACTGAGGAACCGCACATGATTCACAGTCATCCTCTTGCTCATTGGTGTACGTGGAATACGTACAAGGCAAAAATATAACCATAAAAAATAATGCAGCCGATAACGATATCGTGTTTCTCAATTGATTGTACGAACAGCAACCACATTTTGCGTGTGCACAATAAAAATGTGGCATATGCAAGTCGAAGTGTTGAAATGTGTTTATATATATACCGTGAAGATTACTTTGCCGGAACCCAAAACAATGCCAAAAACAAATCCCGTCGCCTGCGTACACGACAGATACAATTGATTGTATTATTCGACGAAACAACATGTTTTTGCGCGACGACACGATGTGTGATTATGCCGAGCAGTAAGTTATCGTGTGTATATATATAAACAATAAAGACATTATTTTAAAACCTGCAAATACACGACACCATGTCTCATTCAAAAAACAAAGTTGTTCTTTTGTTCATGTTTTGCGCAACGATGTATCAAATACATGCCCTACCAGACAATTGTATAAGTTGTGTTGCTGGAACATATTCAGATGTTTTGGGACTGTCCTCTTGTCTGCAGTGCGGTCAGGGTAAATTCAGTACTGTACCAGCTTCGCAGAGTTCCAATGATTGTGCAAATTGTGGTGCTGGCAAATATTCAAGTACACTTGCAGCGAACGCAAATTCGTTTTGTCTAAACTGTGTAGCGGGGAAGTATTCTACCGCACCCGTACTGACAAAAGAGACTGACTGTCAGGCATGCGGACAGGGGAAATATTCACTTACGCAGGGGGCTCATGCATTATCATTCTGTCTGGATTGCCAAAGGGGTACGTTTTCCCGAGCTTTGGGTTTAAGCACGAATTCTTGTACAAAATGTAATGCAGGCAAATATAGTAATACTCCAGCCGCAATTTCGATTGGAACTTGTCTAAACTGTCAAATTGGAACATACTGCATTATTGGATCCGCCACTGAAGCAACTTGTCCGTCAAACACATCATCGGCTGCTCAAAGCATATCTGTGACGAAATGTATTTGTAAGTCAGGGTACTTTGGTTCAAACGGGGCCGCGTGCCAAGCCTGTCCGACTGGGAAATATAAATCTTCATCAGGAAGCGGTGCTTGTTCAGAGTGTGTTGTTGACACATATTCGGAACTCAGTGCTCAGACCAGCATTGCAACATGTCAACGATGCCCACTTGATTCGAGCACAGAACGTGATACTGCGCAGGGATCCGTGGACAATTGTGTATGTGACCAGGGGCACTATGAAGGTCCCGATGATGCGAACGCGGTGTGGACTTGTAATGAATGTGATATGGGTACCTACAAGAATTCGAGCGGCAATTTCAATTGCACCAAATGTCCGAGAAATACATATCTGACACTATTTGGTGGCAATTTTTCATCTCAATG
>Ga0335398_10007639_pt1 | contig 13141 bp, 18 predicted proteins | sample BON03_FD_205742 | JGI IMG/M metagenome (GOLD analysis project Ga0335398, IMG submission 205742) | Freshwater microbial communities from Lake Bonney liftoff mats and glacier meltwater in Antarctica - BON-03 (spades assembly) (version 2) | ecosystem: Environmental > Aquatic > Freshwater > Ice >...
ACACACACACACACACACACACACACACACACGCTCACACACACACACACACACACACACACACACATACACGCACACACATGCACACACACACCCACGTGCGTGAGCGCGCGTCAACACATGTGTTTCTTCTATATACTGTCTTGCATGGCAGGAGGTGACCTCTCCTCCAGCGTATGACAGGTATCATTGCGTATGACAGGTGTCATAGCGTATGACAGGTGTCATACGCTTCTTGCGCATGACTGTCTGCTTTGTTTCGCCGGTGATGTTCCCTGTCATCTCGCCAGACAGCGACGTGACAGGGGTGACAAGCATTGCAAGTGACCCCCGTGGATGAGTGTAGCGTGCATTCATGTAGCAGTCATGTCACTTGACCCTTCAAATCTGGGGTGTTGAGGTGTCATGGTTGTAGGGACACTGAGTTCTCTTTTCACTAGCCACGGGGCGAGCAAGACCAGCTGTTGCACGTAATCCATCATAACCTCATCCCCCCCCTCTGGTGGTAACACCAGAGCCCCAGGACAAAACGCAGTCTGTGATCAGACGGGTACCTAGGGACAAGGGAAGAGTGTAGGGACAAGGGAAGAGTGTAGGGACAAGGGAAGAGTGTAGGGACAAGGGAATAGTGTAGGGACAAGGGAATAGTGTCACAACTGCGAGCTTTTCCAACCTGCGAGTAATCTTGTTTTCGGAGTTGATTTTTCGGCTACAGGGTTGATGGGGTCCAAAGGTATCGCACAAGCTGCGGGGTCGAAAGGTATGGCACAAAGGTATGACTCAAGAACCTATCGCCCATGCTCAAAGGTATCGCACAAAGGCATCGCACATCAAGATATCGCACAAAGGCATCGCCCTCTCACTCCTCTTTTCCAACACACTCCTCTTTTCCTTCACACTCCTCTTTTCCTTCACACTCCTCTTTTCCTTCACACTCCTCTTTTCCCTCGCCGTGCCCCTTCTTCTCCCTCATTCCCTTATAGGCGCTCGGACTCGCCTCCTTTCTTCATGCCTGGCCGCTTTGATGATGACATTCTTCCTACTCCTCATTTCTCCACCCGTCTCCCTTCTCCTTCTTCCCTGGGCGTGCGGCGGCGAAGGGGCTTCAGCCCCGAGCTGCCGCGCGCCACATGGTCACGACCAAATCCCGAGGGTTTTTTTTTCATTTTTTTCGACTTGCGGCCGCCGCAAGTCGACCGTTTTCCGACTTGCGACGGTTGACCACTCGCGACGCCCGAAAAAAAAGTGAAACTCGACTTGCGGAGACTGCAAGTCAGAAAATTGATGAAAAAAGAGAATAAAACCAAACTGCTGACGAAACCAACAAATTCGAACAAAAAAATTGGTGAGAAAATGGATTGGCATAAAAATCAAAACGAAAAAATTAAAATGGCGCTCGGGCTCTTTCCCCATGCGCTCGGGTCCGCCTCAGAAGACTTGTTCTACACCCGTATCTCGTTCGACACCTTCGACACTTTGGACCCTTTCCTTTTCCCTCATTCCCGCTTCCTCCATCTTCTCCTCATCAGCCTCCCGTCCTCGATTCTCTTCCGTTCCCTCCTCCTGGGCCACTCTTCCCGCGCTTCTCGCGTCAATTCACTCTCTTTTTCTTCACCTGTGTCAAGTTGCCCAGTGTGCTGTGCCATGTCCTTTTGTCTAGCCTGCGACTATATGTCTTTGTGAAGGTCTTTCATTCCTCTCCCCCCACCTTTCCTTCCATTTCCTTCTGCGGGCATTCAACCTGAGATCCAGAAGTTTTCACTATCATAATCATCATCCCCCCCAATTGATGGCTGTCATGATAAACATTGTCATGATAAACATTGTCTCTCTCTTGCAGGTGCAGACCCCTACCCGTGCGGATGATGTTTAATCTGGTCAACTCCTTTTGATATCAACTCCTTATGATAGTGTAAAAAGTGACGAGCTTGACAAGTGATGACCTTGACAAGTGACGAGCTTGACAAGTGAGCGGGCACATGCGGAGACTTACCGCCCCAAGGTGCGGTACCGCAGCGCTCTTGCTTCGATTCTGCCCGGTCTAGTACATGACACCGTGTACTTGACGTTTGTTTTGCTTCAAATACGTATTGAGGTGCCGACCAAAAACCTCAGGAGTGTCCCTCTATGAAATACGTATTGAGGTGCCGACCTATTCAGGTGCCGACCAAAAACCTCAGCAGTGTCCCTCTATGCATCTAGCCCTCTGTGCATCCTGTGAACGCGCGGCGGCGGGGCGCTACACGGTTACCTTACCTGGGTCCTCTTTCTTTTTGAAAGGACCCACCAACTCTCTTGGCAACCAAGTGGAATCACCCAATGGAATCACTCAATGCCGCTGCGCGCCATAGGGGTCGGACTTCTGTTCTACGGATCCTCATCTCCCCTTTTTTGTCTTGATCAGACCGACAAAAAAGGGTGATTCTACGGATGCCAACTCTCAGATCAGTACTCGACAACCCATATCTGGGCTACTCCTTTTTCCCGAGATCGAGCGTCTCAGACGTCCAATTTTGATATTGGACAATGAATCTGATCTCGGATGGAAGGTTTGAGACGTGCGATTTCGCCAGATGGTCTGAGACGTGCCATCTCAGATCGGGTGTGTCAGATGTATCATCTGTGTCAGATGACAGATGTATCATCAGATCGGGTGTGTCACATGTATCATCTCACCAGATCTGCAGACGTCTGAGACATCTGATCTTGGGGGAAAGTTAAAACAAGACAAAGAAGAGGAGATGAGGATTCACAACACACTAGTGCGTCACAACACACTAGTGCGTCCTTTATGGCGCGCCGCGCCGGCCGCACACCAGTTTGATTTTTCAAACAAGACACCTGAATTGTTAGTCCACAGTGTGACAGTCAATAACTGCCTTACGTGAAATCAGCACGCAGTAGCCCTCGCTCCTACATGAAATAGTCACGCACTAGCCCTTTTGTGACGTGGGTCACCAAACATCAGGCGCGCGGTGGGTTGGGCTTCAGCCCCGACGCTTCGGACGGTCATTCTTCAGACCCATATCTGGGACCCACACTCGAAATCTCTTGTGGGTGTTTGCCGACATGCAGACGTTGAAGTACTTCAATCTTGTTGGGGACAAAGAAGACGTCGGGAGTGACCGTGTAATCAGCACGTTCAGTTATAATAGGAATCTGATTGGCGTGGCCGTTGCATATGCGTTTGCCATACAAACTCACTTGTCAGTCCATGGTGCTGCTTATCTTATTACACTAACCTATTTCACTTCCCTATTTACTGTGTTATTTTCACAACACTACCCTATGTGGGGACCTCAGGTCAATGATCTGATCCGGTGGGTGCGTTCAGATGTCCGCTGCTCCGCGCCCCCGAGCGCTGTCTCTGTCAGTCCCAAGTCAACAGCTGAATTTCTCATCCGCAGCGCTGTCGACATCTCTCATTTTCGTCAGCAGGGAAACACTTGTTGAGGAAAACACTTGTTCAGGCACGCCCACTTCCACTGGCCTTGTACGCACCGTCAATATGTACCTCTTTTCAGGACTGTGCTTCTGCCTTATCGTGGTCGGGTCGCAGTGCCTACCTTGTGATACCTACCTTGCGATAAAGAGTGGAGCATCGTACCAGAGTCGAGCATCGCGTAGCAAGTGACCAACGTCTCTATGATATTCATGCTTGCCGACATTGTCTGTGCGTGATACTGTACCCTCCCGTGACGTTGTCACACTCCTTGTCACGGTACACACATGACCTCTCCTTGATAGTCACGTGTTACACCGTGACCACAGCGCCTCTTGGGATCGCTGGGCTCGTCATTCTTGCTATTACGAACTGCTTTGATGATGCCAACCAGGAGGCCAATGTACACGTGAATGACTACGATGCAACCAGGCATATCGATGTCTGCACGAGCACTATGATGCATCACACCCATGACGATGCCAATGACGACAATGCCGACAAGGGTCATATTGGTGATATAGCTGGGCGATATAGCTGACACTCGAGGACAAATCCTTGGCGCTTCATTCATGACCTCGCCTGTTCTGGACCTTGATAATGCTTTTGGCGCCGTCGACTTCACCGTCGACTTCAATCGTAGCCCCCTTCTCTCTCCACTCTCCCCCCCCCTCCCCCCACCTCTTCTCCTTCTTCTTCTACTACTAGGGAGCACACCTGAGATCCAGGAGTTTTCATTAACACACGAACAAACATGCATGCATGCATGCATTCAGGAGTTTTCATTAACACACGCACAAAAATGCATGCATGCATGCATTCATACGTACCGTGACATACAAACGATCCGCACACGTAAATATGTATAAATATGCATACAGTGCACATAGATATTTTCGCACATGTATACGTGCGCAAACACTCACACGGAGACACAGATACACGGCCATGGCAGTCAAATCTTGGCTTCTCTGAAGTGTAGACCTCTGAAGTGTAGACCGGGTCGCGAGTCGAGGCGCTTGAGCTACATTCACTGCTTCCGCTTAACCCTACGGTCGGCGACCACGCCCCGTTTTCAAAGTTAAATCGTGGCCAAAGTACCGGAAGACAGTACCTCTATTATGGTTGGTAACTATTATAGTTGGTAACTAAAAGTAGGTTTCCCAAAGACAAAGCTCTGATTCCAACAGGTAAAGTGATGACGGCTGATATGTGTCCAAAAGAAATAGTCATCTGAAAAACCTCATTTAATGTTGAAAGAAACACAAATGAAATACTAAGGAAACATCATTTACTCAGACATGTACCCCCCCAAGTATGGGGCAAGTAGGGTGAGTGGCCGTCGGTTGAGGCTTGTGTGACTCAGGCTGCTATCAGGGGCTATAGCGGGTGGGGTGTGACTTGGTGAGTCTTGATAAAGTGTCACTTGGTGAGTGTTGATAAGGTGGAGTAGCCCCTCGTCTGTCACGGCTTGAGCCTAGAATACCTATGTACTGCCTGCCAGTGAGCCTAGAATACCTGTGTACTGCCTCACCAGCTGCTTAGTTGCAGGTATTTCGCGCTTCCACTGCCACGTCGTCAGGCTTTCTTCGTCGCGGTGAATTTTTCGTTTTTTCAGTGTTTGACGTCCCGGGACAAAAAGGGAGGTAGAAATAGAGCGGGTACAAAAAAGCAAAATGCCCAAAATACCCACGAGGAACAAGCCTGAGAAAACTTCGAGATCTGGAATTGAGTGATGTGTACTTGAGAGCTCAGCACACAAAACCTGTTTGTGGCTTTCAGATTTCTGTGCTGATATAAATATATATCAGTGATTTGACACGGTGGCTTGTTTCAACTCCGAGTCAGCTTGTGATGATGTCTTTCAAGTCAATTTGTCATGATGCGCTCGGGGACTTCATGCCCTCAAACAACCAAAGATTCTCCACTAGACTTTGCGACGCGGCTTTAGTGGTTAGGCAACAAACACAATTAAAGGTGGCAAAAAGTTACAAAGCTCATTCCTCAATGTGGGATATGGAGGTAATGGAAGCAGACCATGATTGAACCTTCTAGGATTCGTTTTCTTCTCTTGCTTATTTTTGTTCATAACCATCTGTTAGCAAGCTATACCATAAAGAGAACAAGTGAGAGAAAGAAAATATTTACAAATAAAACCACAATTTCTACTATGGTACTCAAAAGAAGTGCGCTCGCACGCCCCACCTCCCCACCATCCTTGATTTCTCCCTCTCTCGTTCCCTCCACATTGTATCTATCTCGCTCGCCGCCTCTCTCCATGGGCTTCTCAACTCGAACTTCCCAGAAAGCATGCATGGTTTCCTGTATTTTTCAGCGTGAATACAGCACTCGGTGTGCGTCCTCCTCGTTCAGGAGGTCAAAAAAGAATCAGAGGCATGTGGCGGCCAAGGTATGGCAGGCCAAGGCATGTGGCGGCCAAGGTATGGCAAGGTATGGCAGGCCAAGGTATGTCAAGCCAAGGTATGTCAAGACACCCGAGGGTATGTCAACGAAAGTTGCCATGAAATGACTATTGACCGTGAGGCTTGTGCCACAACCTTCAAAAGTCTAGACACATGAGTCTAGACACAGAGACATGAGTCTAGACACATGAGTTGAGACACATGTCTCTTGTGTGTGAGTGTGAGACATGAGTCTAGACACATGAGTTGAGACACATGTGTCTTGTGTGTGAGTGTGAGACATGAGTCTAGACACATGAGTTGAGACACATGTGTCCCACACCCTCATGTTTAGACAAATGTCTCCCACACCCTCACCCGTAATGCACAAGTCCAACCTGGCGGCACGCGGCAGTTTGGGAGCATCGCCGCTACGCGTCGCGCTTCCACTTGGTCTTGCCCGCTCAACAACCCACCGGTAGTGACATGCATTTTAAGGTGCTGTGCACGCGCAAGACGGCTTTGTCACGCGCAAGACGGCTTTGTCCAATGTGAAAGCACCAAGCCCTTGTCGGATGACAAGGAGATATCAAGGCCAATTCAGGTCCTCAACCATGTTTGATCGCAAGCAACCCTGGTGTCTTGACAGCACCAGACCTTGTGGTGCCTTGACAGCACCAGCCAAGGTGTCTTGAGAGCACCTGTCGTACCACCACCCCTTATCTCTAGGGCGTGCCCCCCTCTCATCTCAAAGGTGTCCCTCCCGTGCTGGAAGCGGCGAGAGGCGAGGCTTTGTCTGCCCTCTTTGGCTGCTGCCTCCACACAGACCGCCTCCTCACATTCAGTACACAGCAAGCCAGGTGTAACAATGCACAAGACAAACGACTGCACAAGAGAAACGAGTGCACAAGACAAACGACTGCACGCATATACCTAGCGTCATTTAAAAGACAAGGGCATGATGGAAAGATGGTTGGATGCTCAAGGGATGATGAGGACTCAAGACAGTCAGGACTCAAGACACAAAGGACAGCACACACAGGACATCACACAGCACTCAAGGCACAGCCCATGCGGCACAAAGCGGATGCGGCACAAAGGACAAGACCGTAGCATCAGCAAAGTCGGCGATCAAGGTGCCTTGGTCTTGTAGCAGCGTGTTGCGCATGGAGGGCTGCTTGCCATTAGGAGCTGGCTCCACATCACACGATGCATTAGCTGCCTCCACATCACACGATGCATTAGCTGGCTGCACATGACAGGATGCAGCACCTTTTTCTGTGTGTGAGCGTGTCAAGAGTTGGTAGAGTGTCCAGAGTTGCTAGCGTGTCAAGAGTTGCTAGAGTAGCTAGAGTTGCTACAGTAGCAAGAGTAGCCCAAACCCACCAGCCATTTTACTTGTCTGCAACACATACTCTGAGGGTACAAAGGGTGCAGAAAAAAGAATGCGTGTAGATGGCGACCTGGAGGAGGCAGGATGGGCATGGGCGAGGCGTCATCTGACGTGTCTTTGTCTTTGCCAGCCGCCCCCAATGTGTGCTTGCTGTTGAGCTGGTTGGGAGCCTTTTGCTTTGCCACTGGTGTGACAGGACTGTGTTTCACTCCGACTTGCATATACTTGCCACTGCACTCGCACACACACCGATTGGGACAAACAGGCAGGACAAAGGACAGACAGAGGGAAAGACACGAGAGGGGAGTGTTGGGTGAAGCAGGTTGGCAGGCGTGTGGGTGCCCAGGGCTGTCTTGTGCGATATAGCGACACATGTCTTGTGCGATATAGCGACACATGTCTTGTGCGATATAGCGACACATGTCTTTTGCGATATACCGCTTTCTTTTGCGATATACCGCTGTCTTTTGCGATATAGCGTGTGGACTCCTGCCCCATATTTCACAAATGGCAAGATGACAAGCTTACTTGCATACGCCTGAATACACAGATAGATAGATGGATGGATAGATGATAGATGGATGCATCGATGCATCCATGCATCGCATAGCCATGTCGAGCGTCTAGCATAGCCATGTCGAGTGTCTACTGTCTATCTACCTCCAACATGACGCATGACATGTCGAGTGTCTAGTGCCTGGCTACCTCCTGCCTACCACCCATGTCGAGTGTCTACTATCTGTCTACCTCCAACATCACGCCCATCATACATATGGTAGGAGGGCATACTTGGCACGGTAGATAGGGTGGACGCGGTAGATAGCCTACATCTTATGACGCGGTAGATAGCCTACGTGCTATGACGCGGTACATAGGCTACATCCTAGTGCCTCACGCGGTAGATAGGCTACAGCTCCACTACATCCTACTGCCTCCGACCCTTGATTCTACTCACTTACATACTGCCTCCATCTGCCACATGCCAAAATTGGGCGCATAGAGTTGTTGGGACAGAAAGGGACAGAAAGACTCTTACCGGTGAGGGCGTGAGATGAAAGGAGGTACAGAGCATTGGTGGCGTGCACGGTTTGCATTGAAGTCTCATGATACGAAGTCTCATCATACATGATGCCATCACCCGACACCTCCACCTCATCGGCGCCCTTGCAGCCCTTTGTGACACCACGCCCAGTCTTGTCTTTCCCGCCACCACCAGCAAGTGCTGGCTCCTTGCCACTACCTCCTGCAACATGTGCTGTCACTGCCACTTCCAGCGGCGGGGGTGGGGGGGCTCCAGCAAGGGAGGAGGAAGAAGTGCAGCCCTCTGGCTTTTCTTGACCTACATCATTTGTCTCCTCCATTTCCATGCCACTGCCGTTGGAGTCGTTGGCGTGGTTTTGCGACTTGGGAGGCCGTCCGCGCCGCGCTCCAGCCACTTTTGACTTTTCTGCGTGGATTCTGTGTAGGTGCGCGTATGCCGTATGTTACTGTCTTGGTCACACTCCATGTTACAGTCTTTGTCACACTGCATGCTGGAGTCGTTGAGACACGAACTGGAGTGTAGGAGACGTGCTCCATACACTCTCTGTATGGAGGTGCTGCATACACTACCCACTGCCACACGTCGCACAACTTGTGTATCGGTGTGGGTATGCTTGTGTATCGGTGTGGGTATGCACCAGCGGGGGTGCACGCACGACACAGCCCTTGAACATTCCTTCTCCCATGCCCTTGCCCAAGCCAAACCTCGCATACTTGGCAACGTGTAGTATGGCACCACAAAGACACATAGCGTGTGGGGGGGAGGGGGGGGAGGGAGACCGCGGGCGGCCGCGTTCCTTGCCCGACTTGCCTACACACTGGTCTGTCGTCTTGTGCGGGCACATGTTGAGGGCACAGCACTCGCGACACTGGTGTTTCTGACGTTGGTGCTCACACAATCGTCTGCCGCCACATTCCTTGCACCAGTCTTTATTCTTGCCGTGCTGTATACACGTAGACCACACAGCACCATTCGAGAAAGTCAGCACCTCGACGCCAACAAAATAAACAAAAGGATACACAGTGGGCTGTGCAAGAGAGGCTTCTCAAAGACAGGGCATGCAAGTTATGTGTACACAGTAGCATTCATCTTTGTCATTCTATTGTCTACCACCATTTGATTGTCCAGAACCATTCTATTGTCTACAACCATCAATGTCAACATGTGCGTCTACAAACATATACCTATATCTATACCTATATGTGTACGTATATTCTACAACCACTTGGGGCGCCTACGCCATTCCGTTACCTTGGCATGCATACGGATGGTTGACATAGGCCGCATACGGATTGAAGAGGAGTATACGTATGTATACCTATGAATATATACGTATTTATAGGTATACCCCGTATTCGTACGAGACGAGTTACTCTGATTCCAACAGGCAAAGTGTGATGACGGTTGATTAGTGTCAAAGAAATAGTCATCTGAAAACCCTCGTTTAATGTTGAGAGAAACACAAATGAAATACTAAGGAAACATCATTGACTCAGACATGTACACCCCCAAGTAGGGGGCAAGCAGGGTGAGTGGCCGTCGGTTGAGGCCTCATTCATGTAACAAGCTATATGCATCTCAACACACATTCAAGACCAAAAGACATGCAAGACCAAAAGAGATGCAAGACCAAAAGAGATTCAAGACCTCGCAGAACTGGGAGCCACCGCACTCGCGACACCTGGCTTTGCGCTTTTTGTGTGGGCACAGCGCGATTTTCTGGGCCTTTAGCTCCGGTCGGCATGTGCGACACTGCTCGTTTTACTCTTCACTCAGCAAGTCTATGTGTGTGTGTGTGCGACACTGCTCGTTTTGCTCGTTTTACTCTTCACTCAGCAAGTGTATGTGTGTGTGTGTGTGAGCGCGCGCACGTGTGATTGTGTGGATGTGTGCGTGCATGCGACACACTTGGGCACGCACTAAGTGTGTGGTGACAAGAATAGGTGGTGTGTGATGGTAGTGACCTAACGACGCAGACACACACACACACACACCTGACGACGGAGTCGCTTGTGCTCACAGAACTGTGTGCCGCCGCATGTCTTGCATGTGCCTGCACGTACGCTACATATTTAGAGCCGTGTATTCTTCATTTATTCATCTCTGCTGGTTTCTCATTTTATTTGGGCGTGTTCACAAAAACTTCTCGAATCATCAGGGCCAACACACACGCACTCTCTCTCCTTCTCTCACATACATGTGTGTACATACAAGTGTATGTAAATATAGCACATGTATACATACGTATGTGAAGGAAAAACACACGCAGACAAAGAAACGTGCCTTTGCGCTTGCCGTGGGTGCAAAGGCCAGTGCCGCCGCACTCGGCGCAAAAGACGCGCCATCTCTTATGAATGCACACCCGCGACTGGCCCGCCTCCTCAACTTGCTGCTCATGCTCGCCAGTCATTCAGATGTGTCGCATGACTCATTAATGACTCATTCATAATAACAACTCACTCAGATGTCAAATGCTCTGCATGACTTTGTGACTCATGTGTGTGTCATGACGCCTCGACATGCTTGACATGGTTTGCTATGCAACATGCTTCACATGTGAAGCTATCCATCACGCCTCAACATGCTGCAGATGGTTGCCACGCCGAGACATGGTCCACATGCTTGCTATGCTTCGAGCATACCAACCATCTGCACTATGTCTAAGCGTTGCCAGCGGTGGAGCAGACTGGTGTGACACAAGGACTGGTGTGACACAAGGACTGGTGCGACACAAGTGTCTACATCTTGCTTACATGCCCATTCACACGCATAGCCAAACAAACTTGTGATGCACAAGCAATCATGTATCGACACTTGATATATCCACGCTTCATCTATCCACGCTATCATCTATCCACCCTTACATCCACACTACCACACCAATACTCAATCATTCACACGCACGCGCACACACACGCACACGCACACGCACACAGATACAGACAAAGACACATTCACAGGCACAGACATTTACAACACACACAAAGACACCTTGTCGGTCAACACACCCATTGTGGCATTGATATTAGGAGGGCCCGCACTGAGAACTCCCATGGCAACAGCAGCAGCGGCGGCAGCAGCATCTACAACAGGGTCGCCTGTAGCCACACCACCAACATCTTTGGAATCCGCAAGCAGCCCAACAAGCGCGGCAGGAGTACGAGGAGGCAGAGAAATGGCGAGTTGCTGGAATGTCGTCCTGTCCTCACTGTCAACATCTCCAATTCCACCTGCGCCCAACGCTGCTTTCCCCAACTGTGTGCGCTCGCGCACAGATACAGACACAGACACAGCGACACGGAGACAGACACATAGACACGACATGGCTTGAGTGCCACCACATGCCTTTCAGTCCAGTCCTTTCAGTCCAGTCCTTTCAGTCCATATCCACGCTCCTCGCCCCTACTATCATCACGAACCCCTCTGCTTCATTTCCCTCTCGCTCTTTCTCTCTCTCTTCGCGCGCTGTCTCTCTCAAACACACTATTTCGCTGTCTCTCTCATGCAGACACACCCACACACCACACCAGCAAAGAAGGATCCTGAGAAGGAGCGTCTAGATCATCAGGGTGTGGCGGCGGCGCATGAGATTGAGCGGTCTTGTTGTGCAACATGTGCGCTTGGAGAGGCTCAGATTCGAGAGGCTTGGTCGCCGCACCACCATTCATGTCTCCGCTGCTGTGTTTCTCAGGCCAATTAGTGCCAGGATTTGATAGTGCCAGTATTTGTCTTGTTCGCTCTGAGCTCACAGGCGCCAGAGCACACATTATATTGAAAACTATAGCAGGGCGCTGAGTCGTAGTAGCCAGGGAGGGAGCATAACAAGACGCCTCACATGAAAACTCACATTATCACACGTCACAAACGAACAGCACACAGCACACAGCTAGCGCCATTCGAAAAGAGCATGGGGGTACAAGCACAAAGAGACCTGCCGCCTGTCTTGCTGACTTCACACTCAATGCAATTTGTTTTGATGAGGCCGTGTTGACAAGTGTAGCAGCCGTTGCACTCGCGACAACGCCAGCGGCGGTTGTTGTGCTCACACGACCCTGCTCCTTGGCACTCGCGGCAGTAGTAGCGGCGCCTCTTGTGCTCGCACATGTCCGTTGAGCAGTCCCTATTGTCACGACAGTCCCAGAGGGCATGGCAGTGTGAGAGACAAGGCAGTGTCTTTAGTGTGAGAGACCAGGCAGTGTCTTTAGTGTGAGAGACAAGGCAGTGTCTTTGGTGTGAGAGACAAGGCAGTGTCTGTAGTGTGAGAGACAAACGACAAGAGCACCTGCACATGTGTGTGTGAGTGTCTGTGTGAGCGAGAGAGAGGGAGAGGGAGAGAGAGAAGAGTATGCGTGTGTATGCGTGTGTGCACAGTGTGAAGAGGGGGAGCGCGTGCGCGCGAGAGAGAGCATGATGCAGAGAGAGAGAGAGAGGGAGTGTGTGTGTGTGTGTGTATGGGTGGTGAGAGAGGGTGTGTGTGAGAGAGAGAGTGCGAACTCTTTCGCAGGGGAGTGGTGAGAGGGTGCGATGAAGCAGCAAGCATAATGGATATGCGATGAAACAGCAAGCATAATGGATATGATGAGGCGGAATCAATGGATATGATGAGGCCGAATCCACCTGCAAGATCTCTTGAGCTTTCCATGTTCGCAAATGCCTGAACCGTTGCAATCCTTGCACGACCTAAATTAAATAATTGAATTCAGGTATTGAATGAATATACAAAAACAACATATTTATACACTTGAAAACACATACATATATACATATATATATATATGTATATTTGTATACATATACACATATATATGTATGTATTTATATATATATATATACATAATAAATAATATATATATATATATATA
>Ga0335398_10007642_pt1 | contig 13138 bp, 13 predicted proteins | sample BON03_FD_205742 | JGI IMG/M metagenome (GOLD analysis project Ga0335398, IMG submission 205742) | Freshwater microbial communities from Lake Bonney liftoff mats and glacier meltwater in Antarctica - BON-03 (spades assembly) (version 2) | ecosystem: Environmental > Aquatic > Freshwater > Ice >...
CCTTCCATTTTGGATACGTAATATTCATTAAAGACTCGAGGTCTCGGGGATCAGTGATTTTTCCAGTAATTGCGGCTGCCATAGCCGTTTCTGGACTGCATAGGTATACTTGGTCATCAAGTGTTCCAGAACGTCCTGGGAAATTACGTGGCATCGTTCGGATACTGATCGTATTTGTTGCAGGAGCTTGTCCCATACCAATACATCCCATACATCCCGATTGATGCAAGCGTGCACCAGCAGCAATCAACGGTCCAAGCGCACCCATTTCTGTTAAATTTTCTAACACTTGGCGAGATGAAGGATTGATATCCAAAGAAACATCAGGAGAAACAACTTGACCTTTTACAATTTGAGAGGCGATCCAAAAATCACGTAATCCAGGATTTGCAGAAGAACCAATAACCACTTGGTTTATTTTTAACCCGCTAACTTCTCTTACTGGAACAACATTTCCTGGACTGCCAGGAAGTGCAATTAAAGGTTCTAGTGTGGCCAGGTCTATTTCGATAGTAAGATCGTATGTTGCGCCCTCATCAGCTTCCAATTTTATCCACTCGTCTTCCCTTCCTTCTTGTCTAAGAAATTCACGGGTGATTTCATCTGAAGGAAACACCGAAGTTGTAGCCCCCGTTTCTGTTCCCATATTAGCGATAACATGACGATCCCATGCGCTCAGAGATTTCAAACCAGGTCCAAAATATTCTAAGATATATCCACGTCCTCCAGTAACATCATACCTGCGAAGCATTTCTAAAATTATATCTTTGGCACTTACCCAGTCGGGCAACTTTCCAATGAGTTTGATACCCATCACTTTTGGCATTTTAACAAAATACGGTTCACCCGCTGAAGCCATCGCTACATCCAATCCACCCGTGCCGATGGCAAGCATGCCAATACCACCTCCAGCCGGAGTATGGCTGTCTGAACCCAATAGCGTTTTACCCGGTCTACCAAACCGTTCCATGTGTACTACATGGCTAATTCCGTTTCCTGACCTGCTGAACCAGTATCCAAATCGTGCCGCTGCCGACTGAAGAAATAGATGGTCATCCATATTCTTATAATCCGTTTGAAGCAGATTATGATCTACATATTGTACCGCGACCTCTGGTTTTATTTTATTTAAATTAAAGGCTTCCAATTCCAGCATTACCAATGTACCTGTGGCATCTTGTAATAATACCTGATCAATTTTCAATCCGATTTCACTTCCGGGATTCATCTCACCAGAAATAAGATGAGAACTGATTAATTTTTGACTTACGTTTTGTAGTTTCATTGCTTATAAAATTTACGCTGACACTTTTTTATTTGTGTAATTCAGCAGATTATTAAATATGAATCCCGAAAATAATTTCTTTTAAAAGGGCTATCTTAAAAGGGCTTATTCTTATAAATGGCATTACGAAAAGAAGAACTGTTTTTATTCCTTTATTTCTGAACTACCAATTATTTTGACCACCGTAATCCTTCCTTTTACTTATAGTACATCACATGCTATTGAAGTTGCTTTAAACTTTGTGTTTTCCGTTGGCCCTGATTTTTTTATTCAACTAATATGGCTTCAGGATATTTATCTTTCCATATTTTGTAGGCATCCATACTTCCGACAGTTATAGTGGTTTTGTAATCTAACTTAATTTTTAGACGCTTATCAATAGCTATTTTATTTATGTCCTCCATTTTGATTTTTCTAGTATACGTTCTTAGCAATTTTTTTATGCAAGTTGTTTTGGTTGTTTTGGCTGCTTATATAGCGGAACCATAGAACATGCTTCGCCGTACATAATGCTCTTTGCAACCGGACGTAAAAGCCGAGTGATTTCTACAAAAGCCGCTTTAGGCACAGGCAAATCACCGCATCCTTTTATAACGACGCGAACATCTTTATAAGCATTTATATTTAGTTTGTTTAGTATTTCATTATATAAAACGGTTTCAAGTGTTTCTAAATCACCAAACACCACTTTTTTTACAAAAGGGGCTAATTGTGATGCTAGTAGCATATAAGCCCAGGTTGGAACAATAGCATCTTCAGAACAAATAAGTGCAACGTATTTATCTGTGTATGTGCTCCAATCTTCATTTTTTATAAACTCACGGAAATCTTTTTCTTTCAATATTAAACCTTGAAACAAGTGGTCTTTTATATCAAACAATACACGTTCTCCATGAGGGTAAAACTCTTCAAGGTTGATGGTAATGATACCACTTTTTGCTACTCTATTAATTATTTCTTTTTCCATCTTACATAAATCCTAATTCGAGTTGCGCCTCTTCACTCATTAAATCTTTCGACCAAGCTGGATCAAAAGTCATCTCTATTTCTGAATCTTTAACCTGATCAATTGACTTTATTTTTTCATTGACTTCTTGAGGTAATGATTCGGCTACGGGACAATTAGGAGACGTTAGCGTCATTAGTATTTTAACCTCTTGATTTTCATTTACAAACACATCGTAAATCAAACCAAGTTCGTAAATATCAACAGGTATTTCTGGATCATAAATTGTTTTCAAAACGCGAACAATTTCTTCGCCTAGTTTTTCAGTATTTATAGTTTGTTCAGACATGATTTTGAGAATTTTGTGATAAGTTTAGAGCAATTGCATACATTTTAATTTGTTTAATCATACTCACTAGACCATTTGCTCTATTTGGCGATAAGTGTTCTTTTAACCCAATAACATCTATAAATTTTGTATCAGCTTTCATAATTTCTTCTGGAGATTGACCAGAAAATACGCGAATTAGAATTGCTACCATTCCTTTCGTTATAATTGCATCGCTATCGGCTGTAAAAACAACTTTTTCGTCATACAATTCTGAGTACAACCAAACTCTGCTCTGACAGCCCTTTATTAATCTGTCGTCGGTTTTGTGTTGCTTGTCAATCAATGGTAAATGTTTCCCCAAATCAATCAGGTGCTCATACTTACCTTCCCAATCGTCACCGAATAGCTCAAACTCTTCTATTATTTCGTTTTCTCTGTCTGCTATTCTCATTTTAATATTTTAATTATTGAAATGTTTTGGAAATATTTTCTTCAACATATTCGCGCAAGGCCTCAATTTTTATAGTGTCTACAACTTCTGAAGCAAACGCGTGCATCAATAATTTTTTAGCATTTATTGTACCTATCCCACGTGCACGTAAGTAAAATATTTTTGCTTCATCCAACTTACCTGTAGTTGATCCGTGTGAACATTTTACATCATCGGCATAAATTTCTAATTGCGGTTTTGTATTAATTGTTCCGTCTTCGCCTAGTAAAATATTTTTGTTCGATTGAAATGCATTTGTTTTTTGAGCATCTTTTCTAACAAATATTTTTCCATTAAAAGTAGCGGCTGACTTTCCGTCAATAATACCTTTGTAAAGCTCGTTGCTATTGCAATTTGGCTTGCGGTGATCTACCACAGTGTGGTTGTCTACCAGTTGATTTCCGGCAGTTAAATACAATCCGTTCAAATGCGATTCAATGTGTTCATCATCTAACACTAAAGTTAAATTATTACGAACAAACGAGCCACTCAACGTAAAGGTATGGGTAGAAAATACACTTTGTTTTTGTTGAATTACTTGTGTGGTATTCACTAAATAACCCAACTCTTTTTCGTCTTGAATTTTATAATGATCAACAATTGCATGCTTATCGATTACAATTTCTGTTAATGCGTTGCTAACTGTTTTTGCTTTAGAATCCACCGTTTCAAATGATTCTATAATTTTTGTTTGCGCATTTTCATCAACAACGATTAAATTGCGTGGATGAATAATTGTGTTTTTGAATGCTGTTGAAATGTGAATGATGTGTATCGGTTTTTCAATTATGGCATTTTTTGCAATATGAATAAATACGCCATCTTTAGTCATAGCGGTATTTAATGCAATAAATGGATCTGTTTTTACATCCGCGTATTTCGCATAATGTTTTTCAAAAACAGGTGAATTGCTTGTTTCTGCATCTACTAAACTACATATTGTTAAGCCTTTTGGAAGGTTTTGCAAGTTTGATAATCCTTCAACAAAAACACCGTTTTCGATAACTACAACATAGGCATCTTTTAAAAATTTTAGAGGCTCAATTTGCGCATCACTACAGTTTTTATTTGCTGAGAAATCAAATTCGCCTTTCAGCATCAAATCCACACGGGTATATTTATATTCTTCGTGCTTTCGTGTTGGAATACCTTGTTTGTTAAAGCTTTCCATAGCTTTAACACGAAGTTGTGTATCGCCAAATAAAAATAATTTGGCTGTCTCAAATTCAAAATTCAATTTATCTTTTATCGTACTGGTCTTAATAACTGTTTCCATTTCTTTTGTCAAATAAATTATGCTTCTACTACTTCTTTAATAAAATCATATCCTTTTTCTTCTAGCTCTAAAGCCAATTCTTTTGATCCTGACTTCACAATTTTCCCGTTGTATAATACGTGAACAAAATCGGGTATTATATAATCCAACAACCGTTGATAGTGTGTGATAATGATGGTTGCGTTATCTTTTGATTTTAATTTATTTACTCCGTTGGCAACAATACGCAAAGCATCAATATCAAGTCCACTATCGGTTTCATCAAGTATGGAAAGTTTCGGTTCCAGCATTGCCATCTGAAATATCTCATTCCGTTTTTTTTCACCACCGCTGAAGCCTTCGTTTATAGAGCGACTGACAAGTGCTCTGTCTATCTCAACTAACTTTTGTTTTTCTTTCAGCATCATTAAAAAATCTTTTGCTTTCATGGGATCCAACCCTTTGTAAGCTCGAATTTCACCGATAGCTGTCTTTAAAAAATTAATATTGCTTACTCCCGGTATTTCAATGGGATATTGAAACGCAAGAAAAACTCCTTCTCTAGCTCTGTCTTCTGCCTCTAGTTCTAACAGATTTTTACCGTTATAGATTATTTCACCTTCTGTAACTTCGTATTCAGAACGCCCTGCAATCACCGCTGCCAATGTGCTTTTTCCCGAACCATTAGGTCCCATAATAGCGTGTACTTCTCCAACTTTTATTTCTAAATTAATTCCTTTCAGAATTTCTTTTCCGTCAATTGACGCATGTAGATTTTTTATTGATAACATTTTTTGAATTTTGAGTTTTGAATTTTGATTGTTTACTTTTATCCTACTGAGCCCTCTAAGGAAACTTCCAATAATTTTTGTGCTTCAACAGCAAACTCCATTGGCAATTGACTTAAAACGTCTTTGCAATAGCCGTTTACAATTAAACCAATAGCTTTTTCATTATCAATACCCCTTTGTTTGCAATAAAACAGCTGGTCTTCACCAATTTTTGAAGTTGTTGCTTCGTGTTCTACTACGGCGGTGTTGTTTTTTATTTCGATGTATGGAAATGTATGTGCTCCACATTGATCACCCATCAACAAACTATCGCATTGCGAAAAATTACGCGCATTTTCTGCGCCTTTTGCAATACGAACCAATCCTCTATAACTGTTGTTACTAAAGCCTGCCGAAATTCCTTTTGAGATGATCGTACTTTTAGTATTTTTCCCGATATGAATCATTTTTGTTCCTGTATCTGCCTGCTGATAGTTATTTGTAATTGCAACAGAATAGAATTCACCTATCGAATTGTCTCCTTTTAAAATAACCGATGGGTATTTCCACGTAATTGCAGAACCTGTTTCTACTTGTGTCCAAGAAATTTTAGAATTTTCTTCCATACAAATACCACGTTTAGTAACGAAATTAAAAACACCTCCTTTACCCTCTTTATCTCCTGGATACCAGTTTTGTACGGTACTGTATTTTATTTGTGCATCTTTGTGCGCTACAAGTTCTACAACAGCTGCGTGCAATTGATTTTCATCACGCATTGGTGCGGTACACCCTTCAAGATAACTCACATACGAATCTTCATCGGCAATAATTAAGGTGCGTTCAAATTGACCAGTACCTGCCGCTTCTATTCTAAAATACGTTGAAAGTTCCATCGGACAACGAACGCCTTTTGGGATATAACAAAACGAACCATCCGTGAAAACAGCAGAGTTTAGTGCCGCATAAAAATTATCGGTATATGGTACAACAGAACTCATGTATTTTTTTACTAATTCTGGATGTTCTTGAATTGCTTCACCAAAAGAACAAAAAATAATTCCTTTTTCGGCTAACGTTGCTTTAAATGTTGTTTTTACAGAAACACTGTCCACAATAACATCCATTGCTACTCTGCTTTCTACACCTGTAAGTCGTTCTTGTTCTAAGATTGAAATACCAAGTTTTTGAAATGTTTTTAATAATTCAGGATCAACCTCATCTAGACTCTTTAATACTTTTTTTGGCTTTGGAGCTGAGTAATAAATGATATCCTGAAAGTTTGGTTTCTGATAAGAAACATGAGCCCAGTCTGGCTCATCCATTGTTAACCAGTGACGGAATGCCGTTAATCGATAGTCTAACATCCATGCTGGTTCATTTTTTTTGGCAGAAATAAAACGAATAATATCTTCATTCAATCCTTTCGGTGCGTTGTCAGCGTCAATATCGGTAACAAACCCGTATTTGTATTCCGTACTGATTTTTTCTTCTATAACCTCGTTCATAACTATTTAAATTTTACCATGTTTTATTCATTGATAAATCCAAATTACAATACTCATCTGGATTAATTTATTATACCTACTATTTATTCAATACAAATCCAATACATTTCAATAAACTCAATATAGTGTATTGAACTATTTTCATACTATATTGGCATTACACTAAATGTAATGTGTCTTTCTTTACAAATAATTCTTCTTTGCTTTCTCGCCAGTTATCATCATCCACGCAACAGTCTACTGGGCAAACGGCGGCACATTGGGGTTCATCATGAAAACCAACACACTCTGTACATTTATCAGCTACGATATAATAAACTTCGTCCGATACAGGTTCTTGTGGTTCATTTGCATCGGCAGTTAATCCGCTTTTTGAGGTAAACATTCCTTTTATTGCTGTTCCGTCAGAGAAACGCCATTCCTCGCCCCCTTCGTAAATCGCATTATTAGGACATTCCGGTTCACAAGCACCACAATTAATGCATTCTTCTGTAATTATAATCGCCATTTTTTTGTTTTTGATTTGTTATCAACGTTGTTAAACGGTCGTTTTTCGAATAAAACGAAAAAAGGTTCGCTTCTTTACACGCCAAATGACTCTCCACAACCACAAGTTCTACTTGCGTTCGGGTTGACAAATACAAAGCCTTTTCCGTTTAATCCTCCTACATAATCGAGTTCTGTGCCTATTAAATACAAAAAGCTTTTTTTGTCAACGGCAATTTTTATTCCCTTGTCTTCAAAAATCTTATCGGTTTCTGTAACAACGTTATCGAATTCAAGTTTATAGGTAAGACCTGAACAACCACCACCATCAACACCGACGCGTATAAATGTTCCTTCAGGGCTATTTTCGTTTGTTATTAAACTTAACGCATGCTGTTTTGCGTTTTCTGAAACTGTTATCATTTTGTTTTTTATTAATTGTTATAATAATTCTCTATTTTTCTGTTGTTATTTCTTCAAATAAATTTTGGAAAGTAACTGTAGCTTCTTTTTCACCATTCGATAAATCGGCAAGCGTTATCTTATCTAATAGCTTATCAATTGCGGATTGCACTATGGTCCAAAGTGAACGAATAGAACAATCTGTCGAATTGCTGCATATTTTCATTACGCCTGTATGATTGATACAAAATTCTTGGTCAAACAAACGCCCGCTGAGCGCTTTTAAAATATCATTTACAGTGATTGTATCAGCAGGTTTAGCAAGTAAATAACCTCCAACATGTCCTTTGGTGCTATTTACCAATCCCTCTATGCGAAGTATTCGGGTTAATTTAGAAACATTCGGTTGTGAAAGTCCTTCTAGTTCACTCAATTGAGGTATGCTTACCCCAACATTGCCCTTGCATTTTGCAATTCGTACCAATATTCTTAAACCATACTCGTCTTGTGCTGTTATTTTCATTGTTTTAAAAGTTTTAGTACTAAATACTATTGGATACAAATAAAGCCATAGCAAAGGTATGGATTGTTTTTTTAATCCATACTAAAAAGTATGAATTAATTTATACTAAAAAGTATGAATTGTTTTTTTATAAAACAAAAATGATTACTATTCATAGTTTGATTGCTTTTGAAAATGTATCACTTTTCTAAAAAGAGTCCGAAGAAATTAACGAAGTCTTTTTTAGATTTGATTTTAATAAACACGATTATTCCGTTACAATTTGTTTATCAGCAACAAAAAGGGAACGTAAATCAAGAACGAATTTTAAAGTTAATCAATGCCATTAAGCCAGAAAAAAATGCAATCACTGAGAAGTTTAATGAATTGGGAATTAAATCAAAATCGGCATTTAAAACACAAAGTTTATTGGAACTTAAAAATAAGTATTGCGCACCCAAACGCTGTTTGGAGTGCGCAATTGGAAATAAAATTTTGGCAAATTTTAGAGCTCACAGGTTTTCAAACACTTTTGCTTAGAGAATTTTTCTGTTTCTGATTTTAACCTTTTGAAGTTTGGTTAAAGCCATAATTTAACTTAACAATTAAACACAGGCTAAAGCCTGTGCCAAATTATAATTTACAATAAATTCAATGTATTTCAATTGGTTATTATTTCTAAAACAGAATATTTCCGAGCTTTTTAATTGCCTATGGATTTATCCATAGGTAACTAAATTTTTATAGTTTGGCTTTGGTCAAAATTATATGATTTTTGTAGACCTGACCCGTTTTTAAAACTGTCAGGTCTAGTAAATAATCATAGATTATTTCGGATCTAAAACTTCAGAAATACGAGCAACACAATCAATATAATGATATTTCGTAATTGTATCAACACCTCGTTTACTAGCATTGATTAAAATAGTTTTCAACGCTGTTAATTCGCCACGAACAATAGAAGGAGTATCAGAAATTTTTGAAGAATCAGAATTCAATAAAGTCGACATTCTTTCAATAAACGATTTTTGCAAATTACGTCTGTAAACAGCTACATTTTTTGATGAATTTGCTTCAGAAAAAATTCCTTGTCTTACATCTTTAATCATTTCTGATGCGCTGTAAGAATCTTTTTCCAATAATTGAGAATCAATTAAACTTTCAAGCGTACTTCCACTTAACAAACTATTTAATTGTCTGTTTTGATACTTCAGCATCATTGCGCCATAATCTCCTGGACTTGTATTTGCCAAAATTTCTTTGTCTAACAACCAATCTTGCGTTTCAAAAACATTTTCGTGCAACCAAGAAACAGATTCTTGCTGACGCTTTTTATCAACTGTTTGATAAATATCGCCTTTCTGTTCGGGCTTTTTATTGTATTCATAAATTCCGCCGATATTTCCTGTAACATGACCAGAATATCTACTCCAAACGCTTAATAATTCGCCATACAATTCATTTAAATCTTCATAATTATTTGTCTGATTTGATGTCCAACTTGCTAAATTTTTAGCAACAATCTTCAGATTTTTAATTCCGTAAGTACTTGCTTTTACTTGGTCATTTCCAATACCTTCTGTTTGTGCTGATGGATCAAAACGCTCGCCACCAAAACGATATATTGGGTTATCTGCTTTGTCTGAAATCCATTTGTCTAGAGTTTTTGTTTCAGAACCTGGAGTGGTTGCATTTGGTATTATACGATAACCCCAATTAATAGCATAATGATCGTAAGGTCCCATTTGTCTGATAAAACGAACGTTTTTATCGCCAGGTTGAGCCACGTAATTGTAACGCGCATAATCCATAATACTTGCTGCGATTCCGTATTTCTGTGTAAAATCTCCATTACGTAAAGAATCTACAGGATACGCAAAACTAGCCGCCATATTGTGAGGTAAGCCCAATGCATGACCAACTTCGTGCGCAATTACCATTCGCATCATTTCACCAATTTCTTCGTCTGGCGTATTTAACGTTCTTGCGGATGGATTCGCTGCGCCAGTTTCTAATAAATATCTATTTCTATAAGAGCGTAAATGATTGTGATACCAAATAATATCACTTTCAATAATTTCTCCAGAACGCGGATCAGAAACACTTGGTCCTGTCGCATTTCTAGTTGTGCTTGCAACATAACGAATTGTTGAATAGCGAATATCTTCTGCACTAAATTCTGGATCTTCTGCTTCAGTTGGCGGATATTTTGCCATAATTGCATTTTTAAATCCTGCTGTTTCAAACACTTTTTGCCAATCGTCAACTCCTTGTTTAATGTATTTTCTTAACTTTTCTGGCGTTGCAGGATCTAAATAATAAATAATTGGTTTTATTGGTTCAACCAGTTCTCCCCTTGCATAAGCAGCAGCATCTTTTGGTTCCAATCGCCATCTTCTAATATATCTTTTAGCGTCTGCTTTTAATTCTTCTGAATTATAATCTACAGTTCCAACAGTAAAATAACCGACTCTTTTGTCATATAATCTTGGTGTCATCGGGTTTTCTGGTAATAAAATCATTGACTGATTTACTCGCATCGTAATTGTGTTTGTGCTTGAATTACTTGGTGGCGCATCTGCATCAAACGTGAAATCTTGAACTACTTCTATGTTTTCTGGATAACTTTTTATCGAATTGATAAAGCTTCTGTCGCTATCTAATCGTTTTACTTTATACGTTGTTCTAAATGAACTTGGCAATCCAGAAATCGCTCTAACATCCGTAGAAAAAAGTTTCGTCACATCAACCAAAATTGCAGTGGAATCTTTGTTCATCGATTTAATATCAAACGCAAAAATAACAGGTTCTAAATTGTTAGATTTTACCGATTTGTAAATAGGAAGTGAATCATTTGCAATTGCATTATAGGATTTTACCTTTAATAAAATATTATTTTTAAATTTTTCCCAAACAATAACTTGCTCATTAATTTTTGAACCCGCATTTACGTAACCGCCACCTAAACCTGCAGGAAGTTCTTTAATTCGGGTTACCAAAAGCATTTCTTTGTTTAAAAGCGCATTCGGAATTTCATAATAGTAATTCTCTTTTGTGTTGTGAACTTTAAATAAACCTTCGTCTGTTTTTGTGTCTTTGTTTACAAAATCAGAATATTTTGAAGTTTTGCTTTTGGGTTTATCTTGTGATGCTTTTGCAACATTATTTTTATTTGTTTTCTTTGGAACACTTGAGCAAGATAAAATAAAAGTTGCGAGAAATGAGAATAGGAATAATTTTTTCATATTATTTTTAGTTGAGATTATTTGATAAAAATACTAAAACTGTAAGTAGCTACTTTACGGATTATGTTAAAATTACCAGTTTGTCTATAATCATTTTTATTTCCATGCATTTTTCTTAAAATTCTAAAAGCTTTTCCGATATGAGCTTCCACAGATTTTATAGAAATATTTAAGTGTTCTGCAATTTCTTCATTGATAAGAGACTTTTATTTATTTTATAAAAAGGTTTATAGGTATAGGCGTTTAAGTCTCCCAATCTGAAAAATAAAAACACCTTTGTCAAATGGCTGCAAGGGAAAAATTTATAGGAGTGAATTCAATAAAATTTAATAAGAGATTTAAAGATAATTATGATTGTTATGAATATCTTTCATTAGTAAAATGGGAAGACGGATTTACTTGTAGAAAATGTAAAAACGTAACATATTACAAAGGTAAAAAGCCATTTTCAAGACGATGTTTGAAATGTAAATATGATGAAAGCCCAACAGTAAATACAATGTTTGAGAAATTAAAGTTTCCAATTTTGATAGCATTTCATATTGCATTTAAAATAAGTACAAAGAAAAAAGGAATGTCCTCATTAGAATTAAGTAGTGAGTTTGAGCTTCGCCAAAAAACCTGCTGGTCGTTTAAACAGAAAGTACAAGAAGCCATGAAAAGCAGTATTAGAAGTCAATTAACAGGGGTAGTTCATATTGATGAGTTTGTAATTGGTGGTCCAGAAGAAGGTAAAAAAGGAAGAAGCAAGGGGTTGAAAAAATTAATAGTTCTTGCAATTGAAGTTTTAGAAGACGGAGTTGGTAGAGCTTATGCTGAATCTATAGAGGATTCGTCGCCAAAAGAGTTAGGAAATTTTATGATGAAATATGTTTCAAAAGATGCCGAAGTATTTACTGATAAATGGAGAGGATATCTACCTTTGAAAAAAGAGTTTTTAAACCTAAAACAAGTAGCGTCTGAGGATGGAAAAAACTTTAAAGAATTGCATATCCATATTATGAATATTAAAGGATGGTTGCGAGGAATTCATCATCATTGTAGCAAAAAGCGCATGCAAAATTATCTAGACAAATATCATTTTAGATACAATAGAAGGTCAAATATGGGGACAATATTCGATGTGTTAATAAGAAAAATGGTAATTTATAAGTAAATATCAATAAAATAAACACTTTAAAAGGGAGGTCTAAACGCCTATACCTAAAGGTTTATTTAAATGTTTTTAGTCATTATTTTGATATATTCAACAAAAAAACTAGATTTTTTTATTTAAGCTTTTCTTTTTTTATAGAATTAGAGTTTATATTACTTTGTAAGTTCAAGCTATTTTATAATAATAGAAATGAAAATTAAACAAATGATAATTAAACAAATGATAATTAGATAGTTAATTGTTTTTAACTATATTTAACTGATGAATTAATTATAGCATACAATTTAATTTGCAAAACGTTGATGTTTAACTAGTGCTTGGGCGTAAACTCATAAATTATTGATTAATAAGTTAATAACTTATAATTAATCATTGAATCTCTCTCAATAAAAAGGCGTAAATTAGATGGAACAAGGATTTTACTGGGATTAACCGCTGTAGATTCGTCAAAAAAAGGAATTATGCGTAAACGATTTGAATTGGCTCCTGTTTTAGGAAGTCTCCCTATTTCAGAAGTAATAATTCCCACCAAAAGTAGAGACGAACTTCCACCTGTATTGTTAGCACTTCAAACTATTTTTGTTAATGAGCACTATCATCATAAAATGTTCTCGATTGTAGAGCCTATAATTTTGAGGAGTAAAAAACAGACGGGTCGTGAAGGAATGAGCATTTGGGAAGTAATCGTTTTGTCTGTTATTCGTTTAACACTAAACACCAATTACGATCGTCTGTTGTGGATTGCCAATTTTGATAAATGTG
>Ga0335398_10007643_pt1 | contig 13137 bp, 14 predicted proteins | sample BON03_FD_205742 | JGI IMG/M metagenome (GOLD analysis project Ga0335398, IMG submission 205742) | Freshwater microbial communities from Lake Bonney liftoff mats and glacier meltwater in Antarctica - BON-03 (spades assembly) (version 2) | ecosystem: Environmental > Aquatic > Freshwater > Ice >...
CCTCCTCCCTCTCTCTATCCCTCGCCCTTCCTCTTCCTCTTCCTCTCCCAAAGTATATATGTAAACATGTAGATATATATATATATATATACATACACACATGTATCAGAGACGATGTAAAACTAGCTCAGTTGGTCAGAGCGCGGGACTGTTAATCCCGAGGTCGTCGGTTCAATTCCGGCAAAAACTCAAAAAAATCGAGAACTCAGATCTACATGGATTTGAGCTACATAGACCGTCAAGCAAGGGTACTAAACTACTGTTACAAGTAATGAAAGCAATCATCAATCAATATATATAAATTCATATATACTCTACTCCAGGGAGACCCATGTGTATGATTCTTATACTTGTGATTCTGGTATCACCTGCATTTCATTGAAATTTTGAAAGAATTGCCCTTCAAATACCCACTTTCCTGGAAAATAAATACATGAAATATATCACCCAAAAAGACCGGAAACACACTCTCCAGCTCGCTACTAATGTACCTTCCCCAAAAAAAATTGGCTGACGCCAAATGTGCGCTCCGCGGGCCGCTGCGCAGGGTACTGCGCCGCGCGCAGTAAAAGTGCTTGCTTCTCATCAGATTTTGCCAGAACCCCTGCTAGAAGGTGAGGCTGTAATGTCAGCCCCTCCCTTCTTTCAGTCGGCGGGACAAGAAGACCTAAAGTTCTGGGAAGAGGAAGACGGACCTACCGTTCCAGTATGAAAAAGTTTATCGGAATCAGAGCAGGAACAGTGGTCGAAAAAAATGGGCAATTCGAAGGATTGGGTGGTTTGGTGCAGGTCGAAGGAAAAAGACAAAGAGCAACGCCCGTTTGAAGTTGATGGAAACGAAATTTCTCAAACCGCAGCAAGTAAGCCAAACCCAAAGCAGGAGAGACGACGGATAAGAAAGGAGGCAAAGGGCAGTCAGTGCGCTGGAAAGCATGGTGGTGACAGGGCAACATCAAATGCGCAGTGAGCGAAGAGTATGCTTCGTGCTGGGTTCGCCAAGCTTGCCATGTGGCAGACGAGCAAAAAGCAGCTTTGCAGAAAGCGGCCAGAGTATCAGGAGGAAAAGACAAATGTCAAGTTCGATTGAAAGGGAGAGAACGCGATTACTGGATGGGCACAGAAATAGGCATGCTCAGAGGCTATGGATTTCAGCGCCATGTAATAGCAGGTGACAGTACAGACAAAAAAGGCAAAACGGGAGCAGGATATAATAACTTGAGAAGAAAAAAGAAAAAGCAGCAGTGCAAATTGGGACGTGAGGAAGAGGGCTCCAGCTCAAATCGGCTGGAATTGGCAGCGTTTTTACTGGCGCTTCGTGACACGCTGATAAAGGAGCCGTTGCTGTATTTGTGTGACAACCAGTCATTGTTGAAGGCAGTCAATAGGTGGATTGGTGAAGGTGAAAAGGTGACGTTGGTGGGGGCACCTGACGCGGATATTCTGGCAGCAGCCATCGAGATACTAAGAAAGAGGACTGCAGCAGGGACAGCAACCTTCTTGGTCAAAGTGAAAGCGCATCAAGGAGAACCAGCGAATTAGGAGGCCGACATTCTGGCGGATAAGGCTATTTCAGATCCAAAGGTAGGCAAAGAGTGATGCCAACGGACGAATCGAGCAGTTCTCACGTGGACAAACCCGTGCCGCGAGGCAGGGAAAGTAACTTATCAAGATTGTCATTCGACATTTAAGAATAGTGTGAGGGATGCAATACGGAGAGGGGCAGCAGAGAATGAGGTGCAAAAATATGAAGAGTTGTTTACAGGTGCTTGGAGACAAATGGGCACACTCAGGCGACAATATGAAAAATGGTGTAAAGGTGATGACATAGAGGACTGCACACACAAGCAACAATGAGGCATCATACCAAAGCATGGTGAAGGTCTTGCAACAGAACACTTGAATTGATGACAGAAAATTCTTGAAATCATGTGTGCGAGCTCGGGCAGAGCAAGGCAACACCAATCACCCTGCATATGGCACGTGGATGGCAGTTTTCCTGTTACAACAAAATGAAAGCACAGCGTTCTTAGGGAAGTATTTGAACGACCCGTGCGTCCCTTGGAGACATAAAAGGCGAGAAATGATGGCAATTTCAGGGATCATTCCGGTAGCCAAGTGGCTTGCAAAAATCAAACAGCGATCAGATGTAAACTGTAGATTATGCAAAAGGGCACGAGAACAACGCAGTGCGAGCACTGAAAATTTGCCGGAAGAGCACATCAACAGTGCTTTCTGCGATGGAATGGCGACAACCGTCACGGCTGACCACCACTTCATCTGGACACATCTGTATGCCAGCATGCAAGCTGCACAAACACCAGCGAGCAAGCTCAAGTTTGTCACACCTGAGAAAGAGAGTAGTATGAGCACGTTGTGGCAGGAGGAACAGTTTGAGCAGATATGCAGAAGAGAATCGCTGACGGAAAAGGCAGCAGAAATTGAAAAAACGATCGTTATGAAAGAGTACGAAAGGGAACGCTATGATTTTGACCCGACAATGTTTTATGAAAATCGTTTTTGGAACCGGAGGCCAGGTGGCATAGTGATTAAAAAAAAACATCAAACACCATACATCGTAGAGTTCAAACGGTCATCTGACAGAAATGAGGATTTTCTGAGGGTAAAGAAAGATGAGGCTAACGAGCAACACAACAGCATCATCGAGGCGCTCGAAGTGGCTGCCCCGGAAATTCCGGAAATGGACTTTTGAACCGATCAATTTTGTGGCAGGGAGGTGTGGTGCAGTAGTGGAAGATGATTTCTATAACAAGCTCGAAAGGCTCAATGTACAAGCAAGGAAAAAGGACAAGATTCTGGCGGCGCATGTGCAACGTATATGCGAAGCGCATGACGTAGTAATGTGATGTGATGTGAAAGATGTTTATTAATAACAAAAAGCCCTGATGCCCCCTGTCACTATAGGTAACTAAATTTGGGTCCTCTGCTACATCCCTTAAGTGGGATTGAATGGTGTTCAGTTTTGCAATTGCTTGTGCTCCTGTGTATACTGCGATTGCGAATTATGAAATTCGTGTTCTCAACACTTTTGGAGTAGGAGTTGTTTTTAATTCAGCTAACTATTTCCTTTCTACTTGGGGGGCGGAATGGCTCATTTGTAGCCTGATATTTTCTCGTATTGGTGTTAGTTAATACTAGTGTTCGTTTCTTGTACTACCTCTTGGAGTGGTGTATGTATGGGAATGTTTGTGATTCACAGCCTACTCTAAGAGAATGCACAAATGTGTAAGTCAAAGACTGAATGTAGGTTGGAGCTATTCCTTATCAATGTGCTATGTGGTCTGATGGTGGCCCCGAAGCTTGGAGGTATAGAATGTACAATCTGCGCTGGTGTATTCTACAAACACGTATGATTTTTTTTCCTTGTCGAAAGCAAGCCCGTCTGGTCTGCGGGAGATGAAGGTTTCTAGGTCTTTCTCTTCGTAGTCAATGTTATAGGCGAGGTGGTATTCTCTTATGTCTTTTCGGAGTTTGGTTCTGTTCTTTCCCTCTCCTGGTGGTAGGATCACGTGTAGTCCCATGTATTCCAGGATCTTGTAAAGTCCCCAATCTGCGAGCGCTTCTGGGCTTAAGGCTGGGGGGAAGTGCCATCTAGGTTCCATTTTATCATTTAATTTGGTAGAGGATTCCCGTATGGAGAACATTAGTTGCCTCCATATACCGCGGTGGATGGCGATACGTGGGAGTTGTAAGACGGGGCAGTAACATTGTGTGTGTCCTACACTTTCGACTGAGTCTGGGAGGTCCATTTGTTTTTCCTTGTAGTAATTTTCACATAGTCTGCATTTGACTTCTTTGAGTATATCCCACATTTTTAGTTGGAGGGCGCATGGGAATTGGTATGAGACACATTGGAGGACCCTTCGCCTTGCTCGTATCCATACGCTTATGTCCTCATGAAATTTGCCTAGCAGGTCTGTTGAGTTGTCCACCCTGGTCAGCAAGTGTGCCGTTGATCAAGCTTGGGGTTTAAGTTGTTTCCGCGCTACCTGGAGGTCAATTCTTCTTTTTGACCGTCGGGTTCATAAGGCTTTGGTGTGTTGTCCCGTTTTCTGAGTCAGTCCAGGAGAAGATGGGTCTATTGTTAGGAAGGGATCATCTGATGTTTTGGCTCTGCCCCCCTTCGTCTACCCTTCTATCTGCTAGTTCGTTTAAGAGGTCCCCTCGATGGGCTTTTATTTTGATGAAGATGGTTAGTAGTCCTTGTTCGATTCGTTCGCGTAGGAGATGTACGATACCTCTCATAATGTCTGCATCCGGGTGTCCCCACATGGAGGGAGATTTTCCTTCCCCTATCCATTTTTGGGAGGAGGTTAGGAAGCATACGGATTGATTGATGATTGATTTTATTACTTGAAACAGTAATTTAGTACCCTTGCTTGAGGTGAGGGTCTATGTACCTCAAATCTACGTAGATTTGAGTGCTCATTTTTTTTTTTGAGTTTTTGCCGGAATCGAACCGACGACCTCGGAACTGACAGTCCCGCGCTCTGACCAACTGAGCTTGTTTTACATCGTCTCAGATGTTTAGTCTGATAGGAGGATTATTGGTTTCCTATCCTGTTACTATTTGGGTCTTCCAGTGCTAGGCACGCTGCCCCTAATTCCGCTCGGTTAGAGGAGTTGACTTCCTCTCCTCTTCCAAGTTAGCAACATCCTCCTCTGTTCTCATCTAATCTATAGAAGCCCGTCCCCATGACCCCCTTATCATTGGATCCGTCCGTGGCGTAGACTGCCCCTGGGAAGGAGCAGATGCCCAATAGGCCCGACTCTGTGCCAGATCTGTGTACTTTTTTGAGGTCTTTCGTTCCGAAGGAGGGGGTGTCTTTCGAGTTCTCTGCTTCTAGGGCTTCCTGAATGGTTGTCCGTGTTGCCTCTGGGATCCTTCCTCTGGTGCTTGTCCATTCTTCCGTGGTCTCGTCTTTTCCTTCACGCCACCAGCCCTTGTGTGTACTGCTTTTCCCATCGGGCCTCGCTACCAACTTCGCCTCCTGAAAGGGGGGCTGGGGTTTGCTACTTCCCCCTAGCGGTTGGGTGAGGAGGATCCAGTTGTCTGTTGTTGAAAGGGTGGGTATCAGTTCATGAGAGATAATGTTGTTTATTGGAAAACCAATGGGAAGATCAATAATGATCTCCAATCAGTTCATGTTTCCTGTTGTCATCTAAGCCCGACCATTTAATGACCATTGGTTGTGGGGTTGAGACCCATTCTTCCTAGATTCTTTCGTTTCCTCTCATCGCATTTTTGAAGAAGGGTGGGATGGTCAGGGCCGTGTCCCCTTGGTATTTGGTGGCTTGGAATACTTCTTTTACTGTACGCAGTATCTTCCAGCCATATGATCTGTGCTTTCTATCTTTGTCCAAACTAAACTGTCGTTTCAGTTCGTGTTGTATGTTGGGACCAAGTGGGCTGGAGACTGAGTCGTCCAGGGTGTGTTTCAGGAGGTGCCATTGTGCCCCGTCTAGACTTAAGGCGCCTGAGGGTAGCTGGATCGTGGTTATTCCTTGTGTTGTGACTGCTTTGGTGAGGCCTGTGGTCGTGTCCCAGAATCCTGGGTTTTCAATTTTTTTGACTACGTCTACCTCTGGGGGATTCTTAATTATTTCAAAGATGTCCTCGTTCTCCAGGTTTCTGTCTACTAAAGTTTCGGGGTCTCTGGATGCGTGAGGTACAGAGAACCTTTCTCTTTCCAGTTTCTGTTGTTGCCTCTCTGCCTGTTGTTCTGCTGGGTGTTTCCCCCCCATGTGTGGAGGATGGACTCGATTTTTTCCTTGATCTTCGTTGTGGGTCCTGTGTAGATCATGCCCCATCAGTCCTCGTCGTCTACTCTTTCCTCCATGACATATCTTCTCATGTATTCTTCCACCTCTGGGTGAATTGGCCTTTGATATTCGTTCGTGGTCATTGGGAATTTTAGTTCTGGGAGTGTAAACCAGAGCCATGCAGGTTCTTGGGCCATTATTAATTTTCGTTCTGTGCAGGCAATAGGGAGTGCCATTCCTCCCTTCGTTTGGGGAGTGTCTCTGTCTAAGACCACCAGCATATTCGCTAGGCACCTTATTATTGAAAGTGCTACATCCTCTACCCTGGTGTCCTAGTCCAAGTCCTCAGGGAGCACCGACCGGAAGATCAGGCCCGCCTCATTTGCCAGGACTCTAAATTGTAAGGGGTTCTCTTTCGCACCATTTTGAGACCATGAGTGGCATTGTGACTGGGAGGGGGGAAATTGTTCTGTGGTCCATAGTATGTTGCATGTGGGACACTGTCTATTGATCGCCGTACAATATGCTCAGCACCACCACCCCTTCCTTAAGGTCCTGTGATTTGGCCACATGTCTTTCCGTAGTCTCAGCAGGTCCTGGTTGGCTATCAGTGATTGGAAGAGGTTGTACGGAGAGGATGTTCAGAGTTTTAGAAGTTCCTGGATTCGGCTATGCGTGGGGGTTTTGAGTTGGCATTCGAATTCAAGTTGCTCACTGTTGATGTTTTTGTCTCTGGTTCCCATTTGTATCTTTTTTTTCTCCTCGCTCAGTTTCTGCACAGCTCGGCATCTGTTTGTGAGAGCTTTCTCTAGCCCTTCTATGCGAATCTATTTGATGCCGCCTCCCAGTGACTAGGTGGGTTCTAGTTGTGAAGAGGTTTCGGAGCAGTAGTTTGTTGACCATTTGTGGTATACTTGTTGCCCACTCTTCTGCCTGCCAGCCCTCCTGAATTCGTTCCAGTATTTCTCCTCGCGTTTTGCTAGGGGGGGGGGTCTTTCAGTCATCACCTTGTACCAGCACTCACGGATGTGTGCATTGTTTCCGAAAATTCTAGTATTTTTCGTGAGTAGTTTCAGCAGGGAGGGGAATTTGGTGGCAGCTTCTTCTTCCTCTCTCAAGATGGTCGTGTCTATTTCTTTAATCTTGTCTAGGGATGTCTCTATTTGAGTCAGGGAGGTCAGTGTGTCTTCCGTGCTCGAATTCTCCCTCAATTGTTCTAGCTCATCCGCCGTTTTGGAGATTATTTGGTACATGATTTCTTTCACTTTTCGGTCACCCAAAGGGGAGCCGTGCGTCGTCCAAGTGCGTAATAATTTGTTGCATGCCCTTGAAATCTCTTCTAGTTTGTCGTGGTAATGATGTATGCCCTGCTCTCCTGTGTGCTTCAGGAGGGCACATTGGTTACGTATCTTGTTGCTTTTTCAATATATTTGTCCACTAGTTGTGCAGTTTTCATTCCTCCCAATTGTTCTTCTCCTAGGTCTCTTTGCGCTTGGGCTTCTTTTATGTCCAGTGCGTGCATGAGGCTCCCAGTTACTTAGCGAAAAGCCCTTTGAGATGTGTGTGTGATAAAGTATAAGGACATAGGGTCTATGTGGGGTCTTGGTACGTGACCGTGACCCCCCCAAGGGGTATTCTGAGAGTACCGTGACAAAAGCGTCTGTATTAGCGTGTCCTTCAGCGTGAAGGCCACCGGGCCCCAACCCATCATGACGTGACCCCTGGTCCTGAGAACGTTGTCTGTGCAGTCCCGCCCAAAAATGGAGAAATCGCACTCTGATCGGCCACGAACGAAGCAATTCTCCACTTTTTAGTATTGCCAGGTAGTCTTTTATCAATTACTGAGATTACTGAGCACACATATTTTAGTCTAATATACACCCCACTTGAATTTACATGTAAAAGTTTCTAAAATATTATACCATTGGGTCTTATTATTGGACTATTCCCGGTTTTGTGAAACACATTTTACTACATATCAGCGGTTCGTGGCCAATCAGAGTGCGATTTCTCTTTTAACCTCACGTGCAAGCGTGGCTCAGTTGGTCAGAGCGAGGGACTATCAATCTCTAGGTCGTCGGTTCGATTCCGTCTAAAACCCGATACCTCAAATTCTCATGAATTTGAACTTCATAGACCCTCCAACAAGGGTACAAAACTACTTTTGAAAGTAATAAAAGCAATCATCATCATTTAGTCTAATATACACCCCACTTGAATTTACATGTAAAAGTGACTAAAATATTATACCATTGGGTCTTATTATTGGACTATTCCCGTTTTTGTGAAACACATTTTACTACATATCAGCGGTTCGTGGCCAATCAGAGTGCGATTTCTCCATTTTTGGGTGGCTTAGTTTGGTTGGGAGCGTCAGAGGCCGTCAGATGGAACCTTCACTCCAAGCGTAACAGCCTCAACCCATCATGCCATGACCCCTGGTCTTCATTCCGTTACACGGCCAAATACGTTTAAAAATCAGAAGTCGGCACTGCGCAGTGGCATTTTTTTTGCAAGTCCCGAAGTCATGCGCAGACCTAGATAAGACTGTCCTCTACATTTCAATATTAGGAACATACGTATGTTAGGAACATAGGAAGTGGTGGTACAAGAATTAGTTGCGTCAGACCATGCTTGACTCGTGCTGTTGTCTCGACCGGGTCGTGCTGGAGGGGACAAGCCAGGTTTCGAGGCAATCAAAGGTCGGGAACCACACTGCGAAAGTGCCCACAGAAGTGCCAGAAGATAGCCGGGTGTTAAGAGTGCGCTGCTTCCAAAATCCACAAAGCTAGCGCGCCAATTACATCAGGAACGCACACAGATGGAGGTGCAGTAATAAGGCAGCCCGGAAGTGACTGGCTCGAAGGCACTCCCGCAATTCATCTTTCTTTCTTTTTTTGGTTTGGAAGACCCAAGCCAATCACTGGACTAAGCGGATGTTAAACACCCGATTAATCACATAGGACCCAAGAAACTGTCCCGGACCAGACAAGGGCCCTTCCTCTTGTTAAGCCGCAGAATCAGACGTCCTGCGCCTAGGCAAGTCCCCAGACAATGGGTAAAACAGTCCACAATGTTGGTGGGCTGGCATGTATTCTCGGGCTAACCAATTCTTTTTTTTAAATCTCCCTAACTACCAAGACATCAGTGCACCCTAATCTAGTAGTGCCCCCCCACTCGGGTGAGAAGTCAATCAACCAGGTACGGGAAGCCGGGGCGGTAATCAACAAAGGGTACCAAACCCAACGGAGATTAACTTCATAGTGTCACACATGTCTGAGTCATCACTCACCGATGTTTTTTCTGCAAAAACCCCGGGGGCCGAACTGAGGATAACGCAGTTATACATGAGAAAACACACGGTGTGTTGTTTACTTCAAACAAGTACTTCAAATCCATATGCTAGAGGAACTTCCCCGCAAACGGTACCAAGTTCATCAACAAAGGGCACCATACCGGTGTGGCCCAACTTTCCAACTAATAACCAGGTACACCTACATTCTTGACAGCAGATCACAGACCAGAGCACTTAAATGACAGAGACCTAGACCGCGTGCATTACATACCAGATTCGGGGGAATTGCTGATACGTCATCATCATATGTTTTACAAAACGGGCACAGCAGGTACACACAGAAAGTCGGGTAATTTGTCCAGCAAAAAAAAAGGTACAACAGTCGGGTAAGGTAGCGTACCAGGGGGTTGTCTTCACTGGCGGTGTAGGTATTGTCATCATTCTTTTATGTGGCACCAATATCACGTGTTGTGTGTTCGTCACAAATATCATGTCAAACATACATCTGAACAAAAACCTAGACTGTTTGAAGAGTGGATCGAAAAGGGACACCAAGGAGACGCCAACCTGTGCGGTGCCTGTGCACGCCACACAGACGAACACTCTTTGGTGAGGGGAGGAGGGGGGTACAACCAAGGCTCTTTTGTATACTCTGCCAAGGCGTGAGTGGCACACGGTTTGGAATGTTATTTTTAGATATTTCGTGACATGTCACGAAAGAGCTACTGCGTGACTATTTCACGTAGGAATGCGTCAAAACCACTGCGTGATTCACTTCAATTCACGTAGGAACGACAGTGGACTAACACTTCACATATCTTGTTCAAAAGACAATACTAGCATGAGGGCAGGTGCACAGTGGGACACACCTGATGTCGTCGGTCAGTACCTCAATATCATGCGTATTTATGCACATAAACGTCAATCACTCGGAGTGGTGTACTCAACCTAACAAAATCGCAGTCAAGGGGGTAGGGGTGCCGCACTGTGGAATTTCAGGTCGTTGCACGTGGCCGCAGACTTGGGAAGGCCCTCGAACTCATGTCACATGTTTGTATGTATCGTGGTATGTGCGTGTAGTCGACACGCATTCGATTTTAAAATGTTATTTTTTTGGTTCCAAAAAAAAAAGGGTCTGAAAATAGATCCTCACGTTTCCAACCAAAGATCTCGTGCTTGATTTATTGCCACGAAATTCAATGATCGGCACGAGATATTTTCTTTCACAAATGTTTTAGACACCCGTCGTACAGAGGCTCAGAATGTGTTATTGCGAATAGTGGTACAAAATAGACTTTTCCCAGAGAACACAATCAATTTTACTCAACAGGCTCTTGACCAATAGTACAGAGGACTCCTATTACCTCATTCGTTTGCCTGAGAATCCACGTCGAATCGTCGAATCCACCGGGAATCTCGAAAAGGGTTCGTGCGAAAAAGTGATTAGCACACGTACGCACACCATCAGATTGGTGTACACAACTTCTTTTGTCGGTTAGATTTGTTTCCATTACTATTGACCATGATTGAACGTGACCGTTGTGGCGAGTGGTCAACGTGATCAAGGAGAAAGGCCTGGGCGCTGGCACAGCAGATGATTTCAGCGATGCCGTCATGTTTATTAGAGCCATCTGGCGAAGAAGAGCTGACGCTGGGCGACCTCGGACTCTCATTGAGTAAGATTTCAAAATGCAATTCGAACGGGTCTATAGTATAGTGCGACGTATCACGCGTCGAGGGTCTAAGCCTGTTCTGGTGGCCTAGACACTACTAGTTTACACCTAAACTATGCCTATGAGCGTGTGTTTTGAACGCCGGGTTTGAAATGACTGACTTATGACATACACAGACGATCTTGCAAATGAAGACTCCGAACAGAGCGACGCAAACAAGAGTGATGCTTCTGACGCTGAAGCTGAAAACCAAATCGAGAGTCTAGCCGATCTAGGCATGTCACTGGAAGACTTGAACTTGCAGACTGAGCCAGCGACCCATTTCCACAAACAGGCACTGGCGCGCAGCCAGTTTTACGGACTGAAACTGGGTCTGGCACATCGGAGGAAAAGTGAAATTCAGCAATCTGCCTCAGAGCGCAAAGAACTCCCCCCACCCCCCCCAAGAACTCGGCTGCCCGCGGGATCGATGATTGTATCAGGATTTGAAGAGAAGATCGGTCACGACAGAGAAGCGGCAGAGAAGAAAATGACTGACAAGGAGAGATTAGCTGATGTGAATCAGCAAATCGCCGACTTGCAACAACTCGATGCAACGCTGCTGAACTCTGGTGAACAAGAACAAGACCGACCAAAGATCGATAGAAAAGAGAGAGCCGCGAATTCAAGACATGCTGTAGACATAGATGCCGAAAGTAAACTCACAGTAAGACTGCTTGAAGAAGAGGAAAAACTGCTGCTAAACTTGCAGGCGCGTGCGCGCGATGCTGCCGCACAGGTGGTGAGAGCAGAGCAGGCGCAGCACGAAGAGGAGGAGGAAGAAAGGCGAGCAAAAATATGCGACAGCGAGGAAACGCGTTCGGCAGCCAGCACAGTAGAACGTAAGAGAAAAGAATTAGGCGAGAAGGAGTGGCTGGTGGCGCGGGAAAAGCGAGAGCTGGAAAAAGAGGGCGAGGAACGCGAGAAGCAGCGCAAGATTCGAGCTCTCGTTGCCCAAAAACAAGCGGCGAGACTGCGCTCTGTGGCCAAGGATGACGCACTTCAAAACACTGCAACGTACTGCAACACACAGCAGCACACAGACAAGGACGACACCCCCCCTCACACACACACACGCGCGGTTAGTGCAGCAGCAACACGCGGTGGTACTGGTAATGTCGGAGGCATTGTGGGTGTGGCTGGTGATGGTACGGTGACAAATGGAGGGGAAGGTGGACTGGAACTGGAGACACCACCCTTCAACACACTGCAACAAACTGCAACAAACTGCAACACACTGCAGCTAGAGACATCGACCGAGGCATCATGTGCATCATCAAGATTTTCTCGAGCGTCATCATCTTCGCGATCCGCTTCGAAATCTGACAAGGGTCCTGTTTCGCCCTCGCCTGCGTGAGTTTTGTAGAACGTGTGTGTTGCAGTGTGTTGCAGTGTGTTGCAGTGTGTTGCAGTGTGTTGCAGTGTGTTGCGGTGTGTTGCAGTGTGTGCCAGTGTGTGGCAGTGTGTTGCAGTGTGTTGCAGTGTGTTGCAGTGTGTTGCAGTGTGTTGCAGTGTGCTGCAGTGTGCTGCAGTGTGTTGCAGTGTGTTGCAGTGTGTTGCAGTGTGTGGCAGTGTGTTGCTGTGTGTTGCAGTGTGTTGCAGTGTGTTGCAGTGTGTTGCAGTGTGTTGCAGTGTGTTGCAGTGTGTTGCAGTGTGTTGCAAATTTTTCACAGAAACATTGGAGATGCAAGTGGCAGACGATGAACCACGTGAGTTTCTGCTGCTGGTTGAGACCTATTGGTACGAAGACACGATCTACAACCCTCCGTTGGCCCCGGGAGAAGGCATGTGCGATGTGTCGAAGCTGCCAAACAATCTTCGGTCTTCCATGGGTCATCTCGATTTGATAGTGTCGTACGACAGTGTGCGCCAGAGTGGCATTGGCTATTATTACCGGTTTGTTCGCGTGTGTGAAAACACGACCATGCAAAAAGTGTTTGATGCCATCAGTTTTGTCGAGGGCTGGCATCTACCCACCTACAACATGGGCATAGGCGGTGAGGAAATTGGCCCAGACATCAATGTACTGGGCTCGATTGATCTCAAACACGACGAGCAGTGGCGACTGACTATTGACTGGCCGCTACTGAACATCTGCGTTAGGCGTATTGCTGTGGAACCGCAAGTGATACAGGAGCACACCACCATCTGCATGCTGCAGGGCCCTGTCAGTGACATGGACGACAACGAGGACAACAGCGACATCGACGAGCATGCGAGTGGTGATCGCGAGGACAGGACTGGTGGTGATAATGCGCAAACAACGCCTGGGCGACTTGATATTTGATGCTGCAACAATCAACACACGTATGTGGGTCAACCTTGGTCCTGCAATCGTATTTATTATGG
>Ga0335398_10007646_pt1 | contig 13136 bp, 12 predicted proteins | sample BON03_FD_205742 | JGI IMG/M metagenome (GOLD analysis project Ga0335398, IMG submission 205742) | Freshwater microbial communities from Lake Bonney liftoff mats and glacier meltwater in Antarctica - BON-03 (spades assembly) (version 2) | ecosystem: Environmental > Aquatic > Freshwater > Ice >...
TTTGCTGCGTGCTCCTGCATTGATCTGCTGCTAGTCACGAGTACGTGCAGATTAATATCTGGAGATGAGATCACGTGACATTTGTTTTGTGCGTGTGAGCATCATGGCGCAAGGAGGCGATTCGAACAAGTGCTGGACCTTGAAGTGGACTAGACTTCTGTGTCGCTCACTCAGCGCAAGTCTGAATTTGAGAAGCGGATTCGTGCAGATAGGCCTGCTATTGAAAAGGCTGCTCTGGCATTATTTTCTTGCGCAAAATTGTCTCTGGGTGCAAGGAATGGCCAGAGTGTGACTCCTGGATTTACGTCTTCAAATTCAGGCAGTTTGTGCGTCACGACTATCCGTACTATTATGACAAGTTCGATGATCGTATCCTTCACATTCCTGGTGCTAAGTTTTGTCATTCGGTTGCTCATGTGTACTTGCAGACTTCAAATCTGGCATCTTTTATGGTAGAGATTGCTACAAAGATTTTGAGTCTGATGTCAAAGATGATTGAGATGAAGTCGCATGTTGTCATATAGAAGGGGGGTCAAAGAAACGCAATTTCGACTGGACCGCTCTATTCTCGGTGCAAATCACAGCGGCAAAATGGTGTTAGTGATAATAAGGTTCTTACAATCGCCCTGCCTTGTACAGCGGCACCTGTTTTTTGAAGGGCGACTCACATACACCGTTTCGCGATTCAATTAGTGCATTTCAGTGTCGCTCACCTCGACTCACAGCATCCAGATCATTCGGCTATTTGAGCTGGTGAGGCCATGCTGAAACTCTATTCCAGTAGCGTATCTTTGAGTCGCTCGGCTCGAGATGACAGCGTCCAAACGATTTGGCTTGTAGGTCGCCATAGCGATCCTTTCACACTTGATAATACAGTGCTTTGTTGCGTGAGAGTGGCACCACTCGGCATGTTTCTTCTGGCATACCTTTTTGACACGTACCTTCTGATCTTTGAGGGTCACGCTTCATGATCTCAGTTTCTTGGCATTTATTTTATGGTTGGCTTGAGATATTATTGGGTATGTCGTCTCGGGAAAATCTGCAACATTTTCTCTTATCGTCTCCATCGGTGTGAAAAATGCTATACTAGTACTGGACTGCACTCAATCTCTTGCTTCAGTCACTTGTTTCAGTCAGCAAGGTCCGGATGTACGCATGAAAATTACTTTTGCGTGAATGCATTCCTGTGCTGCACTTCTGTTTCAAGTCCAATGCCGGCTATTTACTCATGCCGTGCTATTCGCCGACATTTTCTTCGTTTATCAGATTGCCTGTCAAGTTTTACGTTACTATTTTTAACTTTGCCGTTTTTTCTGATGGTTCACGCAAGTACGCTGTCGGCTATTCTTTCCTCTGCAGCTGCTGCTGGCAACTTGATTTCTGTGTCAAGTAGCAGTTCTGCCCATGAGTCCTCAGATTTAAACTCTTCTGCCACTGATGCATGACTTGTTGCCAATCTTCCATTTCTTCAATTACTTCGAGTTCATCTTTTAGTTCTGAGGATCTGCCTCGTTCTGTGGTGCGGCCTGCTGTCATTTAGGGGCGGAAGACCAAGGCCATCAACCAGAGAGAAATTTCGGCAATACAAATTCTCTCATTCTTCGTGTCAAGTGCTCGTTTGTCTCTGTTCGATGCGGCTAGTCGAAAGCATCGCAGAACATATTTCCTTCTGTTTACTTTCGTATTCATGTATTCGCTGTGCAAGGCCCTTGTTAAGGCACATGCGTTTTATGGTCACGTCAGTCTTGAGACGCTCGTTTAATTCAAGAAAAAAGGGCACAGTTCATTTATGTGCATCATCTCGGTCAGAGAGGTTCCAGATTTCGAGTTTAAAGATTGTCTATTCTCTGCTGTGATGAAGAATTTCGATCACTCACTGCCGTGCTTTTCAGTGGGCTGAGGCATTCTCCGACTCTTCGGCAAGATACATGTCAATTCTTTTTCAATCAAATCGCAATTACAGTAAATTCTGTGCGTGCTTGGGATGTACGCTTTATTTGACGCACATAAAACGTCGCACTGCTCCTTTAGTGTATTTCAAGTTCTGTGCACAAATTGGCGGTTTTTCCTGAGCTACTCATGACTGGTCACGCGGGTAAAATTCTCGTCAAGGCGATGGGGTCAAGACTCGCCCTCTAAGGCACCTACAACGAGCCTGTCCGTTAGACAATCACTCCAAGATCTATCAGTTGAGCGTGCTATCGACGTGATTGATCGCATGGATGCTGTTAGCACATGCCAATCCTCCTGCTGTGATGCGGGATTTTTTGTCGACAAACACTTTACTCGTTTCCATCCTGGAATTCAGCGCTGCCCTTCTGATTCTGGATTTACTGTCCGCGAGGTAAAGATCTAGATCTTGATGGCAATGCCTCCTGGATGTTTTGGATTCCAATATCCTTCAAATTTCAAGCTGGTGTCTTCCTGTGGTTCGCTACCTTGGAGAAGAATACCTACGGATCTATTCTTATGATTGGTCATCGACGTTTTGCTGTTGTTATGCAGACTGTGGACTTTATTCATGCCCTCGTCCCGCTCACAGCATGCATCGTCAGCCACCTCTGATACGCTTGGTTCCATCACCTACTACAGCGCAACCAGAATCCGAATAAGCAATACTCATCTCTGGCGATTCTGGCGATGTTGATCAAGGCATAAATGCAGCACTGGATCCTTTGTATGAGCTCGTGGTGTTGTCTCAGCCCTTTTCGAAAGCTGCTGCTGAAGTGAGTACATCAGAAATTGATCCGATGGATTTCGATAATGAGGTTGCTGAGGGAATCACTTACCTTGACGTCTCTCCTAACCTCTTCCACAAGGTCGATTTCTCAACTCTCACTCGCTGTTCTCGTACCTGATTGCCAGTTTTGGTGACTATTACGTCTGAAAATGCCGATAATGGTGGTGACAAAGACCTTGGCATCAGTGACGACTGGATTGCTGATAATGTTGCCATTCAGACACGCTCTTCTCACGGCGTGTGGCAGCCGTCATTTTCAAACTATTTTGAAAAATCAGCTCCCTCCCTAAGCCCAAGACATGGTCTGCTCAGATTAATATTTCAATCAATTTTTGACTGGCAACGTATTGTGAGCTTACAAGACTCTGTTCCTTGGCAAACGTATCAAAATTCGCCCCCGAATTCTGGTGGCAGCTAGTGGGAGGTCGTGTCTTACGATCACGTTCAATATCTGTACAATCACGTGTGCTGTTGCCAGCTACGTGCACTACATGATTTCTTTCGACATTTGTCGACATTCTTGTGCCAAATTCGTGATTTGGTTACAGATGCCGTTCATTGTGCTCGACTTCTTTACTCTTCTGCTTGTGCTGCACATCCAGCATGTTGTCTTGGTATCGGGATTATGCCGATTCAAGTGCAGTCTTCTCATCTTTTCATGGAATTGTCTGACTATCACACATATTTTAAGACGCCTGATTACAAGTACTGGATGCCGACCTTGGTCAAGGAAATTACTGTGCTTCAGAAAATGGACTGATTGTTATTCCATCTTTTGCCACTGGCTAAGTATTATAACCGTGTTTTCAGTGCCATCATGTTCACCTCGTTGAATTCAACAATCAACAGGACCCAGGCCCTGATTTCCTTGAACGCTTTGTTCCCACTTGTTTTCGAACGACTCGTGGTTTGGCTCTTACGGCTATTTCAAGTTGGCATTCTTTGGATTACACTACAGTAGGTGCTTTCATCTCCGGTACTCTCGCCTACAGCGAACACTTGTACATGAAGGTGCCAGCTGGTTATGATAATGACTGAGGAACAGCTTCTCTGTGCAAGGGCTCACGTCAAATTGTGTAAATTTCCCGTCAATGTCATTTTCTTCGTCGTAAAGTCTTCGGCCTTGCTCTTGTGCTTGGCTTCGGACTAATGCCCGTTCATCGAACATCACAGATCAATTCACGCTCAAGTTTTGCTCATCATTGGCAATTTCTCTCAACATGGATTTCTCGTAGCGCGTCTAAAAATCGCGTTGTCATCCTGTGGCTGTGATGATCCTTGTAATGTATGTCGACAATAGCGGCATTCGGCATAACTGTGAGGAATTGGGGTGAGAATTTGAGAAGTTTGTCGTGATGGCCATAAACCCAGGCGCTGACTTGGACTCTCTGCCCATCCATGACAATCCAGATAACTTCTTTGTGCATGCCTACGCTGCATTTATCTTGGAGCTTTCTTACGTTGCCCTCAATAACCTGCCACAGCTCAACTCTTTTAGGAGTTACTCTACTCGCTCATTTTCAAAGCAACGCCTGTTCATCTCTCGTATGCCAGATTTTTGGTTTCACTATCTACTTGGTAATACAGATTGCAAGTCTTCCTGGTGTTGAAATATCGTATGCTCTCGTCTGTTAACATCGATGCCATCTGCGTCTCCTGTCTGTCATCTTCTGTCTATTCTTGACAAGAATCATTGGCGCAGCTTGATTGCCTACCATCATTTCGTCAACAGTGCTACGTTTTTCTCAGGCATGCGACCAGTTTCCAAAATGGTGGCGCTGAGCATGGCTGCGATGTAGCTCATGGTGTTGGCTGGCTGTTCTTGTGTGTTTGTGTGGGCCTTCTAGCCTGCCGTGGAACTTGGGTTTCTGCAGCTTATGCCAAATTAAATGTGAAAAAACACCTCTGGTTGTGTCGCCTCAGTGCACAACATGCATTCACTTGGGCGCAGCAAGCAGGTTGTCCCTCGTGTCTGCTTCAGAAACTCATTCAAGACGGAATCATCAGTGCACAACAGTGCTCTGCTGCAGTTCAGATACCCGACATTAGGACCAAAGTTTTATCACGAGTTCCTTTTCGAATCCTTTACAGATCAACTTCTTAGCGACAGGCACGTTGGCAGCAAATGATTTTCATTCGACCCCTCCTACGCCCGTGCGTCTGCTCATACATTCAAGTTGTTTCTCCTGGTCTCGATGGTGTATGTGCTTTGTGATCCTATTAATGTGTCATATCTGTTGCATTGTTGCTTATACCTCTCTCTCGAGCTTTTAAGCAAGGGGGGGTGCGCACAATGTCAAGGTACTTGGATTCTCCGTTCTTGATGATTTTATTCTTTACACATGTCTTTCGCTCAAACATGTCATATGTCGTATACCATTGACTATTTGAGTGAGGGGGAGTAACAGAGTCATTCTGTGACTCTGTCATGTGTAGACCGTGACTCGTATCAGTCACGCTTGGGGTTGACTACTCTTTAGTCAACAGAGAAATATTTGAGGGGTTATCCCTTAGATATATCAACCGCCTTTATTAGGAACCAAAGATAGAAACGAACCGACGTACAAGAATCAAGAGGAGTCGTTGGATGTCACACCAAGTGCGGAGGGCGCTGCATGAAGCGTGGCATAAGACCCTGAAGCATTGGGATATCAATTGTGAATAGGATCGTTTCTGGTTTATTAATAGAGGTCTGTGGTGTCAGAGTGATTGCTGCACCTGCTTAAGGGCCAATTTGTTTTCTTTGTCATTGCAGCTGAGCACAACAGCTACCTTCGTCCTACCTGTACTACTTCGCTCTAGACCTACGCTCTAAGTTCCATGTGAATTTACCACATGCATGCGAGCGCTAAATAATTCCCTCCCCTGTTCCCGCGTGCCTGCGTTCGCTTCCGCGACCCTCCTTGGCTCTGTCTCCAAGTGAATTTGAATCATTATACATGCGTGCGCTAATTCCCACCCATGTTCCCGCAGGCTTTGAACAGTCTGGCTCCCGGCCTGGACAACCAGCCTCGCCCATAACTGGGCTCACCACTCGTGTTTTCCGCCGTCCCCTCCTGTTGCCAACCCCGCGTGTAATAGAATATTCTGATGACGTCGTGTTCTTGTTCTACCCTCCACATTTTTCGTATCACCTGCATTCCCCTCTCCCTGACGATTCTATTGTGACTGTGATTGTCGTGAGCGTGTGGATTGTCTTGTTAATGTGACAGGTGAGTTTAAATCAGTAAATCCGGTTTGAAACACGCAGGTCTCACACTCCCAGATGAGTCTAAACTCGTCACAAACTGGCCAGCAGCACCCAGTTCAGTAGTGTTTCCATAATGGAAATGGGAAAAGATTGGCTTCTCTGGTGCAGGTGCGCCTTCTCCTTCAGTTTTTTTTTTTCAAACAAACATGTGTTGCTTTGGGTAGTGGGTAGTGGAGGATTTCACGACAATTGGGACCTTGTATCTCAAGATATCTTATCATGACTCAGTACCCTCACCTATGAGGCCGAACGAACTTTGGACTTGCCCAGACGACGGAGCCGCCAGGGCACAAGCCCCTGATTGTCAACGTAATAGTTGTAGGTCCGTTCGAAGAGGAAGAGGAGGGGATCGGTGTAACCAGCGACGTAGTTAAGGTGAAGGGTGAGGATCCGGACACCCCAGGTTATCTAAGGGGGGACAGGGCGAGGTTGGGACGTCGGAGATCTCGGATCGTGGGTGCGTCTCCCTTGGCTCGCTCACGATTAAGCCCCGGGACCGTACATAACGATTCCCCAATATCGGTTTAATAAAAAAAAGCAACACACACACCTTGCTAGACCGAGTACACGACAGCGTGTGCTTGACGTTTACAGTGGCGTAAATACGTATAATACTGCGGTGCCGACCGTTGACCTCAGGTGTGTGCCCCTTTGCAACTGCCCTCATGTTAGGTTTGTCTTTCAAACAAGACACTTGCATTGTTAGCCCACTGTCGTTCCTACGTGAACTCAAGTGAATCACGCAGTAGCTTTGACTCGTACCTACGTGAAATGGTCACGCAGTAGCCCTTTCATAATCACGAAAGATCGAAAAAATGATGTTTTAAATCGAGTGCGTGTCGACTACACGCACATACCACGATACATACAAACATGTGACATGAACAGTGGGAGTGCCTTCGAGCCTGGCTGCTTCTGGGCTTCCCCAGGACTGCACCTCCATCTGTATGCGTTCCTGGTGTAATTGGCGCGCTAGCTGTGTGGATTCCAAACCCCCAAAAAAATAAAAATAAATGCGTTTGCCATTCATTCCATGGTCCATTGCGGGAGTGCCTTCGAGCCAGGCGCTTCCGGGCTACTTGCTACTGCACACCACCTGTGTGCGTTCCTGCTGTACTTGGCGCGCTAACTGTGTGGCGGCAAAACACCATTGAACTCGCCAATCGAAGCTCCAACAATTTGTTACCAAGGGGTACCAAGGTGAGCGCAATAGACGTGACTTCAAAAGTATTCTTTGATCGTTTGTATTGGTTTCAGGACTGACTCTATTTGAGCTCCGAGTCAACTGTCTGTGTTCTCCCACACCCCCACTGTTCTTGCAACAACTATCTCTCGATTTCCGTACACTTTTTTTCACATTTTTGGTCAGCACACGATTCACCAAGTAATCTGGCCGAGTCCCGGTACCCTCGACCTAGATCAGACAATCATCTAACCTAATGTAACACTATGAACTCGAATCCATGTGTGATGATAATGTGTAAAACCACTATTCATAGCAATAATGGCAGTCGTCATCATCAGCGAACACTGGTAAAGCGAGTCTCACCGAGACTCGAGTTGTCAACAAACGTGGACAAACTGAAGCTGGGCGGCTGAGGTGGACTACTTGAGAGACAGAGGACAACAAGGCATTTTTTGCTGGCCCATCGTCATGCTGAGGAAACTCATTTCATGTAGTAAATTGAGTGGACGTGCTGTTCATATGAAATTGAGCCACGAGGCTCAATTTTTTTGTCATCTCTAGGTCCCACGTGAATTGAACATTTGAATCTAGGACATGGAATGATGACAAAAAAATATCCTTTTTGCCGGTCAGGGGTTCAAGGTGCCGCATAAAGGGGTTAACAGGAGGGTACCGGGACTCGGCCTGATTAGTAGGCTCATTAAAATTATATGTTTCTTCTGCAGAATATCATACTATTTCGAGGTAGACCAAGGTTTGAGGTTCGTTCGAGGAAAAATACCGACCGAAATTCTTTTGAAAATGAAGCTTTTTCGACCGTGTTTTGTCTATTTTGCGAGGATCTCTGACCTCCACGACACCAAAACAATTTCTATGACACAATATTCTTGATTTCAATTATTTTTGGGGCTTGTTATCAGAGACGTTTGTTGAAAAAAATCCCGATTTTGGGCAGTTTTCCAGCATGTACCGACACCACCCAAAACAAAAAAATATTCGGAACGGACCTTTTTTTTTTGAAGATGCATCGACATCTGAAAAAAAAAAAGGGCTTTTTGTAATTGGCTGCAAGGTAGCCCGAGTGCGCACGGCGACGTTGCGCAAGCGCTCGGCCACCGCGCGCCCAAAATTGGTCCTGCTGCCGGCGTAAGGCGCTGACGCCGGAAAGATGCGCCTGGAAAAATGCAGTTCTGATGTGGAAAAATAAAATTACAAAATGCCGGGGTGATTCATTTCGGGTGCTTTAAATGCTGAATTCCCCTGCGTGTTCCTCCCTCAATTTAGTCTGCATGATTGCACAATCAAATTTGCTCCTGTTCGTTTGCGCAGACGCGTGTGTTGTGTCTGGATGCAATACAGACAGACGATTACATGCCAATTTCTGGGAGCGTATGCCTGCATACATGTGTTCTTGTGGAGGTACATGTATGCTTTTTCAGTGACATTGGTGTGCATGATTGTCTTTTTGCGGGTTTACTGTTCCCTCTCCCCACGCCCATGCCCCTCCCCTCAGGGCCTCCCCTCTGGCCCACGGTCGTCCACCATCCACTGTGTCTGCCACCAGGCCACGACGCGCACGACGGGGATGTTTTCCTCTCCTCCTGCGCCACGTTCGAAAGAACCTGACAACCGACATGGTGGTTGCACCTAAGATTGGTGTGTGGTAGTGCCAACTCTGTTTGTCTTCATGCTCGTCACTACCTGCACTATGTTCCGAGAAGACCTCACACCTGAATTCCTACCCATCCAACACCTTTCTATGCCACAACACTTCTCTCCCAACTCCCTCCCGCCCACACCCCTGCACCTCATAGCCATCTCTATTTTGGCTATAAACTGCCTGTCTGGCACGTGCCGCTGGGCCTCGCCTCAGTAGCCACTAAGAACAGAGCTACCCTCCACATTCACTCAACCCACTCCATTAACCCCCCAGACACTCAACCCACACACCCCTTGGTAATGTACACATAAGATGCTTGGTTGTACCCTCCTCCACTCCTCACCAAAGAACGTTCGTCTGTGGGGCGTGCACAGTCACCGCACAGGTTGTGTCTCGTTGGGATCCCTTTCCAATCCACTCTTCAAACAGTCTGGATTGAATGGTTTAGACGTATGTTTGACGTGATATTTGTGACACATAAATGTATGATGCGGATGCCTGCACTGACAGTGTGTACACCACCCAGGCACGCCACCATACCCATCTTGCTCTGTGTGCATGCTGCGTCTATTTTGCTAAAAACATGATGATGATGTATCAACAATTTCCCCAAATCTAGTACGTGAGTCCGTGTCATCTAGGTCTCTGTCCTTCTGGTGAACTGGTCTGTGATCTACTGCCAAGAAAGTTGTTTCATGGTTCGCCAAAGGTGCATTGCTGAAGAGTATCTCAGTCACATTCTTGACGAGCACTGCTTGGAGGACATTAGGATATCTTGGTGCATTTCCTATCCGGGCGCCTGTGGCGAAGGGGCTTTAGCCACCTTGCGCCACATGGTCACGACCAAACTCAGAGTCTGGGGGATTTTTTTTTTACATTTTTTTTTTGTCCGACTTGCGGCCGCCACAAGTCAGTATTTTGGCAACTTGCGACGGTAGACGGTAAAGTCGCAAGTCGGCATATCGCCGACTTGCGGTGGCCGCAAGTCGGAAAAAGAAAAAGACTTAAAAATTTTCGGGAAAAAAACACAAATACGTAAAAACCGACGATTTCCAACACACGAAAAAAATGTAAAAATTGTCTTGCGGCGGCCTCAAGTCAAAAAAATGGGGAAAAATTGAAAGAAAACAAATTAGAATAACAGCAATTTTCACACCACATTAAAAATGGGAAATTTTATTTGCGGCGGCCGCAAGTCGAAAAAGGCGAAAAAATTTCGGGCGAAAAACCGCAAATACGTAAAAACACACAATTTTCATCACACAAGGAAAAACTGGGAAGATCAGTGGGGGGGCACCATTCCCTGGGCGCTATGTTTCTTGGCAGTTAGGGAGATTGATTATGGGGATTAGGTAGCCCGAGGATGCATGCCAACCCACCAACATGGTAAGCTTTTTTGCAACTACTGAAGTTGTGCACAGACATATATCAGACTCTGCTCTACATTTTGGTAAGTAGAAAACTCACACAAATTCGCACGGAAAAACGATTTCCTAGCGCTCGGCGTTTTCTTCCCGCAGCTTTGATCGACGTCCAATCTCAAAAAATGCACACAATGAAGAAAAGTTGTACTCAAGATCCGCAGGGCCAGTGGTCCAACCACTATGCTAAAGCCCCTCCGCTTGAGGCGTGCCCAAAAAAAGAGGTTATCTGACGTGCTTTGACAATTTGCAAAAGTGCGTCGTGCGCGCCAGCTGTTGTTTTGTCTTGTGGCCTTGTCTAGACAGTGTCAGGAGTCAGGACCCTTCAGTCTGTACCGAAGTGGGGTGACATACCAGCCACAGGTTTACATCGCAACCCCGGACAGTCTTTTGGGTCCTGTAGGCCGGAACTTAATACACTGAACTCCGACATTCATACTTCTTTTATTATTGTAAATGTGTTTAGAAGACATAAACCGTCAGAAGTTAGCGCTTACTTTTATTGGATTTCCGAAATAATCTGGCCATGTTAGTCAGGAATTGAAATGAAAGTTAGCGCAAATTCCTTTTTATTTAGTACTAAAAGTTGAGGAAAATGCGTACAATAACAACGGTGGAGTTCCTTTTCCCTTTTTGTACTGCTCATCGCGAGACTGAACAAGAAAGTTGTGAATTTGTCAGAAATTCTATCAAGCTTCACCGTTTTGTGGTTTTGACTCTCCCAAGAAGAGTACGGAAAACAAATTATTCAACAGAAATAAGAATGTTGAAGGTCGGTGTACTAAGCTCCAGCCTTGAGAACAATAAGTGATTGTATTGGGTTTTCAAAACCGAACTTCGAAAAGAAAGAAGAGACAATGGAAGAGGATTATTATTCAGTGAAGAAAATAGCTTCTCAGAATGGTTGGCCCAGAATTAACTCCCGTAATTAATGAATTAATTAAAACAGCGCGATGCGCGGTTTCCAAAAACCGTGCGGAACGCGATTTTTTTTGCGGCGCCCGCCGCAAAAAAAAAAGAATAGAAAAGAAAGAGGGGGGGGAAGGGGTTAGGGGGGTAGAGGAGCGTGGGTACTGAGGAGGGTACGACCTCATACTAATAACGCTAGATCGACATGAATATTTTCAATTTTTCATCACCTGCAAAAGGACAAACAACTGGCGACCTTTATGGTCTTTGAACTGGCGACCTTTATGGTCTTGTGGGAACAGATTTGACCGGTAAGCTATCGGAGCATATCTATTCTCTGGACTCAGGTCCGAATGTACCTAGCTAGGTAATTTCCGGTGCGGACTGCAACCTCTTTGGCTAATCTGTTCCCACAAAACCGTAAATGTCTGGCCGAAGCATGACTCTTCCCAGCAGGCGTACCCCCATGCGGGCTTTCGACCGTCCCACGGCTGGATGTTGCCCCTCAGCACCGGCCCCTGTGAGGATTCGTGGTGGGCAGAGTTCGAACTGGCGACCTTGGTCTTGCGGGAACGGATTCGACCGGTAGGCTACCGAAGCATATTTATGCTCCGGACCTAGGTCCGAATGTACCTAGCTGGGTGATTTCTGGTCTGGACTGCAGCCTCTTTGGCAAAGCAGTCTAATCCGTTCCCACACAAATACGCCACAACCGGGGGAGCTAGCGACATAGTAAAAGCGAAGAGTTCTGGAGAAGATCCTAGGGCAAATGGAGGCCTCGTTTCTAATCTTCCTCACCCTCGGGTCAATAAAACAAAGCCACACACACACAGAATGATTAAGAAGGAGGTTCTTTATGAACAAAATTCGCCGCAGACCAGATTTTAAATGACAAAAATGCACCGCAGGCAAGACTTATCAAACAAATGCGCTGCAGGCCGGGTTTGTTGACTGAATCCTGATGGGTCGTCTGTCCTATTGATATAGTATGTAATTCAAGTTCATTCACCGCAAATCACAGTTCAGAATCTATTTGCTTGAATTAATGAATTAATTATTAATCAATAAATAAATCATTCCATTAATCTTTGGCTGGCCTATGTTGCCTTTGTTTTCCCCACTGACATTATTAGGCCAGACGCAAAGACTCTTTGTTCGCTTGTTCTGAGTTCGATTAACTAATTCATTTTTCGTATTCTTCTTGGAGCAGCCAATATTATACACTGCCAAACGCCATAGCACAATTTCTCGGAAATATTTCTTTGCTTAATCACAAGATTTTCTTTGTCTAATCTCGAGAAGAATGGGCCTGATGTTGTTGCAGTGTACTACACACATGTTTTATGAAAGAAAGAACAAACCTGAAATTGGGACACAGGTTAAAAAGAATCTGAAAGAAATGTGGCTGTATTTCTGTCTGATTCTTTTCAACCTGTAGCTATTGTTGGTGCTTGAACTACTGCAGCACCTCGCATCGGCGGGAGAGATAACGAAGCAGGGACAATGGGTATATGAAGACCCAGCCCTCCTGGCATGCTACAGATTCATTCACCGCGCCAAGTTGCTACAGGCACTTCTTCACATGTTCCTCTTCAGCGCCGTGGGAAATGAAGTGAAGATTGCTTTTATTATTACTCGTAAAAGAAATAATGTAATAGTTTCGTTTGGAACTCTCAAGGTGCAGTCTTTTATGCTCACTGAAGTGAGAGACTGTGATTTGCTGATTGTCGTCACATTTTCTACTTTTCTCAAAAGAAAAGACATATTAAAAGAAAAAAGGCAGTTAGGCCAGATCATCAAAGCCCGCAGCCCAGCATATATATAGACAAATGTACTGTGTACATCTATACGGTCTACATGTATACTGCGCTTTAGTCGATCTGGATTCTTCCGGCTCTCCAGGTGTCCGTCCCACACCTGGGCTCACATCAAGTACCCAAGTAGTTTGTGTGTATGTACGCGCGTATACA